>Ga0065711_1002957_pt1 | contig 30672 bp, 18 predicted proteins | sample Hoacrofraction12_FD_59098 | JGI IMG/M metagenome (GOLD analysis project Ga0065711, IMG submission 59098) | Hoatzin crop microbial communities from Cojedes, Venezuela - Epithelial fraction 12 v2 (version 2) | ecosystem: Host-associated > Birds > Digestive system > Esophagus > Crop | place... | reverse complement strand
GCTCCGTCACCCTCAGAGGGAAGAAGTTCTTCCTCATGTTCAGCTGGAACTTCCTGTGCTTCAGTTTGTGCCTGTTGCCCCTTGTCCTGTCGCTGGGCACCACTGAAAAGAGCTTGGCCCCATCCTTCTGACACCCACCCTTAAGATATTTCTAAGCACCTATAAGGTCCCCTCACAGCCTTCTCTTCTCCAGGCTGAACAAGCCCAGCTCCCTCAGCCTATCCTCGGAGGAGAGATGCTCCAGTCCCCTCATCATCCTCATAGCCCTCTGCTGGACTCTCTCCAGTAGCTCCTCATCTTTCTTGAACTGGGGAGCCCAGAACTGGACAGAGTACTCCAGATGGGGCCTCACCAGGGCAGTGTAAAGGGGAAGGAGAACCTCCCTTGACCTGCTGGCCACGCTCCTCTTGATGCACCCCAGGATCCCATTGGCCTTATTGACAACCAGTGCACACTGCTGGCTCATGGTCAACCTGTCGTCCACCGGGACGCCCAGGTCCCTCTCCGCAGAGCTGCAGTCCATCAGGTCCGCCCCAAGCCTGTACTGGTGCATGGATTTGTTCCTCCCCAGGTGCAGGATCCTGCATTTGCCCGTGTTGAACCTCATCAGGTTCCTCTCTGCCCAATTTTCCATCCTGTCCAGGTCTCACTGAATGGCAGCAACAGCCTTCTGGTGTATCCACCACACCTCCCAGTTTTGTGTCATCAGCAAACCTGCTGAGGGTACATTCTAACTCTTCATCCAGGTCGTTGATGAAGAAGTTGAACAAGACTGGGCTGAGTACTGACCCCTGGGGGACACCACTAGTTACACGCACGATAATGCTGTTACTGAGCGAGCCATATACATACTTTAATGTCAGTAGAAGTGCTGAATGGACATAAAAATTATATATATTACCTTCTCCGGATGAATCACAAGAGAATGAGTCATGGAAGTGACAGGGAGATACCTGACTTCAGCATGAGTCAGGAAAAGATGGGCTGCTGAAAGCCACTGTCCTGAGGACAAGCTAAGACATATAGACACCCTTTAGCTGCCATTGCCTGCAGCCCAGCCTGGCAGGCTGACCATATCCACATGCTACGAGGAAGCACCCAGCTGCGGCAGCAGTAGCATCTGGAGAAGGAGTGGTGCTGCTAGAGGCAAAGGCACGGGTGAAACTTAGGAGCATCTGGGAAAAGGTGATAGGTGAGGGACAGAGTGAACTTTTAAATACTGGACAGTATGTACCTACTGGTTAGCTAAGCTGGTCTTTGGTACCTGTCTCTTTGTAAGCTTGCCTCAGAGAGCACAGACACAGTTTTCTGCACAGTGCTAGACCTTGCCCAAGCAATGCTCCTGTGCACAGGTGTTTGTTAGCATGTCTGTTTGTCAGCCAAGTGTGACTTTTTGGCGTGTTTTGTGTTTTCTAAAGTTGGATCTCTTTGCACTATTTTGTTTGCCGAGATCCTTAAAAGCATCCTCTTTGTGTCTTCTGTGGGTCAGTGAATTCCCTTCTGCTGTGTTCCTCTTTAGGCCACTGTGATACCAGAGAGTGCTGTGTGCATTTCATTTCAGGCACTGATTTTTAGATATGTGGGACTGGCAATTTGTGAGTTAATGTCTGCACGCTGCAATTAACCTAATTATGGGTTTGATTACATTAATTAAACTTTTGTCCTGGACAGCAGCTGTTTAATCAGTTGCCTTCAGGCTCCCCCTCCGTTTGGGTCTTTCCGAAACCTGACCCCTTGGGTTGGCGGAGTTGAGTAGGGAGTGTGTGATACTGACACAAGTGTGTTGGCACCAACAGGGCCCTGACATTTTTCCCCTGAAGTTTAAGCTTTCTCTTATACTGCTGTTCTTTGGAAGCGCTTGAAAGTGTGACTCTTCTCCAATGCGGTGGGAGACAGACTTTTGCACCAGTTTACACTAATTTGCCTTTTGGTGCATATGTGCACTTTGCATTATGCTTATGGAGGCTGTGCTGGATGCACAGACCCCGAGAGAAAAACTACGTGTTGCTTTGTTGCTGTAGCATTTCTTTTTTTTTTTTTTTTTCCCCCCCAGTACAATTAGCTGTTTTGCATCACAGCTTGTTTTGGAGAGCTGTTGACTTGTAAAGGCAGGATTTGGGAGCTGAGCCATAATGAACTCCACAGTCAGCTTTGGCAGAACCAGCAATGGCATAGCATGATAGGAAAGTGAAGGTGCTGGTTTTGGGCTTTATGAGATTCCCATCTTTGGTAGCCATACTGAAATGAGCAGTGAGTTTTGGTGTTTTTGGTGTCCAGAAAGTCTGCAGAGGTCTGGTGCAAATCAGAAAGGATGTGGATTTTCAGTGGAAAGCACTTTTTAAATTTCTTTCAAGGTAGAAAAGAAATGTAGCATCTTTGACTTCTTGGAAGTAGATAATGGCACAGACTTGCTGATTAAATCTTGCACTCTTCAGTTCTGGTTGCCTCTCTTGTATCTTCTGCATGGAGATACTGCAGTGGCTGTTAATTCTCGTTGCAGAGGAGTCAATGTGCTGGTTCAGTGTTTGTCAGCCAAAGAGTGCCCGGATTGAGTATCCACAAGAGCGAAAAGGACTTGGTCAGTGAAGAAAGTCCTTTCCTTCCCCACTCATGGTGTTGTCTAGTTGTTTCTCTGTGTGAAAGCTCCAGCCTTTGGACTGACTTTCTAGACCAGATAATAGCAATTCAAGCACAGTGCAAATGTTAGGCTGTTGAATGGGAGCCTGGAGATAGACTGTTATCATTTCATGACATAGTGGTTTGTGTTAGTTCTTCTTGAACTGAGTAGTCTTCCTCAGGGGTAATTTGGCAGTACCTTAGAGGGATAAGGAGGTGTGTACATAGGGAGATGGTGCTAGTTTTACAGTGAGATGCATTGCATATAAAGCCAATACGAAAAGTTTGTGCCTAGAAGCTGAATATCAGAGATGGTAGCTAGGTTCAGCTCACCCAAGCACCTGTAATCAGCCACACTTCTGTCCACTCACAGCAATCAGCCATTCGTTGAACATACAGCTGGGAAGGCTGGGCCAGATTGTGGCTTTGCTGAAAGTTAGGAGAAATACAGGTCTTCTATATGGACTGTTAGCTGACAGAAAGCAATGACTAAATGGTTACTTTAGCAAGAAAAGACTGTAACTCCAGTGGAGTGAGTACTGTGGTAACCTGCATGCTGCTACACCTTTTTCGGAATACCTCAGATCTTTTAAATTTGACTACTTAAGCACATGCCTGGGACTGGTTTGTCCACAGCCTTGTAGCAATTGTAATAATTTATATGCCTATAAAAATTTCCATGCTGATTTTGTAGCGTGTTTTCATCCAGCCTGTGCAGAACAGTGTAATTGACTGTAAATGAAGTGAAAAGGGAAAGCGGGCAGTTCCATGAAAATGTGTATTACATGGAAATGTAGACTTCCCTGATGCTGCACCGCTAGTTTAGCTTTCAGTGCTCAGGGAATGAGCAGAAAGAACTAATGCAGGAACTATGCTGTCTTAATGGTGGATTATTGGAATCAGTGACACAAAAAATGAGAGGAATTTAGCTTTTGTGCCTGTGTGTGGAAAACAAGTGTTGCTACTTGCTGATGACTTCTGTTTGCCCCTGTTTTGGCATTCTTGCCTTTTGAGGCACTTGGAAACCCCATGTCATTTGGCTTCTTTCAGCTGAGGGTGCTCTGCAGCTTGAAGTATCAAACCTCAGGTTAGAAATACTGCTTTTCAGAACTGAGAAGCATTTTAAATTGATGACACTTTTACAGTGGATACTTTTCCGGAAGGCTGAGCAGCAGCAAGCCAACAGGAGCCAATTCCTTTATACATTGCCTTATCCCTTGTGATTGCAGTGACGATTAAATAACTTCAGAGTAGAAAAAGTTTGAATGGCATTTGCCTTGAGCATTCTTGTGCAGTGCTTTTTTAATGAGCTCCCACATTTCCAGCTTGCAACTTTCTCTGTGCTTTCGCTCTTATTTTAATATTGATGAAATGTGTTGTGTTTTTTTTTTTTAAAGAGGCTTTTATTAGCGGTTGTCCTTTTGGTGTGGAGTATGAAACCATGGATTAAGGCAAGTAAAGGTTTTATATTCATTGCGCCTTAATTCTGTTCTAACTTCAGTCTCGTTGGAAGTATGAGTCTATCAGACAGTGCAAAGGTAGTACAGTGCAGGAAGGAAAAAAATTGTGATAATGAACACTCAAACATTCTGAAGCATTTTTTTTCAAATACTTCACAAAGTATTTATAAATGTTTGTGAAACTGCTGTGACAACACATTCCCACTGTCATACTGCTGTTGTGAACACTAAAGGACGTAGCTCCTCTTCTGAGGAAGGGGAGACTCTATCCAAGTACCAGCAGAGGGAGTTAGGACTGGGCATTGTCTGCTGGAGATTTTCAGATTGTAGTGGTCATCATCTGGAAGGGGAAACATATTCTTGATGTGTGGGGTGAAGTATAAAAAGACTTCCTTTAAGAATCTTCTGCATTCTATGTGATACACTATGTGTTTTCTCCTTCCTGCACTTGGATTAGGGACATGAAAACACATTGCAGTCAAAAATTGTTTACTGAGCAATTTCCCTTTTTCCCGTGCCCTTCTCAGACCACACTAATATGAAGCATGGAATGGGGTAGCATTTAGAACTGTTTGGGATTTCACGTCTCTGCCTTGTCAGTGGTAGAAAAATAATGTCAAATAGGAAAAGCTTCTAGCAAGATAGACCCACACAGCTGGGGAGGAAGAAGGTTCAAAATACTGGCAGCACACTCAGAAGAACCAGTATCTCCTCTCCTTCCAACTGCGTAGCAGTGATCTCTGGATGGATGGATGCTGTCTCTGATGACGCAGTGACAAGGAGAACCTGGGCAAGTGACAATGCTGTTAAGTCTTGTAGTTGTGCAGAAGCTCTTGAAGTTCTGTTCTGTCAGTGTGCAGAGTAGCACAAAGCACTTCCTCCCTCCCTTTCACACCCTGCTTGTGACAACGTGTTTACTTAGACTTTGTGTGAAGCATACTGTTAGGACCCAAAATTTTTGTTCTCTTTAGTGCCCTCTGTGATAACATCTTTAGATTTGTTGTGTAGTCCCCTTGGCTTGTTCTGAAGTGTTTATTCTTTCATCTTTCTTATTGCCTAAGCTTTCAGCATTGAAAAAAATGGAGAAAAGTAAATAAAAATTGTAGAGTATTTACTTTAAGATATTAAAAAAATATGAGCAATTTATTTTCATTAGCTTCTAGCAAAGATGACATTCTCACTGTACTATTTGTTATTACAGGCACTGTGTTTCTATGGTGTGACTTGCACGGTCTAGCGTCTTGCATTGCAGTCACAGTGCTGACACACTCTTCAAACAAAGCTTTTAGGGATGGTTGTTAGCCACAGCTCAGCCTACTACTGCTGCATTACACTTACTGATCTTAGTGAATGTCATCCTAACTCAAAACAGTTTCTTCATTAAGGAGGTTTTTTCTATGATTTCTTTTTCCTGGAGAAATGGAGATTCACCCAGAGACAGCGTCTCTGCTTTCTCTTGGGAGCTGGTTACCAAATGTTCGGAGAGAATCGGTGCTTGTTAGCTGCTAGAAGCCGCAGAAGATTCTGGACACAGAAAATGGGTGTTATGGCCTGCGAAGGAAATAACCTGATAGGCAAAGAACAAAGCACAGGGAGAAAAAAACCCTACTCATTATCTCATCAATGCTGAAAAACACTGCAAATACAGTGCAGGAGCCAGTGGGGGCTAGTGAATAGCGGAGAGGACCTGAGTTGGCAGGTTTGGGCTGAGTTCCCAGCTCTGTCACACTCCGTCCCATGTGACCTTTTGCAAAACGCTCTGTGTGTCTGCTTTGCCTGCCTTGCCTCTCTAACTCTTCACATCTTGCTAGTACAGAATGTCTTTTACTGTGCTCTATACATACCATATCACTGTGTAGCTATTCCCTCCCTCTGCAGGGCTACTGAATTGTGTCTTTTTGACTTCGAGGATTTTGGTATCAGTAAAGGCAAGCCTGTGCAGAAAACTGGATGTTTAAACTCTGTGTTTTTCACCAGTTCAGCTATTGTTCGGTGCTTTGTGTTCCACCTTCCCAACCTCACCTACATTCCTTTTCTGCTCCTGCATCCTGCTCTTACTTATTTAGGCTTGAATCCCAACCCCTCCCCTTCCTCCCATCCTCCAACCTCTGAAGACTCCCTGTTCTCTTGACCATCCAATTTAACTTTGATTCCCTCCCAGTCATTAGGCTTTGCTATTGAGGCCAAGAAGATCTGGCAGCCTCTTTGATGGGTCTGCTAAGCTGTTGGTTTAAATTTTGCAGGCTCTGCGATACAGAGAGACTGCTAAATCACTGCTCCCATGACAGGTTTCTGAAAGGCTGGAGGGAGACAAAGTACTGAATAGAAAATTGGAAGAGGTGAGAGAAAACAGGAGGGCACGACTTCTGGAAGGAAGCATGAAGAGTAATTTTTGGGCCAGGTAGATGACAAGAATTTGATAGGGGAAGTGGTTTAAAGTAAAGTATGTATGTACGTGTGGGGTGGATGGAGAAAGGCAGGATAGATAGTTACCCGTCAGAGGGACATTTGCCAGGGTGAGCTGAAACCATGGTGACTGGATCCTGAATGCTGAACATCAGGAGCGATATTTAGGGACAGCTTCAAGAGACGCTTATCCCGAAAATCTAGCGGTGTGGTTTGTGGGTAGACTCTCAAAGACAACAGACCAACAAACCAAAAAGCTGAAAAAAACCTGTGCTGAGGCTGTGTACCGTTCAAAGCATGTCAAGTGAACTTGACAGAAAAATATTTTAATAGCCTGGTGCTCATGTGCTGATTGATTACAGCAACAGATCAAAGATAAGTATTCTGTCAAGAATCATTAATATCTGTCAGGCAGTAGTAGCTGTAGAATATGAAAAATCTGAGCTGTTGGAAAGCATACTATCCTTGCCTTGTTCCCAAGACCAGTAAATTAATATTCGTGGTAGCACACAGAGCTTACAAACAGTTCTTCATTTCACATAGCTTTTAAAAGATGAGCATGCAGGTTATTACCACAAGTTGTTAAGTGCTAAAATGAGTTCCTGCATTTTTGGTTCTTTATAATTTGATAACTTCAGTGCCTGTAGATGACATGGAATATATTACCACAATTATTTGACCAGCTCCTATTGTTGGTCTGCAATTACTATATGAGCTGTAAGATCTTCTTGTTGCATCCATCAGTGGGAAGGAAGAATTTCAGAACTGGTAGATGCTGCTTAGGTGATACTGCATGTGGCAGAGAATTACAGAAGGCAAGTTCCTCAGTACTTAAACAAGGGAAAGACTTGTGATGACTGCAAAGACTCCTCTTCTGGAAGTCCTCTGATGTTCTGAAAGTTATTCCGGATCTGCAAGAAGTATCAGGGGATGCTTCCTTAACAACTGCTTTGGGACTGCTGCAGGATTAGGCTAGATCCAGTGTTGTGTCAGCAGAGAGTAGGGATCTGAACTGTCAGGACTTTTTGTTTTGGAATCCAAAGACCAGGATTTAAGTTCAGGAGGGGAGATTCTGGCTGCTTTTACCAATTGCTACAGGCACCTTACATCACTGTGGTTCCTAAGATGGTGTTGATCACTTAAACCAATCTTAGAAATTACCTTTTGTCCTAGGATAATTTGGGAGTGCTAGGATAGTAGGTATTCTTCACCTGCTGGGGCTGGCAAAGTAAAGCTTCCCAGAGCATGCCTGCCAGAAAATGCGTTACTCTATGGGGAGCCATGAACAGAGGGGTCTGTGTTTACGGCCAGAGATATCTGCCTCTCCCATCCTGGTCAGTTACTTCATGGTTAAAAGGTTCCAAGGACATGGAAATGTTTGGTTCATATCCCTGCTGTATTTATGGAGACTGGAACAGGTCTAACAGTAAAAACTGTTTTCTTCTCCTTTGTTTTTCTTTCAAATTACCCAGTCACCTGAAAGTGAAGGAACTCTACAGGAAAACAGGAGACTTGAGTTCAGGTCTCTACTCCTGCACGGAGATTTGAAACATGGGCCTGTTGTATCCCAGATGTACATTGGTTGCAGGGCAATATAGTTGCAGTTTCCCTAAATCATTCTTCCCTAAGCAAGGAAAAGCTTTGTGTGCCTAACTACTGGATGAGGTTTGTAGCCGAAAATTATTGACAGAGGTATTTCATTACCTTTGAGAGTTCTCTGTACTTTTGTTTGGCCAGCTTCAGCTTATTAGCCTCTGCAAATGCCATTCTTGTGTGCCGTGCTGGTTCAGGCACTGCACAAGCAGTATAGCTGCCTAGAAAGGTCCCAGGGAGGTATTACTACATCATTACTTCTGACTGTAGAAGTTTGTATATGTGCAAATATATTTGCATTTTGTGCTGGGTTGGTAACAAACTCACCAAAGCACAAAACACAGCTACCTGACATTTTTTAGATGTCAGAGGATTTCTATGTAATGTTTGCTTTAAAAAGAAATTAGGCAGTATCTCTTATGCAATGACATTTACCTCTGAGTATAATGATGTATCTTTTTTAGAAGTTAGGTGTGGAACTCTTGGCTGTATGCATGCTTGCCTTTGCTGCTTTTAGTCCTGCTGAGTTCTAATACAACAGCAGAGTCAGCCTGGAAGACAAGCATCTTCGAGATTGGAGCCATAGGAACAGTAATGATTACCCATTTCTGAAAGTTAGGCTGTAACCTGCTTCACCACTCCAGAGAAAAGTATTCTTCTCACATGCAGTCATCCATGGTTTCTCATTAAAAAAAACAAACAGTTGCTTCAGTTACTTTTTGAAAAGCCATATGTGTCTTCACTAACCTGTCATTCCACTCGTCAGTAATGCAGGCCCCCTAGAGACGCCACTGTCTGTGAGCTTTTTACCAATTCACATTCCTGTGCATACTGTATGTACCTATTGACTATGGTCTGTAAGCACATCTGTGATTAGTGTGTGGGAGGAGCATGACTCAGACCTAGTCATTCCACTGACAAATATTCTTTAACCACCTCAAATTAGTCTTAATCTGTGAATATTGTCTGTATCTCAGACCTCATTGGCTTCCTCAACACAATTAAAAACTTCAGTATTCTTATTTGTGTTATAAACACCATTAAATATTTGTAACTATGTAGTGACACCAGGAGAGGGAAGTTTTTGGACCAGTTTGTCTTTAGGGTTGTTTGGGAAGTGTTTGAAAACCCTGTATGGAATAGAGTCACATAACTTGTTTGTACTTGTTGCGCCCAGAAGGAAAAGATGCATATGTCCAAGAGCGGATTGGCAGGCCACGCGGTGTCGGCTGAAGAGCATCTTGCAGTCTTTCTGTGGTTACTGAAGGAACACCACTCCGGGAGCCTGGCTTACCAAGGTTACTGCATCAGAAGCTTCAGAGCCTGAGCTATGGGGAAGCAAAGCAGTAAGGTACAGCACAGTCCAGTAAAGTGCAATGGCTTTAGGGGCTTAGTTTCACAGCAAAGTTGATCTGAACTGAGAATTAATTGTTGTCCTTAACTCAGGTATCCATTTGTCCTGTCAGGTGCAGACGTGCCCTTAAGTCTAGCTGGCTGTCCTGTCAACTGAACAGGCTTGACAGCTCCTTGGTGATAAACAGAACCTCTCTGGGCAGCCAATGTATAGATCACTGGTTGTTCTGCAGCATGACTGCTTGGAGCAAAGTTGGCTTGAAGGGTGCTAGTGAGTGTAAGCCAGGTAAGCTACAGAGGACCCAGGCTTCATCTCAATTACACACTTTCTGTTGTTTTGAGAATTTTGTTCAACTAGTTTTTGGTTTGGGGACAATCCGGAGAAGTTACTTCTCTCTGGAATCTGTGGGACAAAGGATGTGCAATTTTTGCATCAGCTGGCTGGGTGAGGCCAGCACTCTACCACCCACCTCTGGTTCACTTCACAATGAAACCATAGTACCTTCATCTCACTCTGCTTTTATATTGGGATAATTTGTAGGCATTAACATTTTACCTTTTCTTTTGTTCTCAGAGAAGACAGAGCCTGAAAAAAGACTGTGATGTACTTGCTACATAGACTGCAAAAGCTTTTGTTAAGCCATCAGATGAAAGCAGCGGTTGAAGCGAGCTGCTCTGTCTCAGTGTTTCTCCTGACTGTGTCCTTAACTTTAATCACAGGCATATGTGCTCACACCTGTGGAGTAGTGTTTAAAGCCTATGATTAAGTCCATAGGTGAATTCAGGTTTTAAGCCTAATGGCAAGTGAGATGACTGCAGCCTCAATGGAGGCCTTGGGTCCTTCCTCCTTGTAGTCTTTACTGGTGGATTCAGATCTGAACATACTGAGCAAGAAATGGAGCCAGCTACCAACTTCCCACATGGGCACTCTGATGGGAGCAGAGGGAATCTACCTGAATCAATTTATTGTTGGGAACAAAGGATTATGCAACATATGTCATTCAAATGTGAGATATCTTAATTAAATGAGGACTGGAGCAATGACCAAAAGCGTTGCATCAATGGTCGGGGGAAGTGCAGTCCAGAATTCAGTGTGCATAAGTACTGGATGATGCCTTTGGTGTGCAAAATTCAGATCCAGTTTGGAACTCTCAAAGGCCGCAGGTAGATTATTGCAAAAATCAGGCTCAGGAATTGCCAACAGGAATGGGCCTGAGCCAGCAGTACAAAGCCAGGCAGAACCTGTGGCAGCGTTGTAGGGAAAGAGCCAGAAAGTTTGGATGAAAGACGATATTCTTGAGCCTCTCTAGATATCCCTCCTGCAAGGCTTTGTAGAAAACATCATACAAATAGTAGAGGAAGTAAGGTAAACAGAGGAACCATAAAAACTATGTATGTAAACAGTTTCACATGAAAAGAGAAAAGCTTTTCCTATTTATTCACTCCTTTCTTTAATCTTTCCCTAACTGATTTTTTATGTGTAGCTCTATTTTAGTAACAGACTTCTAAAAGTGAGAGTTTGCTTCTAATTAGTGGTAACCATTTCAGATAAGTTGAGGGTAGATAAAAAACAGCTCTCAAAGCAAAAGCCTTCATATTGGTGCAAGTCAGTAAAAAACCTAGAAGTGGTATCTGGAGATTTAATTTTAACCAAGTAATTGAAAATGGCCATGCATTACCCTGTATAAATTGTAGAAGAAAAATGATGCCCTTAAATGGCTCAGTTGTCATTTAAATGGTGATCTGTTCATTAGTGCTGGGAAATGAAATGGAAATCCATTTCAATTTTCTAGACAATTTAAATTTTATTGTCCACAGAATTCTACAAAACAGTAAAATAGTGTCCTTTCTTGCAAATTGCAGAGGATTTAATCAGATTTTGCCTTTTTAATAATTCTTATAATGGTAAAACCTGCTGGTGAATACATTGAGCTGAAGTCATCCCTTGTTGATAAAAGTGTCCCGCTGGTGAGTCTGGCCTCATATGTTTGGAACACAGATGGTGTTTGCAGCTGTAATCTGTTCGTACAGTTAGTTTCCTCATGATAATCAAATTGGCTTAGTCTAGAGCAAGGCTTAGCACTCACTGAAGTGCACATGCTTAAAACATAGAGCATCATCAAGATCCTGCTCCACATTTAAAACCCTCTATGACCTCCCTGAAGATATTCTGATAAATATCTTGTTCTTTACAGGAATTGTACTTCTTTAACTAGTTGTGAAAATCAGTACATTTCCTGGCCATTCTGTCTTGCCTTATCAGAGATGAACCTATCATGTGGAGGATAAAACATGGAAAGATAACTGGAAAGTGCCATTTCTGTGGAATTATCTTCCTTTTTCTCTAGTCTTACCTTTGAGTAACCACGCTGACGTTTCTCCTTGCGAATCTTCTTGCCTGTTGCTCTTGCTATCCCATATTGTTGTATTTTGACTGACATAAAATTTGCTTCAGCAAGGAGCTTTCTGTGGACTCATTGATCAAACTGTAATGGTTCTTTGAAAGTTTTTTTCATGTCAAGGGCTAAAGCCCTAATTTCAATTTATAACTAGGTGTTAACTGTGTTTGCAGTTAGTCATGGCTATCTGTCAGTTTTAAGAATTTACCTGTAACTTGAGGCAGAACATATATCTTCAGATGTGGTTTATAGTGCACCTTTGGATATAAAGTGATGTTACCCTGTTGGGACTAACCAGTCAGTGGAAGTACAGGGCCTTGCAGAAATATTGATGCCTCCAGATAATGTAAGTGAATCAGATGAACTTGTTGGTCTACAAGTGCTGTTTGTTTATAGAATAAGAACATGCAGCCTTGTTTTCCTGAAGGTGAGAGAAGCTTGTGGTTAAGAATTTCAAAGTTTAGCAGCTTGAAGTGTCTCTGTATCCAGCATGTTCTTCTCTTTAATTCCTTTTGGTGTCATGCTTGTGTTTGTCTTCTGTTGGCTTCACATTACAGCACAAATGTAATGTACGACCAGACTCTTACTCCTCTTACTCCTTATTTTTGCAACCAAGAACTCATCCGAGTCCTCACAGGCTAGTTCTGACTTGTGCATCTCACTGCTGTAGTAATCTGCTTTTCTGCAAGCATATTGGCTGCAGTGCAGTCTGTGGCTGTCATTAAATCCCCCTCCAGATGACTGTTAGCGCCTTTCAGTGTAAATATAATACTAAACTGTAGCTGTCAAAACAAATGAATGATGAGTTTTGTGAATCAGGATTCTTGCCATTTTACTTGTTTGGATACTTCTTAATTTGCCAAAATCCAGACTTTGCAGTGTTAATTAGTGGGATTGTGTTAATTTAGTCAGGTGCTGCTGTGCAGAGGTAGGAGCCTTGGCCCTGGAGGTAACAGCCACCCTTCCTTTGTATGGATTGCCAGCGGGCCCGTCATCCTCTTTTCATAAGCAGGCTCTTGGATCCAAGATGGAGCCTTTCATAGAGTGCAAACTGGTGTTGGCCTTTCACTGTGAATTTAGAGAGAGCTGTTTGCGTTGGAGAGCTTTCTTGCAGAGCTGATGATGATGTTTGTTTTATTGGCTTTTACTCATTTTGGCTCTGATCGCTCCCCTGATCAGTTTTGGTCTATGTGTTTTCCCATGCTGTTTATCTCAGCCCAAACATGCTGAAGGCAAAAGCAAAACCTGTTAGAGATTTGTGCTGCCCACGATGCCCAGGCTTGTGAAATTCTTGTGAGCCAAAACACCTGTGATTGGTGTGACCAGCTGTGTGGTGCTACCAGATCAAATCAAAATAAAAAAACTTCAGTTTTGAAGCATCCTTAGGGGTGCTGGAGTTCATCATCTTTGAAAGGTTTGGTGTTTTACCAACACGTACCTCTCTTCTTCCATATTAAGTCTTAAACTGGCAAAATGCAAGTGGTTTCAAGTCCCTGAGATAGCAGGAGGTTATTCGCCTGTGGGTCTGTGCTGCTGTAGTAGCAGTCTGCTTTTATTTTGTAGAGTTAGGAAAGGGTGTGAGGAGAGAAGCAGTGGGAGCTGTTTCTGGTGTTTGTTCCATAGCTGTTCCCAGCTCTTCCCTTTCTGCCCTTACACACTGCAGACAGCCTATTTTAAGGTGCACAGATGTTTCTGCTGCTCTAGTCCTTGGTAGTTGTTTAAGTGGCTTCTTAGAGCAGCTGTTCCCTTGTTTACGTCTCTGACTTTCATTTCATTGCAGTTCTTGGTGTTTTGGTGATGGGAAGAGGAAAAAAAATCATGTCTCTGATGCTGTGTTGTTTAGCCTTTATCAGCTGTGCTCTCACTGGTGGCCTGTCCTTCTGCAGGGGGGACATTTCCATTGTAATTGAAGCCCATTGTGGTCCTTCTATGTCCTGTCTGTCATTAGCAGGGTGATTTCAGCAAGTGTGATGATGAGTGTGAGAAGATCTGCAGTAGGATTTTTCTAAGAGTTTAATAAAATTGGCCTGTGGTCTCTCATCTTGCATGCTAGAAGTCAAGTGATTCTGCCACATAGCTTGACGCTCCTGTGCCTCATGGCCTGTTCAGGCTTTCTGCTTTGCTCTTTGCCGTTGAATTGATTTTCAGACGTGCTCAGTTGGTAGTATTGTGCCAGTTATTTGACCTTTGTCATTGCTACTGCCTTGCTTTTGCTTGTGGGGTACCTAAGCTGAGGTGCAAATTACAAGCTGGTGGAGTGAAAGAGGAGGGAGGTGGAGCAGTGTGTCAGTTTAGTCCAGGAGAATAGAGAGCCGTGGGAAGAGCAGGATCCAACAGCCACTGGAACAGCATGGGGGAGAGCTCCTCTGGGAATATACTTTCACTTCAAAAACCATCTTTTTCCCCAAGTTTTGAAATTCAGGAATTGATGAGCATGCGAAGTAGCTAGTAGCAATTATAATTTGTTTTATACCATGTGAAAATATTATGTAAATATATTGTGGAAATTCATAAAGTGCATAATATTGATTGACCTATTAGATTATGGCTAAGATGTTTACATTTATTCTTTACGAGATAAATTAAATGATATCTCTATACAATGTATTAATAAAAAGTAAAAGGAAACTATAATACACAGAGCTTCCTAAGAAATAGCAAGTTAAGCATCTCTGCATCTATCTTGATATAAAATGGGGGAATGTGTTTAAATTCTGTACTATTCTAGAAGGTTATATAGATACTCAATAAGTAAGTCTTACTTTAGATGCTTTGCTTTCAAGTTGCATGATTACAAATAACAATTCTACCAAAACTAGTGCTGTAAACAATTTGTTGATAGATACCTGTTCAGTTAGGTATTTGCTTGCAGATTGTAATTAACAGTTCAGTGTTTTTCTTTTAACTGCATGCTCTCTACCCGTAAGTAGGCATGATTGCCACTAATCAAGACCCCTAATCTCAAGCAATTATAAGCTCTTACATTGTTCTAATTGCACATTTAAAACCAATGTGGTTTTCTCATATAATTATGTTATAATATGTACAATTATTAATTTCTGTTTTTCTTTTTATCTGATCAGTGTTAATTTTGTGTGACCTCACAAGGTGTTATCTGAAAAATGCCTTTGAGGCATGCAATTTTTGTGGTTAATTTACAGTTATGTTTCATCTTCAGTGAGACGTGATACAGCGTAACAGGTTTTCAAGACTGTGCTTTCTTTCAGCCATCTATGAACTCAATTTATTGTAAACTAGGAACTTGTTAATGAAACAAAAGTGCAATTGTACATTTAAGTCATCTAGTATTTGTAAATCCAGGTGCTTGCTCTTTGAATAATATTTAGATTAGCACAGGGTACTCCTTAAGTATGTAAAAGGTTGTTGGGTTTTTTTTAGTTGTTAAGTTGAACTTACATGCAGACAGACAGACTTTCTGGATCAGCTTTCCAGAAAGTGAAAAGGAAGGCAGATTCAGTTTTAGAAAGCACTGCAAGTCTTGGGGGCAAGATGCAAGAGGTTGTTCACTGGTTGATGTTGGTTTCACTTGTTGCTGTAGAGTTCTTAGGCACACGTTTTGTATGCAAGGGCTTTGGATGAGTGCATTTTGAACAAATCATCATCAATCTGATGATTCATCTCAGGAACCGCATGCAGCACTTACATCTGTAATTGGGGTAATTGCAAACCTCTCATTCTTACAGATAGAAATTCTTCCTCTTATAATTCTAAAATCAGATCGCAGATCTTTTACTGTGGTAGCTGAGACCTACACTGACTGGTATTTATTTCTCTGTTCTTATTTGTTACATCATTAAAAGTCGCAGATGATTTGATGACCTTTCCAACCTGTGTCTGACCTTCATGATTCACTTGTGCGGGTAATTGGCTATTGAAATTACTATGCTTTTATCTTTGATGTTATTTAAACACTGGTTTATATGGGGTGACACAGACTGCATTGTAAATGGGTAGCCACATTGATGTGGACGATGTGCTTTTTCTTTATCATTTGTCAGAAAAGAATATTGATGTCGAGAGGGGGCTCTGTCTTTTCTGAGAGATCTTGACATTCATGGAGAGGAGGTGTTTGCTGTCTGCTTGATGTGCTGCAGCTTTGTATACGGTGTTAGGACAGGCTATTGCTTGTTCTGTAGAAGAAGTTTTCTCCTTGCTTGATATATAGGCATGGTTGCTACAGGCTAATTCCTGGCCAGGTTCCTCAAAAATCACCACACAGCCTCCATCCAGCTGATGCATCCAAGGGAGCTGCTGGAGTCAGGTTAATTTGTGACCTTTCTGCATGGTGCACTTGTAGCCTTGCTTGAGTCAAATCCATCCCATACAAGGATGCTTCCCCCTCCCATCTTCCTACACCCCTTAAAATACTTTTCCTTAATTCCTGTGATCCCCTGAACATAGGACTGCTGAGGAGTTGATAGATTATGTAGAGTCTGTAGGACAACACTACAAACTCTGGCCAGGGGCTCCAGGGACCTTTGGATGTTGGCAGATGACCTGGACTGTTGCTATTAAAAGACAGTGGTCTAATGTCAGTGTTTAATCAGTCTTGAAACAAAGATTTGGAGATTTTGTTCTGTCATGAATTGCCCAGATTTGTTCCTGTGGAAGAGCATGTGCTTCTGAAATCTTTCTGGGGCTGCAGTGTACTGCAGTGGGTTCATTTCATTATTCCTTTGAAAAGAAGGAAAGGCATGCAGCTAGCTATTTCTATGCAGAAGAGGTCAATGTTTAATATGCTAATGTATCTACCCAATATTAGGCTGCAAAAATCCTTGGCTTTAATGTGTCTTTAATAGTAGTCAAGTGGTTAACTAATGATAAATTAAGGATTGTAAGTTTCGGGATTTTTTTTAAAATAAAAGATTAATGTAGGCAGGAATAATTTTTCTTGCCAAGATAATTGTCGTACTGGAGCACAGTAGCTGCAATTTGCAGTGGAAATTGCTCTAGGACTGCTTGCTTCAGAATAATCAAAATGAAGAACCCAATTTCCATTTTTAATTTAGGCTTCGAGTAGCTGGACGGTAATGGGACAGAGTGGGGACTCCATTTTACCTTTGCTGGTGTAGACCAAGATACTGAACCAGCAGGTCTCACTGTTCGCCAGAGAGCAAGAGATAGCTGTATGCACACAAGTATGGCTGCCCAGAAATCTACAGATAAGAATGTGCTTGTGACCCTCTTCCTAATGTGTCACCTATTTTCAGTGCTGTACTGGCTTGCAGAAGCACGATGTTTGTGGATGCCTTGCCCTGCTGCGGTGTCCTGCCAGTGGGACTTCATGGTTTTTGGAGGCCCTGGGTTTGGTTTCTCTTAGAGAACCTGGTAAAAGTCTGGGTAAGTGGGGCCTAAGGTAGCAATATTGTAGGGTTGTGTTTGGGTAACAGAGAGTGAAACAGGACATAGTTAGGGAAAGGTAATGCTGTTCAAGTGCAAAATACTCAAGGATTAAGAAGCTTTTATAGTTAATCTGTCTTTTAAAGTGTTTCTTCATTCTTCAGTACCTATTTCAGCAGACTTCCTGGAATGGTTTAGCTCAGGCACAAGTTAAGGTTAAGCAGAGACGTAATCTATACATTTCTGGTCACCGAATCCTTACTCATACTCTTTTTTTTTTTATTTTTTAACTGAGTTCGCACATTTTATATATATGTTTATACCTGTCTGTATAGAGAGGTAGTTGCAAAAGGGGAGAGTTGGTCTCTACAGGAACTCATAAAAAGAAAAGAATTCATACTGTGTCGAGAAGGAATTCTGTAGAGAATCAGCTGTGTAAAGGCCTTGAGCAAGTCTAAATTTAAATCGCATCTCTTGATGATCAGGGAGAAGACAATCCTGTAAGTTTCTCTTGCACATTATTAAAGGTTTTTTGTTGGCCAGAAAACCCTGAAGCATCTCAGTTGCCTTAAGGATATCTGTCTATAACACTGACCTGAATAAATAGCTGCATTCTCAAAGGAATGAATGGGATGAGGAATATTTTTTTGTTTTAAAAAAAGAGGGTGAGGGAGGAAATAAAGAGCAAAAAGGGGTATTTAGGTAAGGCAAAATATGCTCTTATTGTTTTAAATGTGACTTCTCAGTTATTTATTTTTATCTCGAGTGGAAGAGATACTGACAATTTGGTGCCTGTTTTGAGGGACGGGAAATGATAAAGAGGAAGAACTACCACAGCAAGCCAGAGCGCTTACTGGTGGTTATCAGCTCATCTCCCATCTGACTGTTCTGCTCCCTGTACAGCCAGCCTCTCATTTATCACTGACCTGATTCACAACACGGGAAAACTCCCCTTGAGGTTTCTTGTCCTTCCCTTGCATTCAGGGCTGGATTGGCTGCAGATTTTGATCTGCAAGCCATCAAAACATGAGCATTGAGACTTCCACCAGCCTGCTGTTCTATCTTGGGCTTTTGCAGGCGGATCTTCTCAAGTGTGTTTTCATCGGCTTCTCTACACACCTGGAAGTATTGCCTTTTTTTCCTTCTCCTGTTTATTCTTAAACCCATCTTGACAAACCAGCTGGCTTTGTAACTATGCTGAATGAAGTCAGAAGGGCTCCACAGCATTTGGTCTGTGTTTGAGGGCTCTAGCTCTTGCCTCAGGCCTTGCTGTTCTTCTGCCTGAAGAATATAAACCATAATGTGTGTTTTTATGTATTATTAAACTTACATCTATAAATCACTGACCCATGGTAGCTGTTTATTGCATATTCCATCTTCTGCTTTGATGCATTGTTGTTGTCACACTGAGGTGGGTAATGATGACTCGGCTTACTACTGTGGTAATGCACTTAAAGCTTGGAAATCTGTCACTGATGGCATTTCAACACAGGTGCTATAAACCAGAGATGAAATTTTGAAGTATTTGCTGTCAAGCTATTTGTCTTAAAATTCTTGTGCCTTCTGTTGTGGTTTCATGAGGTTTTGGATACTACTGAATTGTTTGATGGACAAAGACAGATATTTGTGTTTCAGGAACTCTGTGTTGCAGGACTCAATAAGTAGGTGATGGTTGTGAATTTGTAGTGCTGAAGGTGACCTATAAAATGCTTGTGCTCATCAAGTCTTTCTAACAAAGCACTGATATTGCATGCATTTCTGTGGGTCGCGCCTTTCCAGTCTTAAAGCACAGTGGAACACAGACTGATCATCACAACTTATTATTATGTATTATATCTATTGTTTTTCTTCTTTTTTTACAGCCCTTCTATATGCAACCATTTTTGGTAATGTGACAACCATATTTCAGCAAATGTATGCTAATACAAACAGGTATCATGAAATGCTGAACAGTGTCCGGGACTTTCTAAAGCTCTACCAGGTCCCTAAAGGACTGAGTGAACGTGTGATGGATTACATCGTTTCCACCTGGTCAATGTCCAGAGGAATAGATACTGAAAAGGTAAGTAAATTAAACTGCAAGGAAAGAAGTCACATCCTGAAAGTATTTCATTAAAATAAACAGGAGGTAGTTTCTTAGTAAAGAAGATAAATAGTCTTTAAATAGTTCCAAATAGTAGCTTCCCTTAATTTTCAACTTTCAAATACAGTATTTCAGTTATTCTGTCATACTGACAAATGTTAGTGGTAAAAGTATGTATGTTTTGCTGGTGATATGGCATGAAATAGTATAAAAATTATAAAGGAAAGAGCTTGTTTTCAGTAAATAAAGAAGATAATTAAGTAAAAATTTCCAGGTTCTAATACAACCTCATGATTTCTTCAAATGAGATTTTTTTTGCACTATTTCTATTTTGTGAGGTTGTTGGCAGCACTGCAGGCCTGAACATGAAGTAAAATTTGTTTTGTCTTCATAGAATTTGAATGTAATATTCTGTGTGGGTTAAAGATAATAAAAAAAGCTGGAAGTCATTACTGTAATAGTAATGTATTGTTTGAAATCTGCCTTATGAGGCAAATGTTATCATCCTAGTTCACTGAATTTAGAAGTAAATTCCCATAATGTCTTTTAAAATAATAGATGGCCCTTCATCAGAACAAATGTACAAAAGCAACTACTTGCCACTTTCATATTAGTTGCCAGCTTTTATGGAGATAGATACTGTTTTTCTTCTGCTTGTAAAGAGATGTGATTTGTGGGGTGGATCATTCAGGAAATCATACCAATGCTCTTGTCACTAGCCTTCTGGTTGGCAGCTTAATTTAGTGTTCTAAACTGTAGATGGTGCAGTTAAAGAGCAAACAATCTCATTTCTGTCTAGCTGTTAAAGCGTTGTTATGAAAGAGTAGAACAGATGTGGCCTTACGCTGGGCTGCCTGGAGACCTGTGGGTACACAGGGTACTGTTTGCTTTCCTAAATGGCCTTCAGTATATCTGCCATTTAGATCCCAGACCATGATTCTGAGAAGCACCGTCCGTCATACTAGCTTTCAGAAATGGTATTTTAGGACTGGATAGTGCTGATTAGAAGCTGCTTTGCCTGTTTTCTCACGAAGTATCTTTGTGCGGGGTTATGGGTTTGGGGAAGGTGGAGAGACAACATCTGAGGATACGTAGTGTAATGAATGGTGGTACTTTCATTCACTCCCCAGTACAAGCTCCTCTCATCATTTTAACAAAGCAACAAGAAAAAATTGCTATGTAAAACATGTTTGTTTTAGCTTATCTTCTAAGTTCTTTCTTGGCTCCCTCTGATAAGGAGAGAAATGCTTTAAGAATGCCTTTGGAGACAGCAGGATAACCAAACCAAGCAGAAATCACTGTAGCCTTTGAGAATTATCTTAATAAACAGGAAAAAAAGTTTCCAATTATCAGGACATCAAAGAGGGTAATATGGTGTTATTTTCAATAACTGGTGTGTTCATAGCTGAACTGCCAGTAGTGATAACTGTAAAACCAAGAAATCAGCTTTCATCTGCAGAGCAAAAGCTAGCAGATATGAGACTGACTAATGGCTGTGGCGATCTGTAAACTCGCAGGTCTGAGCTCTGTTGTTTTGATGCCTGTGTATAACTTCTAGGGTCTCATGCAATGAATAAAACATGTGTTGCTCCTGTGACAGAACAGTGGTTGTTGGGCTGCTGTGTAATGCTGTGCAGCTTGCTACAGAGGAGGCAGATATTTAAAGATGAACCTAGCAACAGAATCGTTCTTCTCACTGTTTTGTAGGCCACAAATTTGTCAGTTCAGTGTTCACTGCAGGCATGCCAAAGAGTAAATAATCAGCTAAGAGCAAAGTCTGTAAGTCTAGAAAATGCCAGTATAACAAAATTTAACCAAGAGCTGCTAAAAGATTCTAAAATTAATCCATGAAGATATGTTTCTTACCTCCAATACAAGTGAAAGACTTCTGCCATTTGTCTGTACCTCTCAAATGTCTTTAATCCCTTTAATTTTTGTGAAGTCTGGAGACAACTTCTCTAAATAGGAAATGGAAAATGAGTTAACTTCTTAGACTAGGAAACCAAGGAAGTTTTGGATAAGAGCCTCACTTAAATATTCTCTTGTATGTTCAGGTTTCTTTACTACTATTTCTATTACAACCCTTTTTGTGAGTGGTATTCAAGTAACTGTGAAGTGTGTGTGTGTATAACTCCAACAGCAAAGTTTGGCAAGCATCTGCAAACACAGAATGTTTTTGTTGTCGGAGTAAATGATATAATTGCAAAGACAGTTACGGCTGCTGCCTGTGTTCCGTGTTAAATGCTGGTCTTGCTGCCCCAACCCATTTCTGTGAGCCTGGAAAATTGAGAACTGGCAGGTTCAGCTGCTCCTCCCTGTGGGACAGCCAAGAGAGATCATCCATGAGGGCGCTACACTTGGGTGCTATAGAAATATATCTCTTTCAGAGGTAATATCTGTAATAGGGGGTCTGCTTGGAGTTGGGCCAAAGATGATGATACCGGCGATAGAGTCATTTGCCTTTGGAGCAGCAAGCATAGTATCTGGAACCAGTGACATACACAGAGTTATGAGCTTGGTTCTCTGCTCGGATCTTGCACAGAGCCCCATGGCAAGGTATAGGCATAGCCATAGTGTTTCCTGTGTTACCTTTATGTTTTCCAGGAGTGTTTGCATTGAAGCAGCCATCTCTTTCCATCCAGGAAAATGTGTGTGAGTAGCTCTGAAGCTCACCCAGAGTACTCCTTAATTGGATGGAATAGTTAATTACTGAGGAAAAAAAAAGTGAGGCAGACTTCTACTACTCAATGTTTTTCTCAGATAATACGTGCTGAGATGTACTTCATCACAGACTGTCCTCCAAGGATTGTGTCATCCCAAAACCCTGTTTGTGTTACGTATTTCCAGTGTTTTTGCCAGGAACTTTTAATCTGTATATGAGTAGTAATTCTATATTCTTTCCACTCGGCTGTCTGTATTATCTTAAAAACCTGCAGCAATGACTGGTACCTGCTGTGCTAAGCATCAGTTTGTGTATCTGTAGGAGCACACATCAGGAATTGCCGGGAGGAGCTTGCATTTGGAAGTTCAAAAGTTGCCCAACACAGTATCATACCTTAAATAAAGTCCCTTTCTTGTGTGAACAAAAAACTTGTTACTGCCACTGAGGGGTGAATTTGATTACCTGCAGATCTCAATATTATGAGTTAATGAAACTTTTAATGATATTTTCTTTTTGCTAAAGGGATGTGAGATTATACTTCTCCTTCATACAATATTCTCTCACTTGGAGCATATAATTTGTGCAGGCTTTTCATGAAATCTGCCTATGAAAAGAGTGACCTACCCTCTAGAAGCAGTCTGTCAGGAGGCTTTTCTGCACCACTTTGTGTACTGCTGTGCTTCTTGCTTTTGTTGACTTAAAAACCTGAGACCTTATCCTGGTAATTCAATATCCAGCAGAGTACGTTGCTGAGATGAAAACATTATTTTCCTTCAGGTATTGTACAGTAGACTAAGTTAGTATTGTGGCTTGTGTATATAAATAATATAAAAATAAATATATGGACTGAGATTAGAAATTTTATAAGAAGGAGGAAAGTAGTTCTTAAACCCTGTGTAGTAAACTAGGGACAATAGGCGCATATAAGCCATGCACAGGAATTGATTGCCTAATCTCCTTCTCAGGTTTTGCAGATATGCCCTAAGGACATGAGAGCAGACATCTGCGTGCATCTGAACCGCAAAGTTTTCAAGGAGCACCCAGCCTTCAGGTTGGCGAGTGATGGGTGCCTTCGAGCACTTGCCATGGAATTTCAGACAGTGCACTGTGCCCCGGGAGACCTGATCTACCACGCTGGCGAGAGCGTCGACAGCCTTTGCTTTGTGGTTTCGGGGTCTTTGGAAGTAATCCAGGATGATGAAGTCGTTGCTATATTGGGTGAGTTTCACAGCTGATAATATGCATTGTGCACAAATATAGCTGCATTTTTACAGCCTCTTCTACTCGAGCACTTAACTCATTCTTTAAAAAGCTTCAGTCAAGTTAGCTTTACCACAGCCTGGTGAGGTATATTTTATTTTCCTTCCTGTTCCACATAGGTAAATAGGAAGAGCAATCATTTCATCTCTAGATTGCTTCAACCCTATTTCTTCTGGTCAGTGGAAACTCTACTTGAGCATTGGGATTCTGGTCATTCTTGGGGTTCTGCCTGTCTCGCTGAATCTCTTTTCACTAGAAATTCCATTGAGGACTTCAGAAAACTTATTTTTAAAGTGCCCTGCCTCCCTCCCCAGTAATAATCCACTTTTGCTGAAAATTTTCCAAATAGATTTATTTAAGATCTCGTGTTGAAATGATATCTATCTCTTTCAAAGTCAAAGTAATGTAAAAATTTAGAGCCGATTTGCATTAACTTGGAATAACAGCTTTAGGCTGGAGGCATTAAAAAGAAGCTGATAGTGGTGTGAACAACATTCTGAGGCAAAGCTAGAAGAAAAGAGTGTGGTAATCCAATAGATGTAGATGAATCATGGGGTGGCTGGAGCATTGAGGAGGTGATACTTACCGTTTGATTCTGTCAGACCCTTTTGTGATAAGGTAAATTCTCATGGTGGCTTAATCCAGTACCTGTCACTCATAGCAGCCTGGAAAAAGAAGAAGAAAACATCTTGGTAATCTTACTCTTTCTGAACACATACACCCAACTCTCCTAAGAGGAATGTCTACTGGAAAATGAGGTGGCTAATAAATATGCTGAGTTCAGTTTTTCTCTACTTCTACACAGGATTACATAGATAGCATAGGATGAATTTAGTGTCCTGAGTAGTAAAGTTCATAATATTTTGTGCCACACAAGAAACTAAAAAGGTGAAAAGTAGGGGAATAACTGATTCTCTTTTGTTCTGGAATCACCTGTGCTGTTCAGTGCTGTATGATATTAGCAACTTCTGCTTTTCTAAGTTGCACATCGAGAATTTACTACCTTTTGCCATGTTGAACTCTCATGAATTAACATGGCAAATGTAGAACAAACTAAAGCCTCTCAGTTTTGTGTCACCTCCCGTCCTATAATGCCTCCTCCTCTGTCCATCACAAGAAGAAAACCTGAAAACATCTTGCTGCTTTATTTAATCAGTATAGGTCAAAATCACTGAAATACATTTTTTAAAAATGTCCTTTAAAGAAACCAATTTTATCCTCATCTTAACCAGTAACTTCTTTGTTTTATCATAATACTTTAGAAAACACTCGACCTAGAGCGATCAGTGTTAAGGAAACGTGAGACTCTGATCTCTGCTGCTGCAGAGTGATAGCTACCGGTAAATGAGGCTAATCCCGTGCTATCTGAATGAATAGAAATATTTTGTTATTGCTGTTCTCCTGGGCCAGTAACTATTGATCCTCTTCCCTGCACACCTTTAATTTTTGGAATTTGGAGTCAGTTCTCTGGCTCGCACTAAAGTTGATGAGCTCTGTCATTTTCTGTGTGAGTATTATAATCAAAGAGGAAAGTAAAATGAAGTGCAATCTGTTTGTGATTCTGTGAGATTTCAGTTTGGATAAATTTGTATCAATTTTTGTGTTTCAGTTTCTGGACTAAGGAATCCCTTTCCTTCCACAGGTGATTGTACTTTCCTCCCCCAGGCTGTGAAGCCTTCTGTTGAAAGTTTATCTATACTGTTAAGAAATGATGTAGTTAACAAAGTTTTTCACTGTTCTAAATCAGTTGGACTTTCTTCTCCTTCAGCATTGCCAAATGTAACCACCACATTACCAAGGGATGCTGCAAGGAGGTTGGTCAGGATTTCATCCCTAACTTCTTTGTACTCTCAGTTTTCTTATCTGTAGAATACCAGTGATTTTTGTAATGTCATGTTCAGCTAAACTTGTCAAGTTCTTAATAAAAGTACACCAGATAAAATGAGGCACTACAGGGGGGAAAAAAATAATGTCTACATTGTGCAAGAAATGTGATTGTTGCTGACCGTTCAACCAGAACAGCCTATGCCAGAAGTTTTGTTTACCAGTCAAAACTAAGCATAGCTATGAACATCAGATGTGCAACAGCAAACCATGTGAGGAATTCTGTAGGGCTGTTTCAGTTAACAGGTATGTTGGAGAGACCGTAATCTTGTCTCTGACATTCTTGAAATAAAAATAAAAAATAAGTGCATAAATTATTCAGAGTGAATTATTTGCTCAGCTTTAGCTGTCACTTAATAAAGCAGCCTTTGAAATTTGCAATGTAGCCTGTATCTTCCTTACAACAGAGAAATAAATTGCATCTCTAAATTAGTCTGTGTGACTGCTGTACAGCATTACATAAACCAAAGGCAAACTACACTTAATCCTTAAAGGATCCAATTCATATGAGACGTTTTCAAGTTCTGAAATCATTTAACCTCACAGGCTAGCATATAAAAGTGTATTGTGTAGCCCTGGAATTTGGAGTGTATTGTGTACACTTGCAAAATATCCTTCCATATCAGTTCTGTGTAATACCCAAGAGACAGGTGTATTCTCAGTTCAGGCTTATGTTCTTGCAACAAAGTGCTGACTTTGATTGACTTGGATTAGTACGAGTACTGAGTTGGAAGAAATTGCACACAAACCAGCAGTGAAGAAATGTACATTTTTTTTGTGTCCCCTAAGATTGCGTTCCCCTGGAATCTGACTTAGAGACAAACACAGAAATAAGTAAATTTAGAACAAAAAATTCTTTGCAATGTTTACAGTAAAAATTTAAAGAAATTGATGAGTTTTTTGTGCAGTTTGATTTGTTGGAATGAAAGATGTCTTTCTGAATTCTATCCAAAATTTCTGCTGAAATAAAGGAATTGTGGAAGTTCACGCAACACAATCTTTCGATTTGATGTGTTGAGGAAACAAAACCAAAAGAATAGAAAGTTGCCTTGAAGCCAGGTGATTTATTTATTTGTGATTCATTCTGATACAAATGGGTCAGAAAAAGAAGCCAGCAAGAAAAGCCACTGTATTACTATGGTTTGCTATGCTGATGTGCAAGTATGTGAGTGGGATTATGTGGAAGTGAAGATTAGGTAGTAGGAAGCTGCTTGGATGTAATACAGTTCTGTTTTCTGTAGTTCACTGTTCTTCCATTTACACTGTTGTTATTTTGTAAGGTGAAGTGCTGACGTACCCTCAGCACTTTGTGAAAGATAGAGACAAATCACACAGTCCCTGCCCTGAAAAGAACTGGGCAAAGCACAGGTCGTGCAGGACTTCCATTAAGAGACTGTTTTCAACTTAGCTTTGCTTTTAACTTTTCTAAGCCTTCCCATTTGGGCTGATGCTGCTTTATCCATCTGAGACTGACATATCTCTTTGAACTACTCTTGCTTAAAAACTTACCCATTTATCCAAATCTGAATAGAGAAAATGGGTTGTTTTTTTCACTGTTAAAAACAATGAAGCATTTGTATGCACTTCATTTGGCAGCTCTGTGCTGCTTTGGAGCAGACCTTTCAGGCTGAGCCACTGGCCATCTGAAAACCTGACCTGATCACAGGTCTTTGAAAAGTTAAAATTTACTCATGCTCAGGAGAGATTTGCTACATTTTAGTTTAACAAATACCTTCTTAAAAGATTCCTCCTGAATTAACTGTGTTCCAGGCAGGGACCATAAGGTCTGGCTGCAGCTTTCTTGAAATATGGAGGGGGAAAGGGATTGTAGTAGAAGCGTGAAATAAGCCTGCATAGCTAGTTGTTGTTTCTTTATTTGGGGAAGCTTGAAGACCTAAACTGTCTTTCAATGCACTTTTTACATTCCTCTGCACTATGAAGGTACGCATTTTCTTAGGGCAGTGTGAGAGTGTAGATGGTTTGGAACAGCAGTAGCCAGGAAGCTGATGTTAGAAGTCCAACTGAGGAGATGATCTGCTGTCGCTGGGGCCAACAGGGTGCCTGCCTGGTCCCCCAGCCTGTTAGTCTGGACCTTTTTAATCTCTCCTCACCATTGCTATAGGAAGTGCTAGTTCTTCTGTTATGTCTCCAATTGCATGAGTGCATAGATAATTTAATGAAAATTATAGAAAATAATGGCATAGTAGCAAAATTAACTTTTCGTAAGCATTTTCTGGAAATACGTGGAAGGACTGGATTGGAAGCCTTGTTAGAAAAGAGTTTATGTTGTGTTAATGTGTATGTACAAATATCTGTATAACTGAGAAAACCATTTTTGATCTTGCTAGAAAATAATCAGTTCAAAGTTAGATATGACTGACGTAATTGTACTCCAAGATTGAAGAGAAAATCCCTCTTCCTAGGAAATCTGAAGGAAGCAAGTGATTCTTGAACCCAGGTTGATTCCAACCCTTTTTGCTTGAAATTGGGGTAATCTTTGAAATTTAGGAAAACATTCCAGTGAAAGGCGAGAGAGGAAGAAGACCTTTGAAATTAGGGTGTTTTTCTGGATAGCAGTAGGGAAAGCAGTGTCTTGTCCTTAAATTTTCAGACTGCTGCAAAATTTGTAAGTTAACGACTCCTAGACGGCCTGACCGAGCAGCAGATCTTCATTTACGTGAGTTGTTCAGAGTTGCTGAAGTGGTCTTGATGATCCCTGCAAGGGGGCCCTGTGTGTATGGATGGTAGGACTGGAGGTTAGTCTTGCGGACTTGATTAGAGACTGGGAGCATTTAAGCCTTTATTTAGCAATTACAAAAACAAAACCTTGGAAACCACTGTGATCTTCAGAGCTGAGCAATGGATGAGAAAAATAACATTTACTAGAAGGTTTTATGTAAATGAAAAAACAAAACCCTCACACAAAACAGTTAATCCCAAGAGTAAAGCAGTTTATCCCAAGTGTTGCATCCCAGCTGTTCTGCGTTTATTATGTTCTTGCTATCCTTATTTGAGCTAAAAACTTTCAAAACAATAAACTTTTTAATTGACTGTTGGTTAGCTAAGAGTATTAATCGTAGAATCATAGAATATCATGAGTTGGACGGGACCCGTGGGAATTGTTGAGTCCAACTCCTGACTCCACAGGAGACAGGTAAAGTGAATGAGGTAGGAAGGGAAATCAAGGCAGTAATTGTGAGCAAGGAAAACCATTGCCCTCCACAAGGAGAGTTTGCTGTTGCTATTCCTTTTGCTGTTATCAAATCTGAAGGGAAATAACGAGATGTAGATATTATATAAGTATGAAAGTGTGCAGTAACAGAATGTCAAGAATGGGAATTTATAATCTAGACCTGACTGCCTTCTTCACCATCAGGGGGCAAGTGGGATATATAACTTTTTTTTTGAGAGGAGGAAAGTGTGCAAAGGATGCACAAAGATTTACTTTAAGATCACGTGTGGGTTGAGGACATGAAAATTGAGTGTCCCTGAAACACAGATCTTTTATCGTTATTTACAAAGCTGTAACATTGATAAGAGGGGAGACTGTGGTTTTAACGTGATATTGTAGGAGAGCTTGGTGCGCCATGTTTTGTTTCGGCAGGATATTAAATGCTCCATTTGCTTTCTGTGGAGAAATTCCTGCTGATTTAATTTGATCTAATTGCAATCTTAAAGGAACGTTAGAAAAATAATTGTTTGTTTTCTTTACAATTGCTTTAGCTTACTCATTTAGCCATAAGCATTTCATGTGGATGTAGACACAAGAGGTTTGATTCAGATTTTGGTGGGACAGATTTGCATCTGCTTAAGACAGCGCAAACTGCAAGGGCAACGGCACCACAGGGATGGTTTATTTTAGAGGAAGGAAAGCAGCGGTGCTGTTTTGTATTGTCTAATTGTCTAAGTATTGTCTGGTTTAGACCTTCTCAGTGGAAAAGCATTGCATCTTCCAGACCATTGTGTGAAGATTGCTTCTCAGCAGACTTGAAGGTGTCAGATAAGTTAACTGTGCTGAGCCCAGGCTGCTATCTTTAGACTGTCCCCGGTACCTGAGCTAACTCAGGTTTCCCTAAGCTAAGCTGCTTTGTGTACAACCCCATTTTCAAAATTTAGTTGTGTGGTTTGGGTCCTGTTGTGATTTAATGACAAATCTTTGAAAAAGTCCTTTAATTCTCTACTTCATTTTTCACCTGAGTTTTAGCTTTAGGTACACCTCCCTGTGTCAAAAACGCCAAGCTGCTGTGCTCTTAGGCTTAAGAAGTGGTTGCAGGATTATGGATGGCATTAGAGTTTTCTTATTATTTTTAAAGACAGTATCTAACATCACGGCATTGTATGTGCTATTGAATAAGACTGTAATGTGACCAGCGGTGCTTTGAAAAAGGAATGATTGAAATTAAAATCCAGCTTTATCTTCAGTAGTTCTAAAGTGCTTTTTCTATTTATAGTTTAAAGCTTTTTTCCAGGTTGACATATATAGGCAAGTTGGACAACTTGCATGTTTCTATGAAGTGATTCAGCGAACATCAGCTGAAGGAACTGTTTTAGAAGTCTGATTTCCTCAATGCGTGTCTAAGCACATTATTAGCAAAAATATTAGAAATGGAGATCTGGCTAAACTTCTTAAAAGACAGTGGCATGAAGAGGTCTACATTAATACAAAATCTTAGTTTCACGGTGGATGTAGGAGCAGCACTAAAACTTCTATTGAGAAATACAGGTTTATTCCGAATGGTGTTTTTGGACAGAGAGTATTCCTTATTCCTGTGCTCCAGACATCTAGAAAATGCAATGTGGATTGACATCAGGAGTTGCCTGTTTTGAGACTTCAGCCAGACATTACTTGTTGTATGGCTAACTTCTGGCAGAGCATTAAAGGTAGGAATCGCCAAAGCTCCTGTCCACTGCTGTCTATAGATGATCTAAGACTGTGCAGGGTATTAGAGAAACAGATTTTTAAAACACTTAGGATTAACGGCTTGCTGGAATAACTGGGGAAGAGGGAGATTCCCTGTGAACAGAGGCTTCAGTCGTGAACTTCTTGGCACTTCAAATTAGTTGATATTTTTTTTTTTTCCCTATGGTTTCATGTTTTATTGTTGCAAATTTATGTAACTTTGCATAATGTGCTCTTAAGTAGTCTGACACCACCACATGTGGAAGAGGTCCCCTTGGGAAGATGGTGATGCCTGACAGGCTACTGGCAGGTGATCCATGATGCACTGGTGACTGAAATCGAGATGTGGTGGAGGTGAGGGTCTTTGTCCACCATGTTCCTTGCTATCTCAGGCTGTGTTGGGAAGGCTTGCCCAGCATAGAATCATAGAATCATAGAAAGTTTTGGGTCGGAAGGGACCCCTAGAGGTCATCTAGTCCAACCCCCCTGCAGCGAGCAGGGACACCGCTAACTAGATCAGGTTGCTCAGAGCCCTGTCCAGCCTGGTCTTGAATGTTTCCAGGGATGGGGCCTCCACTGCCTCTCACAGAATCACAGAATAGTAGGGGTTGGAAGGGACCTCTGTGGGTCATCTAGTCCAACCCCCCTGCCGAAGCAGGGTCACCTACAGCAGGCTGCACAGGACCTTGTCCAGG
>Ga0065711_1031062_pt1 | contig 30676 bp, 21 predicted proteins | sample Hoacrofraction12_FD_59098 | JGI IMG/M metagenome (GOLD analysis project Ga0065711, IMG submission 59098) | Hoatzin crop microbial communities from Cojedes, Venezuela - Epithelial fraction 12 v2 (version 2) | ecosystem: Host-associated > Birds > Digestive system > Esophagus > Crop | place... | reverse complement strand
CCGCCGTGAGGAACCGGAGGGCCCCGGCGCTGCCCAGCGGGACCCGGCCTTGGCCCTCAGGAGGCGGCGAGGGGCCCCGGCTCCGCAGAGACCCCAGACCCCGCTCGGCCGCCTCACCCGGGCCTCTCCCGGCGGCCGGGGCTCTGACCGCGGCCGGAGCGGCCGTCGGAGATCCCTGAAGGAGGGGGGTCGGTGTGGGAGTCACAGGGCAGGGACGAGGTGGGAGCGGGGAAAGTGTTCCCCGAAGCGATCGGCCTCGCAGCTTTGCATTGCTTCCCTCTCCGGGGCCGGGGGGGGGGATGAAATAAATTCCTCCTGCTCTGTGGCGATGTTACCTGCGGAAGGGCTGTCAGTGCGGTGCCGCCAGACGGCACCCGCCGTTGTCAGAGACGCGGGGGCAGCTGCGAAGGGAAAAGGATTTCATCTTCCCCAAGAAAAGACTTTCTGCACAAACAGGAAAAAAAAAAAATAAGGTTCTGTAGACTGAAATGACTTCAAAGCCTGAAATCCCACCGGTGGAACAACGCGCGTCAGCAGGGGCTGAGCCGCGCTGCATCACACACACCAACACCTGTGCAAGAACGAGACCCCGGCGAGGGCCCGGCCGTCAGAGGAGCCTGCTGCACCCTACCGCTGCCTCGTCCGCCTCCTCCCCGCAAGACCACCCACAATCCCTACAATCTGTATTTTCCAGGCAGTCCTCGCAGTGCCAAACACGTCTCGGAATAAATCTGGAGGGCAGGGACTCAATACTCTTCCTCAACAGTTGTGCCTCTTCTCTTAGCTTTTATTACCAGTGCCTGCAATTAGTAATTACTAATTCCTGTTTGTCTGTATGAGCAGTGGAGAACCACGGTGCACTCTCCTGGGGAGATCGCTCCCAGGAGCTGGCCACTCCAGTGGAAGGTGGTGGAAACAAATTACTTTACCTGCAGACCAATGAGCAGTTAGCAAAGAGATTTGAAAAAGCAAAGACACCACCGCTTATAAAAGCCCCTGGCCAAACTGCCTGGGTTCTGCCTGCCTGAAGTAATACCCTCCTGGCAAAAACCATGCAGATAGTCGGTGGTTTTTAGGAAAGAGAAAATACCAGAAGGCTGACTGATCTCAGAGCTCCTTATAGCAAGCTTTCTAGGTTTATCTTAACATTACAGATAAAAATCAAATGGCAGGGTGAGGAAATCTTGCAGAAGGACATTCGGGAAGCTGAAAGCACAGACTGCAGGGACAGGTGATAACGGCAGCAAGCAAGCAGATGGAAGGGAACACGATCATACCAGGCAGGACTTCCTCCTGTCCACGTAAGGAGGAGGTTCTGCAGGTGCTCCTGGACTGTTCTACAGGAAGCTGGGAGTGGCTGGAAAACCAGGCACCATCGGTGCCCGAACAGGTTGGTACTGACCATCAGATTGTATGTCATCTTTGGCTGCAACCTCTCATCCCATGCAAATGAAAAGATCTGACATCGTTTTGCAATGCCCACTAAAAGGAAAAAAACCCTGCTTCTGTCACTGTCTGTTTGCTAATTCGATGCCAAGTGCCTCCAGCTCAGGCTAACACGGTGACACCTTTTTTCAGTCTTTCAGAAAAATGTGTATGGAAGTGTTTGCATTATTGCAGTTTATTTCAGCATATTTATCCTAACGGGAACCTCAAGATTTCACAGTCTGCTAGTCCGAAACTAGCTTGCTGTGAAATAAACTGCCTCACAGAGACATTCTTTATTAGGTATCTATTGCTAACCTGATCTAATAATTCTTTGTGGGAGCTGCAATGAAGTGAGAAACAATGTTTCATAAACCCATCAGCACCCAGGCAGCTTTAGTGCCTTTGAAGCTGTAACGGCCTGCCCATCCGAGCCAGCACTCTAATCAAATTAGGGGAACCGGCACAGGCCTTTAAATCTCAGCTGGAGCAGCACCACCCTCTGAAGAGAAGTCTGCCATGGAGCTGTCATCTGGAACTTACCGTTTTAATGGAGCCGTTCGGGATTCTTGGGACAGAAATCGTAGAATCACAGAATGGTGAGGGCTAGAAGGGACCTTAAAGATCATCTGGTTCCAAACCCCCTGCCATGAGCAGGGACACCTTCCACCAGACCAGGTTGCTCAGAGCTCCATCCAAGCTGGCCTTGAACCCTGCCAGGGAGGGGGCAGCCACAGCTTCTCTGGGCAACCTGTGCCAGTGTTTCACCACCCTCATGGTGAAGAATTTCTTCCTCATATCTAGTCTAAATCTGCCCTCTTTTAGTTTAGAGCCATTCCCCCTTGTCCTATCACTACACACCCTTGTGAAAAGTCCCTCTCCATCCTTCCTGTCAGCCCCTTCAGGTACTGGAAGGCTGCTGTAAGGTCACCCCGGAACCTTCTCTTCTCCAGGCTGAACAGCCCCAACTCTCTCAGTCTGTCCTCGTAGGAGAGGTGCTCCAGCCCTCTAATCATCTTCGTGGCCTCCTCTGACCCCGCTCCAACACATCCATGTAAAAATGCTCCAATACATCCAAGAAATGCTACTTTCCCAAAAGTCTTGCGCTGCCAAAGATGTCATGGGAAGAAGCCCTTTTTACTTTGTACCTCCAGTCAGAAATCAGACCGCTTCCATTTTCTGTACCTCGGGGGCCAATGGAGACTCTGCCCTAGCGCCTTCCCCCAGACTCTCACTCTCCTCGCACTTCTCCAGTTCTCCAGGGTGGCACATACTGAACCTGCTAAAATGCTTACACTGCCGCCGCTTTTGGCACGTACTCCTCCTGGGAGATGTTCCCATGGCCAAGAACCACAGCACAATCTTCCCGTAGGAGCACGCCTTGCCATTACTGCAGGTCCCCCAAGAAAGAGCCTTTCTGTTCCTTCACATAAGCCGATTTTCACACATGCCACTCTTTGCCTCCCCTCCGTTTATTTCACTGTTTTTCACCCCATGCAGTTGAGTAAAAAGAAGCATTGGGAAGGCCACAAACGAAACAAAATGGTGACAGCAGAAAGTGCTGAGGGTCCCAACGGGAGCATGGGACAGGGCCATGAGCAATGCCTGTAAACTCACCTTGTCTTGGGCTGAAAGACCGCTCTCCCCGCACAAAGACTAGAACCCAGAAAGGGCAGGGAGCTGTTACAAACCCTCTCCTGAAAAGCAAGGTGCAGGATGGATCTACCAGTGGTTGCTCTCAAGGCAGATACGCAGAGAAAGGAGAGCGACAGCTTTATCCTGCCCTAAGCTGGAAAACAGCTGTGTGACGCTGAGCTCTCCCACACCACAGGAAAAGGCAGCCGAGACCAAATGCAGGTGTAGGCGTGGGTGATTTTAACATTTTATCCTCATGGCCATATATTTCAGCAGGTAAACACACAAACTGCCTTTGAGAAAAGCTTTTTGTGTTGCTTTGAACACGTGGCTGATGGCAGGCTCAGGGAGAGAAGTGTCCCAGTCATGGTGGCTGCTGCCCAGCGGCCAGCTCTCAGAGGGCCTCACCCGCAACGCTCTGTTCTTGAGAGGACAGCAAGGCCCGTGCTCCAAGGAGGACTGCGAAGGGTCACCATCCAGGCGTGATGGGAAGGAGGATGGCACGAGGGTCGCCATCCAGGCGTGATGGGAAGGAGGATGGCACAAGGGTCGCCATCCAGGCGTGACGGCATTGCAGCATTTGGCCGAGGGGATCAGAGCGCCCAAGGGTCCCAGCCCAGCCCCTCTCCCGAAGCACTCAGCCAGCTACACTCAGAAGCTCCTCCCTACGGAAAGCAGCCGTAGCTGGACCATGAGGCAGTCACTGCAGCAGGTGATGCTCCAGCACTGTGGCATCTGCAACAGTACTGATCTGGGGAATTTTTACTTAATTAGTTGTCAGTTAACACAAACTTCTAATCATTGATTTGGGTATTGAGAAAAAAGAAAACACACATTGAAGTAAGCACCTTTCCTCCTCCTTCCTTTGGCTGAATTTCATCCAAACACCCGTCCTCCACTGTCCCTAGTCTCACCTCCCCTTCGCAGTTCAGACACGGTCTCTCCCCATTCCTTCTGTGAGGTGACGGGTGGTACAGGAGGTCAGGGCCAAGTGTGTTTTGTCTTCAGTCCTCCATGCTGGGTGTTCTCTGCTCCGCTGTGCTTCCCAGTGTGCCCTATCAACAGGACTGTCCATGGCCACCATCCCTCGTAGGTGTCCCACCTCGGCACAAGTCATCCACCATGGCGATGGTCCACCAGGACTGCACCCTTGGGTGTGGAGCACCTGCTTGCATGAACATGTCTCCCTCCACATCTCCTCCATGCCTCCTTATATTTCTCCTCGCGTGTCTCTTCCTCTCGTGGCTGCTGCTCTCTGTTAAAACATGTCTGAGCAGAGGTGCTGCCGGGTCCTCTGCCGGGCTGGAGTTTTGGGGGTGTGATGGGTTGTTCCCATCGGTTTCAGAGCTGGCTGGAGGCAGCTGCGAGGGGCAGACGGGAGCTCACGGCTCCTGCCCACAGGCATCGCTGCAGCCCCCAGCTGCCTGAGCCTGCCAGGTACGCCTGGCACAGCGCTTGGGTGTGAACTTGTCGGCTGCTTGTGCGCCAACACAGTGAACACTGCAGTTTATGCCCAACGCCTTCCAAGGGCAGCTGGGAAGGATGTGTCCCGAAGGGGCTGGAGGAGAGCAGTGTGTGACTATGCTGAGGAAACACCAGACCAGGGTAACTAAGCTTATTCTCATAAGAAGTAGAGAGAAGGGAAATCAATCACCAGAGCAAAACAGGCAGGGACAGTCATTTCTGCATACACAGTTTCAGAAAACACATTAAAAATTTATTTTAAATATATTATAAAAGGAGGTCCATTCAACTTTAAAAACACTAGGCATTCTACCAATGATTCCCAATTTATGAAAGCTACTACATTAAAGTGCTACAAGTCCTTTACCACCCGCAGATATTAGGCTGTTGGTCCTAATATGCACGGAAATAAACATACACTGATTCAAGAGGCACCACCCAGTTTTACAGATAAAACGCATGCAGTACAAGGAACAGACAAACTGCGACCTGATCATTGAGATCCTGGAGAATGCATTTTGAAACCAATTCCCTTCTCCACCCTAGAGGCTAAAGCTATTTGTTCCTGTTATCATAACGGCTAACGTTTTAGTCTATTAGCTTGATCAATTTTTATCTTGTTTTATGGTTGAAGTTCACATTTGCTTGCTCACTAATTGGGATTAGGGCTTTTTTCCTAGACTTGAACTAGTAGATTTAAGATCACATAGATCCAGTGGCTTTATATAAAACTCCCGAATCCCTCACATCTGCTGGGAGTCATTGAAGCCTTTTGGGTCATACAGAAGCATCAAGAAAGCTCAAATGCAGCGAATAAAGGAGGACGCTCATCTAGCAGAGGCAGAATCAAAAAAACAGCATAGGATTTTTATTAGGATTTCCACAGTCTATCACTGCCTAGTTTCATACACAGATCTCCAAGTTAAAGCATGACACTACGAAGGAGCAATCGGAGCAGGAGGGGGAGTTTATTTCAGTTACACTTTAAATTTATAATGTGAACAAATCAATCTGGTTGATAAGGAATATGAAATGAAGTGACAGCTGTGGGTTGAATGCTGACAGAAATTTCAGATCTCAGCCTTCCCATTCTCCACCCATTGCATCTCTCCTCTCCACCTGAACCAGGTGAGGACTTGCAGCTTGTTTTAAAATACGGACACGACACTCATTAGGTCAGCACATAAAGCACCTAAAGCTGGATCTTACACAGGCTGGGAACTTGCAGCGCACAGACTTTCCTTGCTTAAGATCAAGTAATAGGCCACCGGTAGACTGGGAGCAGGACCCAGTGCTCCTGACTCCCAGCCCAGCTCCCCTTTTGCTGTGTGTCCTGTGAAAGACCTTTTAATCCTACCCCCATAGACTCTGACATTAACCTAAAGCTACTCACCATTCTGGCAACAGTTTCCTAACTATTTAAAAAGCTTTTCGTGCTAAGTGATTGTTAAAATTGAAACCTAGAGTGCCGCTTGTCAGGTCAGCTAAGGACCGACTGGGGCAGCACCAGGCTCCTTTGTTGCCAGTAGTTAGAAGTACAGGAGGTGGGCAGCAACGTGAGCCACTGCGGTCGGGCATGGATGTGGGATGCAAGGAGAACTTGAATCCCTTGTGCCAGCAGAGCCAGACTGTTTCAGACATAACTTCACCAGGGCTCTTCCGACCGAAGGCGTGACAGGCTGACTGCTAGAGGCCATCTGCTCTCTCCAGTTAAAACCATTCAAGTGTCTGCCTGTATCCTGAAAGACAATTTAAAATTAAAGCTTCTCTCTTTTTACCCAGCAGTTACGCGATTGCCCAGTATGACTTCATGAGATCTCTCTCCCCGCTGATGCAAGCCAGTACAGCTACTGTAATGATCCTACAGCAGCTACAAGCGTGCTGTGTTCTTGCAGTGCGGGTTGCTGGGGGTGGCTCTTTGACTTTCAGTACATTGGTGTCTCAGCGCAGCAGGGAGGAGGAAAGTTTGCCGACTGGAACTCTCCAGTAAAGGAAAGCAAAACCCTGTGCACAGACTGCTGAAAAACAAACCAAGAAGAAAGTTTAGCTGAGAAATTGCTTTCTTGCTACTTCTGTATTAGAGATTTGAACACACCCTTTAAAAGTTTCCCAGTGATGCAAGGCATCGACTTTCTAAAAGACACTTCTGCTGCAGATTTTATATCCTTTTGAGACTATTTGTGATTTCTGATTTGTGTGCTTAGAAAATAAAAGGCAGGATCTTGCATGCCGGTGAAATGCGTGAGCCTTCACCACGAGGTGAAACATCCAGCAGCTAACCAAGACATCCTCTGGTCTAGCTGTAGTTCTTACAGAGCACCAAGAGGAAGCTGCCATCCTTTCCAAGTCTTCCTATTAGGAGTGACACCCCTCCCAGACTCATTAATTATATCGATTTAACAGAGGAAACACAGGAGCTTCTGAATTAATGTCATTCACACAAAGTTTGCACTCAAAGTCAGACTATTTCAAAACACACACAAACACCGCATGAGTCAAGCTTACTCTTACACCCTTATCTCCCAACCCCTTCCCCTCTTCTCTCTTGTCCAGCAAGGCACTAGGAAATGGTTCAAGTTTAAGCATTTGCTGTACATTTACATTGAAAAAGGCACATCTTTATTTTAACGATGCTGTATTCCCCCTTCAGTAAGGCTCACACGTTCTTCTGTTATGGTGTGGAAAAGAAAGTTAATTTCCCAGGCATGAAAAACGATACCTTGCACACGTAAGAGCCCCAAACCTATTACTCTGTTTGTAGGCGTTAGAGATTAGCACCAGTATAAATCAACAACAGCTTCAAGAGCAAGTCAAAGTATTATTATGCGACATAAGACATGTCCAGGGATCCCCCAGTTGTCTGGGATTCTGATACTTGAAAGCAGCAGAATTTCTGCAGCCAAAGACAGAGGTGTTTGAATACTTTGGAGAAAAAAAATATGAAAACATTTATTTTGCATTAGATAATCACTAGTATTTAATCTCTAGTCTTGACTTGCATGCAGATGTGAAGATTTGCTTATGTATTCATGCTTTAGCAATTTTGCTTACAAATAACCAAAAGTAATTGGAATAATTAACCAGATTGCCCAGCAAAGGCTCAATTAAAGATGCAGATGATAAAATACAGCTTCTATTTCTCAATCAGTGGATGGTTTGCTATATTAAGTCTTCTCATTAGTCAGCAAAGCCTCTAGGGTATTGAAAAGTATAATTGATGTAAACAAATTAATAGCTCAAAGCCTAGCAAGCCAGTCAGAAGCGCACAGAATTTGTGGGGCATTTATTACAGTCCATTCCCAAACCTTCAGAAAACAGATCAGATCAACTAAGAAGTACCCAGTAGGACCACTGACACTAAAGCTCCAGTTCCCATGTACAGGTGGTCGGTTGTCAAACAGGAATTGCCTCAATAATTACCTAATCTTTTAGTGCAAACCGCTAAGAGCTGTCCTTTCTCTCCAAACCAAGATCACCCAGTGGTAAAAGACCTGTCCGTCACTGCAGTTCTCTCTGAAGCAAGCGCCCAGCAAGCCAAGCGGCTAGGGACTCTCTTCACAAGGCGAGCCCAAGCACGAAGCAAGCCATGCATTTTAGAAACAGAAGCTAATCCTCTCATTAGAAAAACTAAGATACACAAAGTTGCAAGCTGCAAGCAGAATGACCTACAGTCCATTTATATCATTTGCTGATTCTGTCCCAATTATCAAAAACTAGCACTGCTGATGGACAAACAGCTTCTTGTTCCACAGGTATTAAAACATTCATGAAGACATCTAGTCAGGGCATCTGGTGATCCACAGTCAGCACTACTAGACTAATGAGAGCATTAATAACTTAAGGAAAGCAACAGTCAGACACAAAGCACTGGAAAGCGGCTCTGTCTCCCACAGAAATGAAAAGGAATCCTAATGACAGACATATTGTAGCTACTGAGAACATAACCTGTCAACTCTGACGCTGGTCTCACTTCCCCAGCAATACTGCTGCAAAACTGTCACAAGGAAAGCATAGTGCTTTTCTCCTTTCTTCACTCCCAAAATGTTAGACACCAGCACATTTGACAAGCCCGGTCCCAGCTGTAACACAGTGCCTGTTTCACAGAATCACAGAATGGCACGGTTTGGAAGAGACCTCTGTGGATTGCCTGGTCCAACTCCCCTGCTAAAGCAGGTTCCCCTAGAGCAGGCTGCACAGGACCTCGTCCAGGTGAGTTTTGAGTATCTCCAGAGAAGGAAACTTCACAGCCCCTCTGGGCAGCCTGTTCCAGTGCTCTGTCACCCTCAGAGGGAAGAAGTTCTTCCTCGTGCTCAGACGGAACTTCCTCTACTTCAGTTTGTGCCCATTGCCCCTTGTCCTGTCACTGGGCACCACTGAAAAGAGCCTGGCCCCATCCTCCTGACACCCACCCTTAAGATATTTATAAGCATTTGCCTTGCTTCATGGCTGCATGGGCCAGGTAAGTTGGCAGAACAGGTCGGACATGGCCTCAACTGTGAGGATGAGAGAGGTAGGAATGATTTTGAGCCTCACAGCCAATACATCAGACTTGAGAGGCAGCGAGATGTGCCCTGGTCTGCTCCCACCTGACAGACAGAGCGCTACACGGCCCCCAAGACATCTGAAACATGGGCCATGATCCTTCAATTGGCAACACCAGAAAGGGCTTCTTACTTCTGGAGCTCTGCAGAGGGATCAGCCTGCTTGTTTCTTGACACGAGGCAAAAATCTCCTCACCTTCACAGGAGAGAAAGACACCCCAGAGCAGAGCTTTCCTGCCCCTCCGAGGAGGGAGGTCCATTAACCGTGCTTACCAAGAGTCCCAGAGGGTGCCCCACTCCTACCCCGAGTGTTCCAGCCCTTCACTCCGAGAGCCAGCTGCACGCTACCTACTCTTGCAACACTCCTGCATGGGCGGTTGGACAAACTGCGGAGCTGGGCAATTACCAGAAAAGGGATCGTTTTATTGATTTACGCAGCATCTTTGCAAAAGGTTAACAGCACCGTCATTCACAGCTTTTACTAGAAAATGCCTTCAGTATCAGACTAAGTCAGCTGAACCATTAAATCTGCTTTTGCAGCAACTTCATTTTGAAGCAGTGTGGGGTTTTTTTAAACATTTGCTTCAGACAGACTTGAAACCAGTGGCCCTCCGTTCATCCTCCAGTGTCAGTACTTTTTTCCAGCTCCCAGGATGAGACAATTCTGGTTCAGTGTCTGGCAGATCCTGAAGCCAAACCAGAAGAGTAATACCTTGCACTGCTAACTGACTACACAACGGACGGGGTGCTAATCAAACTGGCCCATCAATCCTGCATCTCTGCTTAAGCAAACAGATTTCCAGTCACAATAAACAGCACAGTGCTGTGGATGTTGGGAAAAAAGGAGAGATTAATACCACATTCCCATAAGGCTAGAACACTACTGACCACAGGACTCAGGACTGCAAACTACAGACTGATGAACAAATTGATAAAGACCAACGGCTAATCTCAGCCCTGACTTAATTATCCTGACTTAATCTGCTCACACCAACTATGAATTAAGTTAGCCTTCAAATCTCTAAAGAAAAAATGGAAGTTGCACCTTCATGTAGTAGATTTAGCTCTGAGAAACCTTAGAGGTGTCCATGCTAAAAAGATTCTGAATAAGAGGCAAATTTGGAACCTGATATCCAAAGGCTCTTAGCAAAAATCTTCACCTGTAAGAACTGTGCTTACTTAAAAACCTCTGCTAATCTTTCACCTTGAAGATTCAACAGCGAGTGACAAACTGACTGCAGAGTGAATGGACCAGAAACCCAGATTACTCATCGTGAATAACTACAGCGATATTCCCAACACTTGGCTGAACTTCCACTAGACTTCATCAGAGCTACGATTTGGAAAGTAATAATACTCAACCTGTTTGAAATACATTTTGGTTTAGGGCAAAAAAAAAAAAAAATTTCATTTTTCATTTTGATGGTGTTTTTTTTTTATCAGAGGATTAAACCTTGTGTTCAAGATTTTACTTATATGCACTTTGCAAGATAAAGCACCTATGCGGGAACGCTTCAGCGGGTGGTATAGCAGCTACAGAAAGTCCTGGAGAGTCCTGGATAACAAAATCATTTAACATCAGACCCAGGTGGGAAACAAAACAGTAAAAAAAAAAAAAAAAGGCAAAACCAACAAAAAGAAGCAGTTTGAATCACATTCAGACTCCTTTGAAAACAGAGTTTCTGTTCCAGTCTCAGCACAGAAGTGGCTCTGGCAAAGCCTTTAAAATTCCACCATCCCCAGATGAGAAGGATGCAGCATCTTCACAATAAAGACTGGCCTGCTAGATAACCTTCTCCTGAGATTCTCCCTTTTACCTTCATTAACTGTTTAAAAAAAAGTATTCTTAAAAAAATTTTTTGTAACCCTCCCCAGTAAAAACTATAATTGTAAAATATATATATATATTTTCTCAGTCTTTTAAAGATCAAGATTTCTGTTAAATTTTTCCAAGACGGTTGAGTTTGTATGTTCAAATATCCACTGCTGTGTTGGAGATGAAGGATTGCAGCTGTTCATAAAGATCTTTCGATCACTCTCACTGCAGTCCATACAGCTGCTGCTTACTGGATGGTAGAGGGTCTTGTCCTGGAGAAGAGAAATTTGACGTGAGGTTGCTAAGCAGAGAAGCAAAGCTGTTTTAAAACCAACAGAAAGAAGTCTTAAAAAACAAGGCAAGCTGCTTTGTCACTTGGATGCATCCGAAGAAGCTGTTCCACACTCAACTGGCTGCCAAGGGTCAGGGTCTGTTCCCACCCTTCAGCGGTATCGAGCCCAACCCTCACATCTGCACCAGGAAGCTCTAAAGCTGTGTCTGAAGCCGGGTTCCCCAGCCTACAGGCTCACGTCCTGCTGCACTCACTCCACAGCCTGGTGCATGCAGACCCCAAGGACTAGGACAGGACGTTTAGTGAAGAATTTACTTACCTGTTGCCCACAAAAGCATTGCTTAGTAGGAGGACGAATAAATCCTTATCTACTTATCCTATCTTCTAGTACTCAGAACAAAACGATGAACACAGGACACCTCTCTACAAACAGGTTTTGCAAGGGTGTTGCATCACCTCAGTGCCAGCTGCCGACAGGACTGCAAGGAGAGCGTCTTTCTGCTTAGCAAGCCCTGGAGAAGCCCCAGTCATCACCATTTCTAACCAGTGGAAAAGGGGAGTCACCTCTTCCTAATCAAGAGTAATTAATGGCACAATGACAACAGCTTGCCCGCAGATTCTCTTACCACAGCTACAGGACTACCTGAACAGAGGAATAAAACACGAGTGGTGACATTTTAAGGAAACTTAAGTGCCCACAGGCAATTTGACACCTTAAATGAGCACATGCGTAGGCATGCATGTCCACATAGACATGCAGACTCACTTTTCGGTATCTCCAGAGCTGGTTCCCCTTCATTCCGTGACAGTCGTAGAGGGTCACAGGGCTGCTGTGGGAAATGGCATCAAAACAAAACTTCTTGGTGTGCTGAGGATCCCCGGGACGGATGTCTTCTCTCCAGCTGAACGTGAATACCTGCCAGGACAATCAGGACCCTCAGGATGGCTGGCACTGGGCATGGTGCTTTCACCAGCAGCACGACGTTCCCTTCTTTACCCACAGGGTGGGGATGGCTTCAGGGAAAGGACAGTATCTTCTAGAGAAAAAATAATTCCACCTCTGGGGACAGGGACTGCTGACTAGGGGAGTCTGTAAGAGCTACCCCGCGGACTGCCACGCAGCATGCGAAACGAGACTGCGCTGCTGCAAACAGCCACGCTGGTTAGCTGGGGTACTAATAGCAGCCTTGAATGTCTCTGCTGTGCAGACGTACATCACGGACTAAGTGAGCAGCTGACCAATTGCAGCACCACACAGCAAGCAAAAAAGACAGAGAGCTACAGGAGCTCCCAGTTAAAGCTGGCAGTAAACGCGCAAGGCTGCGCAGGCAGCCTGCATCTTGTCCCATGCCTTCTGGGACAAGAGAGCAGGAGCCCATGGCTCCCCAGCCCACTCCACAGGAGTGTCAGGAGGGCAAACAGTAGGGCAATGTGTCCTCACACTCTTCTCTCGCTGACCCTGCAATGATCTCTCAGCGCTTTTGGGTGAGATGAAAAGAGGGATACTACAGAAAAGAGGAGAAAGGGTTTTAGCTCCAGTAACCAGGCACAGCCCACGCCTGGCAATGCTGTGGCCTTGAAGAAAGCTGCTGGATGCCAGCACATGCAGCCTGGACATCCCTGAGCCGCAGGTTTGGGCCGTGGGCGGAGAGTCGGTGGAAGTACCACCACCTACGTGCTCTGCTCCTTGCCCTGCCCCTTGGCATTTGTCTTTGGCCATGGCCTGAGACAGTAGAGCAGCCTAGCTGCATCTGCAGTCTGATGACTTATGGCACATCTTAAGCATTGTAGGACCAAATCCCACAAAAGATAAACTTGTTTAAAGGCAGGCACTGGTGTCAAGCTTTTGCTTTTTGCTTTGACAACAACAGCCCCTCTGGCAAGGGTGCAAGTGTCCTCTGCGACCAGCACCAGCCGACATGGTTCTGCAGGGCTACAAGCACACCCACCTCTCAGTCCCTGGGGAGAAGGGCTGTTCTGTGGGCTCCTTTTGGAGCCAGCTGCAGGAATGGTCCTCTCGTCAGAGATATCTCATGGGGCAGTAAGAAACATCAATAATGAGCAGGGTGCTACTGTTTGAAGCAGCATGCCCCAAAACATTTGCACAAAGAAGCTACTTTGTTCCTGTCTCTGTTTCAAACCTCTCTTGCAAGAGAAATTACCACTACCATCTCGGCTCAAAGCTACCCGGAAGTTCAGAACACATTCTCCTCCTAAACACAAGCCAATGCTAATTGTTCAAGATCCTCCTGACACAACAGAGGCTTAGTTTTGGACTGTGCCTGAGTAAATTGGTTTCGTTTCTAGTTTTCATGCATCAAAATTGATATGCAACAACCCTCTGTCTCCTGCTACTGAAGCCATTCCCCTGAAGAGTTATGCATGGCTTGGTAATAGAGGCATTGTTTTCTTGATCTTTTCTCAGGTCAGCTGCTACAGTTTAGACAAACTAATATTTCCCTCCCTTCTGTTACAATAAAGCTGTCATTTCTGGCACCTTATATGTTGAGAGAGTGAATCTATAGCCTGGCCCGGTTTCATCTCTCTCCAGCATTGGCTGGGTGTTTATAATGCATTTGCCTCGTGTCAGAAGGATGATAGTAAGCGGTTATTGAATGTTCCTGCAGCTTCATTAATATGCATGATGCTCCTCTATCACTTCTTTCAGCACAACCTTTGAAGTTAATACTCACTTTGTTACATATTACAGCTGCCTGTTACTGGTTTATTATTTTGGCATATTGTTTTCTTGTGCTTTCTTTTGTTCGCTCTGAGAACTTCAAAGCAGAGGTAAAAGCTCTACACAGTCTACCAGGCTACAGACCCTGCCACAGGCACAAGCCACATCCTGCTACAAGCCCATCAAGTATAATTAGCACATGAGCCTTGGGGTGCACCGTACCCTCTATTCACCTGACAGAGTTCTGCAATGGCCTTCCTTCTCAAACATCTGTTCTTAGAACTTCTCCCTCCCCACATGCATTCAGGGGCCGACGTTTTAACTAGGCTGTTACCTGCACGTTGTTCCATGCTGCCTCTCCTTTGTCCTTCACACAGTTTTCCAGCCTCAGTGGGGATCCCAGGGCTCCGTGCTTAGTATCCACACACAGTCCAGTTCCTACATTGCGTATCTGAAATAGTAAATTAGTTGCTGAATCTCCTGTTCTTACCAAGTGACAGTAAAGAAGGCTTAAATTGCCTCAAATAGTGGCAGTATTTGCATGAAGACAGTTTTAAGATTCCTCACTTAACTATGTACCTGAGCTGGCAAATCACAGCTAGAAGAAAGCACAAGAACTCAAAACTGGGACCCGTCGCCAGCTGTACAACAACCTCCAGGACATAGCAGAACCCATCAGCTACAGGGCTGCAGAGCCCACCAAGATGTTGTGTGTCACACTCCTGGGGTGATTCTTTGCCCAGAACACAGCTGACCTTCAAAAACAAAAATGGTTTTCCTGGCTTTCAGGTGAGAAAGCTAAGGAGCAGAGTAGCTCAACACAGTTGTGTAGCCCTTTGGAAATACAAGATTTCTCCTACTGCCCAGCTGCTGCCTCTCCTTAGTCCTCCCTGTTGGCATGTTCTGCCTCCTGCTAAATACATAACACGCAGAACAAGACAAGTCTCTGTTCTCTTTGTAGCTGTGCACTAACACAAACAGCTACCTGACTGCCGCCTTCGATCAGGCCAATATAAGGGCAGAGGATTTCTGGCCTTTGAAACATATCAAGCAGAATCTCTAACCACTCCCTTGCCACCTTACTCACAGCAAACCGGCACTGGAGCACATGGGCAAGGCACCTGTAAACAAACCAAGCCGCAGCCTGTTTGCCCACTGCAGATTTCAGAGCACAAACTTGCCTCTCCCCAGGCAGCTGCCGGAGGCTCCACCGGTGGGTAGAACTTTGGCAAGTCCCACGCGACCTCGTTCATGAACCACTTGAAGCTTTTGCAGTTGAGGTTGTTGCGAAGTTCCTTCTGAGCTGCGACGTCCCCTGCAGAAAGATGCCGGTACTCTGGTCTGCGCTGGTAGATGTACTCTGCGTATTCGTCCATCCACACCTCAGCCACCCGCTTCAAGTTCTGTGTGGGTAACAGCCACGCATCAAAACGAGAGGGAAGAACACCCGAGAGCACGCTGCACAGACTACTGACATTAGCATTCAGAACAGCTCTGGTGTTCTCGCTCAGAACGGATTTTCATTCACATCCACTCTTTCTCTCCAGCTTCAGGATGAAGATTATTTTTATTATTCTCTAGTTCCAAGGGACTTTTAGAAAGATATTTTCAGCTGAGGTCAAAACAGAATCCTGGCACTTGGCCATTATATCTAGTTCCTTGTGGCTAAGAAAAACAACATTAATCAAAAGTTGTGTTTTTTTCCTTTTTTTTTTTCTGTAAAGAAGCTAGTCAGAAAATGATGCTGGTAAATACTACTGGACATTCAAAGGTCCCTGACAAAAAGCTGCTTTCTTAAATCCTTCTTATTGTATCTTTTATATCCAATCTAGGCATGGGATTTGCAGTACTCCCTTCTTGAAAGCTTCGGTTCACAATATTCTTTCTTACCACTCTTTTTCCATTTTCTTGGGTAAAAAGCTGTTTAAGAGAAACTCTGAGATACCTCAGAAATATGGAACTTTCACGTGATGACTCTTCAGAAAAGAAGCAAGGGGTTTACCTGCTGGCAGCAGTATATTTCACATATTGCTGTAAAGCTTAATCCACTCTGCAATTCCAAGACAGCAATGAACACCACCCTCTCCAGATACCCGCCCTACTGCTTATCACAACGCGCTCAAGAGACCGTTGGACCTTGGACTGCTCTCTGGCAACATCAGGTGCATTCCTGGTGCCCCACAGCACCGTGCCATGCGCAGTCATGACTTCAGTGACCCAGCAGCACCGCCCTCCTTGCATCCAGCAGTGGCCATTTGCTACCAAGAAAAGTAGAACGTTAAGAATGAGCAATGTGCGGGCCCTGCCCCAAATACGGCCTACACACAACGAGCAGGTGTTCATCTCAAGGTGACTGTACGATCTTATACGCCAAGAAACAGCCTTCCCTACACCTGCCTGCCATCTCCTTCCAGCACTGTGGGAGTATGCAAGAGGCAAATAATGAATCAAAAGAAATATAGCTCCTTCCTGAAGAGACGGCACAGACAGGAGAGCACTCCATCGCTCTGACAGGTCATTGCTGGGCTGAGTAATAAATCCAAATCTATAACTAGGGCGATGCTATCAAACTGGGAAACATTTTAACCCTGTGCAAGCCAGAAGACTGCAGAACAGCAGGGTACCTTTATGTGTTTTTTAGTTTTGCAGCCTTCCTGCTCTTGCGATTTTTTTTCTCCCACCAGAGGGCAATACAATCCCTTCTCAATTTGGAAATTAACTGGTGAAAGCTAGTGCATGATAGGCAAAAGCTCTTTCCTCTTTGGGCTACACTAGATTCAGAAATAAGACGGCACAGAACGTTCCATCGTGGAAAATTACAGCTTGCCCATTCAGTGGTCTGTGATGCCTGAAGCTGAGAGGTCTTTCAATCATCAAAACACAATCACCACGCTGAAGCCTGCTGCTCTTGCAGAACATAGCTATAAAACAACTGAAGTACTATACAAATAAAACCATATCTTGTTTTTATTGGTGATTCCATAGCCAGTGCCTGATTGCAAAGTCCCTTCCCAACACCTAGCAATGTCTGATGTCTGGAGCATGGCAGCTGTCCGCACGTGAGCCTGCAGCTCCCCTAGCCTCTCTTCCCTTTCTGCTGCACATCCACCACTGCAAAACTGCTCAATTTGACCACTGTACAAGTACAATTTAAGGACTACAAAGCCTACATTTGCCTCCCATAGTGGGGTGAGAGGAGGCAACAGCATGGTCACATTGCAGTCAGACATCTGTCGGGCGAAATGCATTGCCACTTACTCTTGCCAGGCTGACTCCAGTTGGAACCTTGTATGGAACATATTTTCTGTAGATATGACCAACTCTAGAGCAAGGGATGTCCTCCATGCGACCCCCACACATCCATACCTGTGGAACAGCAGAGATACAGATTCATTCTTGGTTATACGGAGAAAAAAAGAAGAAGAAAAGCTTTCAAGTCATGAAAAAACTTAACCCAGATTTTTTACTTTAAAGCACTCTCCCAAATACCCTTCCCTCCTTGACTCAGTCTCAAATCCTATAACTACCTGCTTAAAGTCACGCAGCAAGCCTTGATTTAGCACAAGTGCTATCAAGTCCAATGGCTAAACAGTTCAATTTTGCATTCTTTAGAAAAAAGAATAGAAAAAAAAATTCAAGCACCCAGAGAACGGCACACAGTACACTTTAAATTGATACAAGTTATTACAGCAATAGTAACTGCAATAGTTAAACTGGACTGCCACATAGGGCATGGCCGTAGGTTGTGTAACGTTGCCGTATAAGGGAGGCCATCTCTGTAGCACAGGTCATGTGTTATGCAGAATACTCCAGGGAATTCGTGAGCCTGCTCAAGTGCTAGAAATCAGAAGCAACTGCTACTTCTTCCTGTGGTTATCACTGCTCTCATATGGTTTCATTGCTGACATGCACTCATTGCTTTTGCAGCCTTACAGTTCAGTGGAAATCCCTGCCTGGTGAAAACATAACCAGCTTTAAAAAAGCCCTCAGCAAGTCCATTGAACACCCTGCTAGTTGAAGACCACCACCTTGATGCTTGATTAATATCCAGAGTAGGCCCAGAAGCTTCTTTTCCCATCTGGGAAAGTTTCACTCTGTGCCAACTCTCTGCAACAACTTTCTTTTATTCCTTATTTATAGCATGGATGTAATCATTCTGTCCAAGTGAAACCAAAGGAGATGTTTTCTGAACCAGCCAATCTACTTAATTTGGTTTAAGAAATACATTCACATGTGCTTCCCAGAGGTATCTAATAAATACTTAAAGAAAACGCATCCTTCAGTATGCAAAACAAATGACTTTCTGAACTCTTGAAGCACGACAGTGTCTTGCCCTTCATTTTGTCTCCAGATCTTATGTTAATGCCCCAAAGGGAGCAATATTTAAGAAGGTCCGCTGCAGGCTGATGCTGTGTTCTTGATCTCTCCGTTCACTGTGGCTAATTTGAGCCACCGCAGTTCACTGTACAATGAGCTTAGTCAACAGCTTCACACATAGCAGGCAATTCCATTAATATTCTACAGTGACAATATTAAATACTTAGCTCGGAAGAGAAATATTTGGCCAAGGCTGCTGCATAATTATTAGCTCTGACACTAAAGTCCTCTGGAGTTTCAGCTCTGTCTACTGGCCCTAATAATTACAGTCGTTTGCTGACTGCGTATAACTTAATGGAGGTTGGTTGCTCTCAGTTAGAGGAATATTTTTCACAGGCAACTTCTAAAGTTCAAGGTACTTAATTACATGTCGTTATGGTGAGAGAGACAAGAAGAAAGTTGACAAACACTCCTTCTACAATATTTCATTCCTTTTGTCCCTGCTGTGTCTTGAGAGGCTGGTACAGAAGAGATGAAGATGAAAAAAGAAACTAGCACTCAGCTTCTGTGAAGTTTCTAGAGGAATTGGAAATGCTTCTCATTCTGTAGCTGCTGTGCTTTTTGCTGCAGAGGGCCACAGCATGATCTCTCTGCTAGGAAATCAACAGGTAGACGGAGAAAACAAGAATTTGGGGATGTTTTGCGTTTCTATGGCAGAAACGGTTTGTGCAAGGCTGTAAGAGCTGCAGCAGATCTGAGAACTATAAAAACCTGCAGGAACAGCTGAAGAAGCCTAAACCTCAGTTGCACAGACACACACAGGCAGCAACCCGTACTCTTTTACCCTGTGCACTGCACCCTGCATCACGAAAGCCTTATCAGTACACAGGCAGCTGCGTTCTAGCGTAATACAAGCCTGAATGAAAATGCCGGCTTGTTATCCTTGCTGCCTGCCCACAGGATGCCTCACCTGCCCCTGATCTCTAAGGAAAGGCTTTCAGTCAGGCCCCGTGAATATACATCTCTGGAAACACAACTTCCCTAAGTAAGGTGAGAAACAGACCCCTGCGGTCAATATGCAGCTAGAGAGGAGAGCACTGTGCTTGCACTGCAGGTCTTGTGAAGCAGTCATACAGACAGCACGTCTCTACTGCTCAGTGGTACACTGGAGAGGCAGCGGGTATGGGAACCCAGACAGAACCGACGAGACACTGGGCCCAGAGCTCCAAGCTGGTACAAGACTCCAGGCACAGAAGAGGACATTACATAAACACATGTAATGATATGATAAGAAAAGCTACTTAACTGAGTTACTGCACAAGTAAAATCTAAGATCAGTTTCACGTCCTCTTTTCCTAACCATGCTTTAAAATATTTACTCCCAAATGATGCTGCAATTACCAGTGCTGCATGGAGGCAACGGAAAGCTTCCTAATTCCTGCTAGCAGAGCTCAGTGACCCTTTCAAGGTACTTTGCCAGCTCAGTGCCTTTTTAACATTGTCTCATGCTGCAAGTGACAGTATAGCACTTGCAGTACAAATCTAATTTTAAAAGCATGCTTTCCATTCATTCATTGCTGCTTTGATTTATTTTATTAGTGAGCTGCTTTGTGTGGTGACAGAACTCATTACAACCTCCATAAAGACAATTACCAGTCCTTATCTATAAAACCGGAAGAAGGGGGAGAGGGAAAGAGCGTGACATGCATTGGTAAAACACAGCTAACAAAAGCATTCGAAAGCGAGAGCTAAAGGTCAGGGGAATCGCATCCAAGGGTCTGCCAAGGAGTAACTGCAAGGGAAGCAAACCCAAAATAGCTGTGTGCCAGCTGAGAGAATGCTTCTACTCTGTTTGCGAGAGCTGGTTGTTTTTACACACCACGACACACCAGAACTTACACTGCTAAAAATACGGCGCTGTCAAACAGCTGGAACAGCGCTGTTCTGCGGGCGAGCACCTTGCGCCTTCGCAGCAACACTGACCGTCCCTTACTGTGTTCTTCTCCGGCCAGGGGAGCCAGGTTCTTCTGCTTGTTGTTTTATGGAAGGGTGAGATGGTGCCTCCTCTCCCTGGCTGACACGACAGCAAACATCAGAGCCTGAACTTCACAGACTTAATTTTAATCAGCCTTTACTATAATACCGTGAGAACCAGAATTAAAGCTGGTCAGGCAGGCAGTGCTTTATACAATGATCTAATCAGATCTCATTAGGAGAGAACAGGAAATTTCTCTTCCTCCTCAGGCAGAATTTTACCAATCTACATTTTGAGCTAGGAACCTAGCAGCTGACAGATCTGCTAGAATTGAGAAAATCTGGATACGCTGAGGTCAGTGGGCATGCTGCAACAGGTTTGTCTAAGGCCCTAATAATAAAACCGTAGACAAGGGAAGTACAATAACAGCACTGGTGATACTACTTCCATCTTCTCAGTGGCCTGGAGAGCTGTAACTCCATATTCATACAGCAACTCAAGAGCCTTTGACTCAGCGTGCTGTGAAAGCACAAGATAATAGGCCACCTATTCTCTACATGGGAATGCTATGCTGATCCAAGTCCCTTTCCACTAATTCAGAAAACAATGTCACGTAAGACAGCTGAACCTCTTCTCTCAGTCACACAATACAATGTGTGTGAGAACACAAATTATCTGGGGATACAAGGTTTATGGTTTCCAAAGACCGCACCATGCTGAGCCAATGCTTCCTAAGAGAGGGGAAAAAGCACAAAGGAAAGAGTCAAGACTTGAAAAGAAAGCTGCTTCTGCAAGCCACAACAGAAATAAAGACCATGGGATGGACCAATGGAGAGAAGCTGGCTGGTCGTCTGAGCACACACTGAAAGGTGGGAAGAAAAGGACACAGGGGATAAATCAAGGGTGTTCTCTGCATAACAAGGTAGGCGAGAGGATGAAAGCAAGGGCAACCAATAAATTCAGGAAAATTGTAACCCTCTGTATTGTAAGCATCAGCTGCTGTTGCAGCTGGGACTTACTGCTCTATGAAAGCTTAAGGTAGCTCAAAAGGCACAGGGATCTATGTGTTTGCACAATGCCTAGTCTCACACAACGTACACCAGCATGGCCTCTCCGTACCATCTGGAGCATTTAGAGTTGTGATAGCACTTTCCAATAATCCCATTTCAGACAGTGGAGGGGTCCACTTTCCTGCTGCTGCTTGGTGGGAGGCTACCCTGGAGCCTGAACCAAGCACACAGGGTGAACAGAGGCCAAAAATTCAAGTCAGTGGTCTGAAAGTGTTCTCTGCGTCACCAGATGGGAAGGGAGAAGGAAGCCACCCCGGACTGCAGCTGAAAGCCTCAGAATTAAACAGCATGTGCTGGCTTAAAAAAACACCCACAACAAACCACCACACAAAAAAAAGCAGCAGAATGCCCGGCCTGTTTCAGTGTGGGCAAACGTGAGTTGCTGGAAAGCGGTGTGAGTATGTGCCTGGAATAGGCAGTGGAGGCTCACAATCCGCACTGACTTCAGCGACACAACTAGAAATGCTGCCAGAAGTGATCCCTTGGCAGCTGCACCCTAACTAAGCACCTGCCAGGAGGCCAGTGGCAAAACGTGAATCAGAAACGCGCTGCTGACATGAGGCAATGGAGACACATGCGTTAGATTTGCAAACAGAAACTGTGGAGCACTTGGGATTTGTTGGGAAACACACAACGCGTTTTATGCTGTGGAAATCAGGAGAAGCAACCCATGCTGATGCTCTGCGAAAAGGATCTGGAAAAATGCAATGATCTACGATCACCAGAATCAGTGCACTGGGCGTTTCCTACTGCTGAAGCAAGGAGTGAAGAGCACGAGTACTGCCCATCTCTTTTGCCTCCCCCTTTAATTGCCCTTTTCAGGGCAACTGTTGCTATGGCTTGTTTGCACCAAGCCCTTTGAATTTTATAGAGGCTTTGCAATCCCTGAATTACAAGATGAACACTTCTAGAACTAAAATGATCTATCACCTAGTGAGGGATATTACAGATTCTCAGTCCTGGCTGTTGAAATACAACGCACAATTAGAGGATTGAGAACCACACCACTCCAGATCTGAGGTACATCTATATTTATGCCATACAAGTCGGAGACGTCGCTTCTCCTCTTCTGTTTCCCCATACCCAAAAAATCAGAGACTATATATTTATGGAAGAGAGGTGTGAAGCAGTTTAGTGAAGATTATGTAAGCCAAACAGAAGACAGAAAAACACTAGAAAAGAGGCAACATGATTGCAAATAAAACTGAACGTAGATAAGTGCTGTACAAAGTAGCATTTGCAGAAACGAACAGTTTAAATGCTTCATATATACAATTAAATACACTAATCTCAAAGAAAATGAAGTGGTTACGTAGGCAGCAGAATGTAGGTATTTGTTGGGTATGAAAGAGCATTCAGAAAATCAGAGCTATTCAGTTGTGTTTAGGAGAGGAATGACACATTGTCACTGGGTAAAGTGTTCAACTTTGCTCACATCATTGCAGAAAGATACGAAAGACCAGGAAAAACAGTAAGAGAGGAGAGGTGTGGAAGTGACTCCCAAAAAGCAAAAAAAATCCACCTCAATGAAGTCCATTGAACAGAGAAACTATGGCTGTACAGTTAGGGGCAGCAGAAAGGAAAGGTAACAAGTGCCAGACAGAAATAGCTGTGCATGCTTGTTTACCCTTTCTCCAAAACACAAGAACGTACTCAAAGGTCAGCATCTGGTAACCCACCGAGATGGAGAAGAACGGTTCTTACACGACGCAGACCTGCAGAGCGGTTTGCCTGGAGCATTCTGCAAGCAGGGTTCATGAAAAAATGAGGCCGATTTGAACAACTGTAATGCCTGCAGCTGAAATTCAAGACTGCAATCTTCTTATTGCATCTGATGATGACCTGAAATAGGAAGACCCCTGACCTGCAGAAGTACTGGGTTACAGGCACTGAGATATTCTGGATACACACAGGTCAAAAGAAGGAAGCAGAGCATTTTTTCTGCTTGAATATGGAATGGATATATTGACTCCTCCATTTCTAATCTAGAAAGACCTGTTTTAAGGGATTGAGAAGACCCAGAAAACTACAAACCAACAGTCAGGGTTAGAAAGTTTGTTTCTATTTTACAGTTCACCTACATTTTTTTGTCCCTCCAGCTTATGTTTTCTAGTGATGTTTGGTATACACATTTCATACAAGGAGCAAGGTTTCTATTAACAGAGTTTGATCCATCCTCCAGGTAAATGTTTTCTGAGGTGCCAAACACTGACTGTCTCTCTGTTGGCTTGCCTTCAGCCTGAAAGTTTCTTCTCCGAAGGCAGCAGAGCCAGGTGATGACAGAAATATATATGATCTCAAAACAGAAAGGCAAGAGGCTCCTAAATAAACTTGTTTATTTCCAGTCTCTCAGCAACAGAGCCCTGGATTTTAAAATAAAGGCAAAAAATTGTAAAGCACAGTCCATACACGGCCAAAAAAGAACACGCTTAAGGAAAAAGAACCCAAATTCTAGTTCTGGTGAGGCTCAAGGCGGGCAGATCTGATGCAATGGATCAAAGACCAGCAGTAGAAAAGAGTACCTGCATCCGCAACTCCCAGTCACAGGAATGGATTCTTTGTTAAAGCCAGGCAGTAAATTTGGCACGTTTAGAATCTGAATTCCCATTAGATAATAAATAATGTGAAAGCAGTACCCCACGTCTACATCCAGAGCTTTAAATTATTTGACAGTGCCCCTTTAACTACAAAATCTCAGTCTGCTTCTAAAGGTAAAAACGTAGCTCTAAGCTCGCCAGGAAATGTCATAGTTTCATAAATTCTAAGAACAAACCTTCTATTCTTGCAATTCCAGCAGAATTATTAAATCTATCAGCCACAGATGAATGTATCAATTTATCTTAATTTCTGAAAATACACTGAGCCTCTTTCAGTTAAAACTTCATTTTTCTGTTGCACAATGAAAGAAAAAAGGGGGTCTTTGCAGAGATTAATTAACGCAAATTTATCCCTCCATAAATTACCATCTCTGGATTGAAATAAAACACAGTGTGTTTGCGAGAGGATAAGCAAACAGATGAATGAAGTAGTCTTATTTCCTGCAGATCAAGCAGCGCGACTGTCTGCTGCGGCATTAGAGACAAAGGGCTTGCCCAGCCACTGCCATCACTCTTGGAAACCAGCATTTTCAAACGGGGCCAAGCAGCAGAGGCTGAATACTGCCACTGCCCCTCCTGCAGAGAACGACATTGTTACACAATTTCATTACATGCAGCACAAAGAACAAACAGCTGTAGCTAACGACATCTCCAAAGAGGATTCCCCCCCACCCCTCCCTTCCTGCTACCGTTAGGGACAAGGGACCTCCAATGTGACTTTATCACTTATTTTTTTTGTGAGGAAACAATGGAAGAAAAGACACTGTCTTGAAAACAATGTCTTTTTGTGCATTGTTTGCCATACAGTAGTACATGGTCTGTACATATGGCAATAGGGCTTGCTGAACCTAGTTTGATACGCCTTTGAATGGCACAGCGGCATCAAGAATTAGGAATCTGTTTTGTGAGAGATCAGCCATGTCTTGTTTGTCAGGGAGACAGACGAGGAATTTTAGCTGCCAAAGCTAAATTGTGCACTACGTTAGCATCGCTACCATCTTGTAGCCTCGTGCTGAGGCCAGCTAGCTTAGTTCAGTGGTCTTCAGACACCTATAAGATTATATATTCAGCCTCTGAAAGAGAAACCACACAGTGGCCCGACCAGAGTTTAACACAGAAGCCTTTACTTGATTCGCTCCAGGCTATGGAAAAGATTCCCACCACGGAAGAAAAGACTGGGACTGACTGCCACCTGACTTCAGTGGTCTGGGACATTCCAGTGGGTTTCTAGAACGCATTTCAGAGTGCCATATTCCAAGATAACACAGCTACCAGAGGTCTTCGTGGGTCACAGTGACTTGTTACTATTTGTACACATTTTTGGTCGGCTGGTTAACTCTTATTTTAAAGCTGTCAACTGAACAGCTTGGTCCATCAGTAAGTAACAGAATTGTCCCCAAGCCAGGCAGATAATGATCTGAAGTCATTGCCAGCAATGGCGTTATTATTCCAGTTGTTGAAGATTTCTTACAGGGTTATTAATAGTCTCAGCTCTTTGCAGCCAGGAGTCAGACGGATTGACCATAGACAGTAAGTTACTCTCATCTCTGGGAACCCAAGCTCAGGACTGAGGTATTCAAGTGGGCAAACACAGAGCTGCCTGAATCCTCCTTCCCTCAAGGAGGAGAGTATTTCATCCTCTTTGCCAGGGTGAGTACTAAGAAGCCTAACAGTCAGAGCGAGCTCCGCGCGAGCTGACGTACCCTTCCCAGGAAGAGCACATGCATCTGAAGCTGTGACCACAGCACGGGGGACACCCCAGCCAGTCACGCTCCAGAACTGACCCTCACAAATGACTGGTCACACCATCGCTGTTTCTTCTGTGTACTATCTTACTACTCCCAGCTCTTTCACCTTTAGTCACACGCAAAAGCAAGGACAAGATAGATAATTTGCATTCTGTGCCTCAGAACAATTCTTACTTTTCAAAACAAAAGTAATTTCCAGAGAACATAGCTCACCTTAAAGGATATTTCATACTGCTCTCCTCCCCATATCTCCAGACCTGCATCATACCCTCCCAGCTCCCAGAACCACTTTCTATCGACTGCAAACAGTCCTCCAGCCATTACAGGAGACCTTAAGGAAAAACCAGACTCCATATTACAAACACATTCAAAGATACAGATCTCTAGCTAAACATTTAAAAAACAAAGCAAGAATTGACAAATACTTTTTTTAGCACCCAGGGTTCCCGGTGCCTTTGCAGCCCTGTCAGAGCATCAAACAGCTGGTTTTGCATTAGCTGCTAATTTTGCACTTGCAAACAAGGAGGACCAGACCAGGCTCCCTTCAGAACCAGTCAATGCCCCTCCTCCAAGCTGGCAAAAGAGTTCACATTAGTGACAGGGCACAACCTGTCCCAGAGGGACCCATATGCTGCACATGGGGTGCTCGTTGTCTCAGCAGTACGATGAAGTCACTGAGCTTGACCGCAGAAGGCATTCTGTTGGGGTTTTTGGAACACTGCAGAAGTATACAGGACAGCAGAACTGTCTCCATGTTGGCAAGCACAGCAACAGCAGAACATAACTCCATCACAGATTTACCTCTGCAATGCATGGCAGTCATCAAAATCGCTGCCGTTATTCTGCTAGGTTTTCTTCCTCCCCACCCAGGAACAACATATAAGCTGCCATTGGTTTGTTGTTTTTGGCAGAGCATTAGGGATACTAAGTTATGTTTGAAAGATTCCAGTAATAAATGACCACATTACATGTTACACATTACAGTTTTAAATGAAATGTTAACTTCTGAGGGAATTAAGGTGCCAAAAAATAGCAATGAAAAGGAGAGTGTTCACAGCTACTACACAATGCATTTCTTTTAAACCAACAAAGCAAACAGCTGCCAAAAAGCAAGTAGCTTAACACCAGCTTCAGCCTCCTACCACGCTGAGGTGTAAACCAACCCTGTAACAGGGTGTTACCTTGTTAGCCAGCTCTTGGCACACTGCATTTCAGTAACTTACTCAAAGGGGTCACTGGGATCGAGTTTCTGTAACTCAGGAGGAATAGGGATCCTCTTGTAATACATCTCCCAGTCAAATGCACCTCGCATTGCGTCTCCAGCCTGAGTCTCATATCCAAAGTGGTCATGATCAATAACATCGATCATAGGGCAAACGATAGTCTTGCGGTTTCGGGCAATGCGATCTAAAGATTGGAGAAACACATTAGAAAACCTGCACCAGTTGGTTCCGTTGACCATGAAATAACAGAAAGGAGCATCAAAATACGAAGCTGTCCAAGAGCAACATAGCTTTCTTCCCATTGTGCTCTTTTGGGTAGATGCTACTCCTCAATAAATTTGTCTGGTATTTCTGCAACAGTTGAGATATTCAAGCTACAACTATTAGAGATAAAAACATCAGACACTCCTGCTACAGTGACCATCACCCAGAAGCAGAACAGAAAGACACAGCCACACTACGACAGATACCTAAACCACCAGGGTAAAACCAGACAATCTTGTACTCAGTGAACATTCCCCATTTTAACGGGCGACCGGGATGTGAACCCTTTCCGCCCTGATTCAAAGCCAGGGCAATAACCCACTGTACCACCTAGCTTTAATGGCTGTGCCAGAATCTGGCAGGAAGCGGCTCAGACTAAAGGCATAACTACTCTCGGCAGGCTCAAGAAATGCAAGCGGACCTCCTCCCCTCAACCTTTTCTTCCAACCAAATAATACAAGACAGCATTAATTCCTGCATCAACATCTGGAACTTCTTAAATACTTTATTACTAAGACGGTCTCTTGTTGGAAGTTAACTTTCAGAGCAGAGGCCACAAACGATGTTTCAGCTTCCAATGCATGTCTAACAGAAATCCTTTCTGCGCTTTAAAATTAAAGCACGCTCTATGTGTTCTCATTTAAATGGCATTTGAGCTAATTCTGTCCTCCCTCTCCGGGGCTCATGAAGCTGCAAATGTCTTACACTATTGCCAGATACAAACTGTGGTGAAAGCAACAGTATTACCATCCAGTAATCCTGCTGACACATCTGACTACTTTTTCTGAAACCTCCACTTGACTACTGTTGCCAGTTTATTCGACAAAGTCACACCTCAGAGAGAGCTTGCACAGGTCACTTGCAATAGGATTGTAAAGGACTTTGGTACTGGCCAGAGGCATACAGGTACCAGAAACAGAAGGCACTGTCCTTTCAATTAGTCATCCTTGAAAAGAACTGACATAGTAAAACTGATGCCTCCTTAAAGACGAGGCACTGCCTTGGAAAAGACTGCACATGTTCTACAAATACATACCAGCAGCTGTCATTCACAAGAAATATTTTCCACAGGCTTGTAGACTATGAAGTTAAATATATAGGAGAAAAAAGCCCTAAAAGCTACTTAAAAACTGTATGTAAAGATCTTTTCTGTATTATAAAGCCACTCCTCTCTGCAAGCTGCTGAATGACCATATGATAGTTTACTCTTCTAGCAAGCTGTAAATTATTTAAGATTTCATTTAGCGAGCAAACAGAAGAATACGATCTCTGCTCTTTAATTAAGCAAAGCATATGTTAGGGTTATTGTAAAGTGCAGGACTCCAGAACAGAAAAAAATTCTTGTACTAAAGGCTACAAGTTGCCAAGAATTCACCTGAGTCTTGTGGTTGGTTGGATTTTTCCTTTTTTTGTTTGTTTGTTTTCCCTTTTAAGACATTTCATCTTCCATTTGTCCACTTACAGCATGAGGGGAAAGCAGCAGGCAGAAATGAAACAAATTCAGCAGGAGCATCTGTCGCCAGCTCTTTCGCAGCTCAGTCTCCAGCCACGAGCAGCACCCCGCGCTTACCTAACAGAGGCGGCAGCCAGTTCACGTTGGCCTCGCAATGGGAATCCAAGAAGGTGATGACATCCCCTATGGCCACAGAGGCCCCCAGCATTCGAGTTCTTATCAGCCCTTCTCTCTTTTTGGTTCGGAGGATTCTTACATTCGGGAACTGGGCCATATAATCTTCCAGGCGTTTCTTCAGGTGTTCTGTACGAAAATGAGACATTTAAACACTGTAACAACCGATCTCTTAAAAACGCAGTTCCTCCTTTACCAGAAGGAGATGTCTTTGGAAGTATGTCCTGAACAGCTAACAAATGCAATAGCAGGAAAAAGGAAGTAAGAATAATTTCTTTTAAATCCAGCGTTTAAATATAACTACTTAACAAAGACTTCTGAAGATGTTCCAAAACCTTAGAAGCAATTAAAAAACAAATTAAAAAAAAAAAACCAAAACAGAAAAAGAGTAACTAGGAGAAGGTGGAGGAGTGCAGGATGAGAAAGAAAGCAGCAGAGGAAGAGGAAAAGGAATAAAGTGCCAGCTGGCAGACCTCTGGGAGAACTTTACCAGAGCAGGGATTCTCAGACGCTTTTGTAGAAACCCAATGTAACTTAGAAGAGACAGCGGACAATTTATTTTCAGAAGTAAACTGCACTCATTTAAGTTGTGTTTGGTTTCTTCAGAACACACAACATGACCATCCACTCATGCATAAATAAAAACCAGCAAAACGCCTAGTCAGACATCTTTCCAAGCCAGCAAGGCAGGCATAGCCACTGTATATATTTGGATGGCTACGTTAAATGCTTATCAGAGCAGATATCTGCATTTAAATATGGAAATATTTACACTACTGATAATGGACTGGAGCCACATCTGAATTAGCACAGACACTTGTAGTCACCACAATTAACAAGAATTCAAACAGGAGAGTTGCAGAAAAAGACTACTGAGTGATCAAAACAATGGACAGCTTGTTCAGATGGGGAAATAAAAAGCCTGGTCTACATAAAGAGTGAGGGGCACACAGCTGTCTTTACATCAAAGAGTGAAGCAGCAAAGAGAAAACCAAAAATAGGCCAAGAGCTGACGCTGGCCTAATCACTAATGGGTTGATCTTTAGGCATCTGAAGTTTTGACTTACTTGACAGCAAACCCCATTCACAGTGTGCCAGGGACTGTTCCTTAATGCACCATACTATCCACTGCCATCAGCAACTGACCAAGGAAACAAGCCTCGCTAGGCAAAAGCTAGTTTGTCAAACCTGAGCAATTAACTAATCTGAAAATCCCACACACCAAAACTGGAACAGAGGCCATCACTGAAATACAAATAACCTCGCAGGTTTATTGGCCTTGACTATAGGGAAGATATCCACTCCATTCCGTGTAGCAGAGTCTTCCCTGGCTTCCAAAGCAGGGATGAAAGGCAGGGGCTGAAAAGGCAGACGGCGTGAAACTGCCCCTGAACAGGGCAGCAGGGAAGCTGGGTATTGGAATAGCTCTCTAGAAAGAGGCAAAAAGGGCAAATAAATTTAACTAAGTTACGAACTCTCCCCCATGGTGCTGACCCAGCAATTGTGCTTCAGGGTTTTAGCTACTGGAAAAAAAAAAACAGGCACAATCCCTATGACTAACACACATTCTGCACCCTGCCTTTGAAGCAGCCATCACCTGCCTTCCTTCAAAGATCACCCAAATCAACTACTTTGCTTTTGAGATATTCCTAGCAAGCTCTTTGCCCTTTTCAAAGCTTTATTTAACATTCCCCAGGATTTTTTGCTCATAAATGCATCTTAGTGTTTTGCCTGACAAGTCTAATTGCCCCACAATATCTACATAGGTTTCCCTGCTCAGTAAAGCCCTTAGTACTTCTTTCTGTCTAGCACGCTTTTCCCTCATCCTTTTAAAGTCTCTTCTGAATAGATTCTCTCAAGCAACCAGAAATTTTGTCCGCTCAATCACAGATTTTTCAAATAAGGGCCTTCAATAGAGACTAGATACATTATTAGCAACTGCCTGCCTTCCTTCTGACACAGTGGGTAGACCTCAAAAGCCAAAAAAAAAAAAAAAAAGGAA
>Ga0065711_1031061_pt1 | contig 30676 bp, 20 predicted proteins | sample Hoacrofraction12_FD_59098 | JGI IMG/M metagenome (GOLD analysis project Ga0065711, IMG submission 59098) | Hoatzin crop microbial communities from Cojedes, Venezuela - Epithelial fraction 12 v2 (version 2) | ecosystem: Host-associated > Birds > Digestive system > Esophagus > Crop | place... | reverse complement strand
CCCCCCCCGTTAGATGTGTTGCTTATTGCAATCTCCCCAGTTCAGAAATGCCCTGCAGTGCATGGTAAAAGCAACGCCCCTTTCAATTCTACAGGGTCAGGAGGGTGTAGCTTCAGCTCTGGCAGCCTGCAAGATCCTTAAAGAGATGTCCCGCCTGGAGACGGAGACTGAAGTAGCACGTATAATGAAAGAGGCCAAGTATGAGCAGCTTGCTGTTGGTAAGTAACGGCACCTTTTTAACAGCATCAAAAATTTAAGAAGTGACTGCCATTGGAAGGCAAGCAAGTGAAAAAAAAATACTCTTTCAGTTGTAAAAGGTCAACTGTCATGAAAAATTTAACAGCCTTGCAGCACAAGCGGTCCCAAACATTCAAATACCACAGAAGGAGGACTTAAAAACAAACCATTTTGGAAAAATAAGTGTTCCAAGACTGGCCCCTGGGATGCATGGAAGAAATTACTTTCCTGCTGCATGTTGGTATTTTAAGTGACTGATCCTAGTACAAGGTGCGTTACAGCGATGGGCGAGATAAAATAACCAAAACACTTCCAGGCTCACAGCAGCCTGGTTTTCCTGCAGTCTCAAGCTTGCTCTGTAAGGGCCACTAGAGGAACAAATTCTAACGTTTGTCTTTGCTGCTAAAAATAATTCGAGATTACCTCACCCAGAAGAGGGCCAACTGCACTGCAAAACTGCGAGTGAGGTTCAGACTGGCTATGCAGCAGATAAGCCACCCCTCCCCACAGCAGAAAGAATTCAGGCATCTGCAGTGCCGGAATGCCAAGCCTTCTCCCTTTTGCCTTATTTAAAGACAGATCTCTGCTGATATGACTTCAGTCCAATCCGTACCTGAAGGCAGTAGGGCTGCTGTGAACAGAGGGCTTTCAAGTACACCACACGTGGAAACGCAGAAGATCTTTCTCTCCCCTTGGAGCTAGTCCATCAAGCAGCTGAAGGCTCATGCAGACATTGTTACATTATTTATACACAGATCCCATTTTCCCTTATTCTCACAGGGCCATGATTATTTACAATAAATAAAAGTCAGGTCCTTTTATAATCACAGGGCTCCAGTAATTCAGTCATGGAATTACAGGGTCTAATCCAATACACAGAAGTCTGCTCCTTGGCTTTGGTAAGTATTAGATCAGATCCTCAATTTTCATTTCTGGCCTGGATGGCACTGTCAATATGAAATGGAGCAAACATTCTTTCAGAATGATAAATACCACATCAACTGCAAAAGAATTCTGTATATCAGCTTATTTTAAGTGAACTTGATCCTTTCCCCATCTCTCACAGTGTAACAACAAGGTGTAGGCTGGCCTAGGAAAGGTACTGAGATAATCAAGTGAATCAGCAGAATGAAACAGACACAGGAAGTCAGATCTTGTCTTCTTTCAAGAAAACCTTGACTTTTTGGACCATTTGTCCTAGTTTCTGAGCTCCAGGACCAGCTTCTCTGGAAACAGAATTATACCACAACAGTCTACCAAGTCTAATATTATTTTATGTCAAATAGCTATGTCTTAAACCCAAGGATTTGTTGGCTACAAGCCAAAGCTGAGCTGCTCCTTTTGTTTAGGCTATTGGGGAGAGTGAGGGCAGCTTGGCAACTCATCCTTCAGAGTGTAAGAGGATCACCCAAGACATACAGTTTTGCTTGATACTGCCTAAAGTTCCACGTGAGGCAGCTACAGATGAGGGACTATAAGAAATACTGACATGTATAAAGAAGATTCTTATTCTGTCTGTCGGATGACTGAGAAAGAAAAATTTCTCCTCAAACAACAGAAAAAAAAAACCCCAAAACTGTCAGAAGCCCCAGGCTGAGAAGGGAACGTGCAGACAGAAAGAGACGAGAGAGGTACTGAGAGATTTAGTCCATACCTTTCTGCAAATAGTGGGAATTTCAAAATTACAGTGATTTTTTTCTTTCACCAAGGCAAATCTATTTCATCTGCCTTCTGCCCAAACACATGTACACACCTGCATAAAGCCATAGCAAGTTATTCTTGTGTCCAGCATCACTCCTTTCTCCCTCCCACCTCCTCTTAACTTTCTCTGGCTCTTTCCAACTACTTCAGCCTTACAGAACTCACTAGTGCAGCAAGGAGCATCCAGCAGTGCTCAGGCTTTGCTGCCACTGTGCTGCGCCCTGCACACATCACTCTTACCTGATGTTCATCTCTTATTTTTCCTTTCAAATTACAAGATCTGTTTGTCCATTTCCTTCATTTGGCAGAACTGTTCAGTGAATGTTATCACAACAGTGAGGAGAGAGCGTTTATGCTGTTGGTGAGGAAAAATCAGTACTGGAGCAAAACCACCTGCCTTCAGCTGGCTACAGAAGCAGATGCAAAGTCTTTCTTTGCACATGACGGTGTCCAGGTAAGTTTTACAGACCGTCCCCTCACCACCTCTACCCCCAGGGCCTTTCAGCATGATGTTGGACACAGAAAAGGATAGTGCACCAACTAAACAACCCCATGAAATGTACATTCTCCAAAGATGGGACTCTTCCCTCTCCGTAGCACCATACAAAGAGGACGTTATACCACATGCTTGACAAAGCAACACAGTTTCCCGTTTCCCCACCCTCCCATCCAGTCAGCCCATAAGCCAGTGCACTGAGGAGAAGGTTTAGACCTTATTCCATCCTATGCTTTTAACTGTTCCTTGCTCACAGAGAAGCATCAGGAAAGCACTTTAAATTTGCCTGAGGCATAATGAAGCTGCTCCAAGATGCAAGGTAACTCCTTGTTCAGTTTCAAGGAAGAGCTCACTGATAAAAGTTAAATTGAATTACTATTCAGCTTTGCCCTCACAACCCGACTTTTCTCCATATACACACAGCTAAATTAAGAGTGATGGTGGTTATAGCTCCCAGTGCCCGACTCACACTTTCTCAGTACTACAGATGTTGCTTAATTCCACTTAACTTGTTGTTCTTTCCACTGTCCTCTTCATAACTCTCTGCACACTCAACAACATCTGCAGAAGCATGCACAGAGCTCCTATTTGCTCTGAAGCTGTGCCTGCTCTTTAGGTTTTCAGAGCATTCACTGTCTTAGGAGCCACAGAATATAGGTCGTCTTCATCTGCAGGTATGTTTTTATGATGCTAAAGCCATCTCTTTTTTTCTTGACTTGCAGGCCTTCTTGACAAAAATATGGTGGGGAGACATGTCTACAAGCACACAGATCCTGAAGTTAATCTGTGGATTCTGGTGTCCCTTCCTAATCTACACAAATTTAATAGCATTCAGGTACAAACATAACTATTTGGTTGAAAGAGATAAGTAAGGGATGAAAAATAAGCCACAAAAATTATCCAGACTCAAAATTTCTCACCTAAGTGATAAAAACAGTAATATCACCCCGGAGTGTCAACAGAAGGACTGCACCATTAACCAAATCAGTTTTCTATGGGAGTGAGCTATTTGTGCGTCCTGTGCTAGTGCCTATTATGATACTTAAAAGATCAATGCCACAGTTTCACATAGATAGCTTCTATTTGGCAAAGTCCACAGAAAAGCCTGTTGGAATTCTGTCAGCTCCAGATGCTACACAGTAATGTGTAGAATATCTCCAGGTATAGCACCTTCTATTTCTAGATTTGGAGATGCCTCAGTATCTTACCTTGAAAAACAGCCATCATAAAGCAGTATTATCAGTCACAAGCCTTGACAGCCATAAATCAAGCTTAAAAAACACAGGACTGACATGAAATCAATTAAGACTTTCAAATTCAATGTCTTATGAGCTCTCTTTATTAGTCTTCTGCAGGCATAGCTTTGGAGTTCATAGTTTTCAGCTTTTTGTCACAGTGAAGATGGCTAGAACCTTAGGCTTTCTTAAAAAAAACAAAAAGAAAAGAAAAAAGCAAACAAGATGCTCAGGATGTTCTAAGAATCCAGGAACTGAAACTTTAAGAAAACGTCCTAACATTGTGAGAATCATATGCAAATCATTAGAATTGGCATTATGGAATGACATGCTATTACGTAACATATGTTTCTTGACTGTTAAACTACTTAAAAAGCAAGTAGAAAACTTGTTTGGCACTGCTGACTTAGGACTTTCCTTCTGCTAGTATCACGAAAGATGACCTTCTTGTCACAGTGGCTGCCAGATTCATAAATTCAAGTAATTTCATGTGGATTTTTGGCAAAGTTTTCATGGAAAGGTTTAAATGATGATCCTTAATCAAAGTAAGCCTTTCCAAATTTGTTCTGTGAGGACATTTTTTACCTCCTTTCCTGGAAATACAAGAGTTGACTACTGCTTCTGGCATTTACTCTCTTAATTGCTACTAAGAGTAATCAGGAACAGAGCATTGGGGTATTATCTTCTAGGATTGACTGAGGGGTTTATTTCTGCTCAAATCCTAAGTAGTTTGAGGAAACTGAGCATCCTGCTCCATTTTTGTGAAGCATGCCAATCATCACTTCTCTGATTCTTGTGGGCAACTCCGGCCTTCTCCTTACAAATAAACAGAATTTGCAGAGGTAAGGATTACACATTATTTGACAGCTTCTCAGTGGAGCAAGTCCAAGATAGGTACATGCTAGCAGTTCTGTATGAATGCCAATTTAGTACTGAAAAATTGCTAACCATCATCTTTCAGCTAATGAGTTTATTTCCTTACAGTGAGGAAAAACAATCAAAAAATGAGCCAGAGCCATTTAGAGAGCTGGACAGTTTAGATACAGAGAGGACTCTGTTGTTTTCCAAGGAAGAAGACAGGTAAGTTTCAAACCATTAGTTAATATAACTTTTGTGACAACAATCAAAGAACAGGACACTTCTTGTGGATTAGTGACCAGCTAATGATCTAAGGAAGTCATTACTCCCCAGAAAGTGCTGTGCCCTTGGATTACTGCTGTTGTTGCTCTCTAAAAGGAATACAGAAAATAAACAGGGATATATCACTGTTTTAAGGAGACACAACTTTACTCGTTCTAAGTAGGTAACTCCTACAGAACAAGGAATCTGCTTAATACCTGGGCCATCAGAGAGCGTTTCCTTAGATTCCCTTCAGCTCGTGATGGTTGATATACATGGGATTTAGGAACTAAGCCCCTAGCAGATTATTGAGCTGAGCAGAAAGAAGGTTCTCAGCAAAACTTTACATTATTTAAGTGCATTACTACATACTTTCCCACAAAGGCAGCAACAGAAGTACTTGCAAACATCAGTACCTGGAAATTTTATATCGTCAGCTTCCCACCATACTACTGCTTTTCATTTATATTTTAAAAGACGGGCCCTGAGGAACCTGAAGTACAACAAACTTATGAGTTAGAGCGAGCGTTACAGAAATGGGTAACTGAGCACAAAGGTTTTGTCTGTTGCTCATAGTCCTTCATAGATCTGTGATTCAGAACTTCTGAATCCCAACCTATACCTCAGCCACACACTCATCACCAAAACCTGGGAGGCCACAAGGACCTAAGTCAGGATAGAAAGACTTTTGAATAGCACAAAGTCCTCTTAATGGCTAAATCATGCTAAATAGCCACTTGTATTAAGCATGTGCTTTTCAATGTTTTAAAGAGAATTTCAGAAATATGTGAACAATTGTAGCGAGGAAGCATCATCCTCACTACAAAGTGCTGGACCAAGCCAGAGTTATTAGGTTCTATTTTTACCTCTGGCATTTAACTGCCGGTATATTGGAGAAAATCATTAGTTCTTCTCTCTCCCTCCCTAACCTATAAAATAGGTGTAAAAGCATCTGCCTCTTGGGAGCTATTTGTAAGCAATGTCATAAAGCACTTCCATATCCCGAGTGAAGAGCGGTTTGGTCATTACATTGTGCATTCCAATTGCTATTATCTTAGCAATTTATTTTAACAAAGAGGCTCTCTCCCTCCCAGATCTATTTCAGCATCTTACAGTAAAGCTGCAATTATCAGTGTATGATATTAGCCTGTTACCATGGGAATGTATCTTATGATGTCATAAACTGAGAGGTAGTACAGAATCAGGCACATAGAAAAGACTGGCTGTGAGGAGAAAATTTTTCTTGTAACAAATGTATTTAATAATTAGCAAAAATGTCAGGGGAAATTTAAAAACAGTGAAGAGTCCTTGTTTATTATTTGTGAGGTGAAATTGAAAACATACCCTAGTGCACACATCCTTCATTAGAGATCACACCTCTCTCAGTCAGAATCGCAGAATTAAAGATCCAATAACATCCCTAGCTTACACAGGAGAGCAATTTATGTGGAAACAAAACCTCACACTAAGATCAGATTGCTATCAAATACAAGGAACTTGCATTTCCTGCACAGGATAATTTCCATCGCCAATAGATAGCACTTCATGTTCCAAAACACACCAAAATCATCCGTAAATGTACAGGTCAAATTTCCCTTCAGTTACCAAAATACTTGTGTAATTCCACAACAGTTAAAGACTACCTTAATAAATAATTTATGAGGTTGACTTCTTTTGCTAAAAGGCTTCTGTATTACTTTTTCTGCAATTTACTCTAATTTAATCACAAAGGGCAAGATGCCAGTGCTTACAGTTGTGTAAAGGACTAAAGTATTCCTTCAGCACTTCTCTCCGACTTCAGCAAGGATAGTCAAGAAACACATGCTCAGTATGATTCCATCACTTTTGAGACCGAGTCAAAAAGAGGAATTGTTTAAAGTCACAACAACAACAAGAACTTCTGCATGCAAACATTGCAAGAAATTTTTAGAGCCAAAATAATTAAGAACTGACTCACAAACTACATTGGCCATTTTCTTTCCTATTACTTAGTATGATGAAGAGCAATTAGCCCACTTCCTCCTCTCCTTGTGTATTTGCACAGTGTTTGTACTACATGCAGGAATACAATGAAGTTACAAATCAAATTAACACAACAAAACTGAAACAAAAAGAATATGCATTTCAGTCTGATGTGACTTTGTTTCTCTAAACCTTCTTTTGGACTTGAAATACCTCTGTTATGTTAATGTGATTGCTCTGACTCTTACAGCCTTCCTCCTTGCCACCCCCAGCATCTGCCTGTTACTACCTTACAAGAAGCTTTATGCAAAATAATACTGAGCCTACTCCCATGAACTAATTTTAGGAAATCATCACCAAGCCTGTATTTGTTTTTGTTTTGCAGCGGAAATGGTAAACTGGAAAAGCAGAACCCTTCTCAAAACACAGCGTGGGTGACATACGTGTTTACTCGGTGGACAAAATTCTGGAGTGCCCCTGTAACTGTATTTATGGGGAATGTTATAATGTACTTTGCTTTTCTGTTTCTGTTTACTTATGTCCTTTTACTGGACTTCAAACCACCTCCACCTGAGGGTCCATCTGCTACAGAACTTATACTTTACTTCTGGGTTTTCACCCTGGTCTTGGAAGAAATACGACAGGTCAGTAGCCTACAACGTCTTAGTAATAACACAGTAAAACTTCAGGCAATATTTTGAACAGATTTACAACCTGTATAACTGTACAAGCTTGAAGATTTCAAGCATCAGGTGTAGTTTTGCACAAAACAGCAAAACAATACTTACCTTATCCAAAACACTCCATCTCTCTCTCCAAGAGCAAGCTCTTCCTCCACCACATAAACCTGTAGCTCCACTTCTGTTTTTCCATCCTGGTCCAGCTGTAGCCAAGTCAAGTGGGCTGCTAAGATTCAGGTGTCCTTCACTTTGCAAAGTATCTCTCTGATTTCACGCCCCAGAACTAGGTCCTCTCACCACAGTAATGTAAGTTGCAAGTTACATTCTACACATGGAAACACAGCAGACAACTCCATATCCTTTTAAGAGATTCTTCCCCAATGGGGACTGTTTTAAAAAACAAGTAAATGAATTCAGATTATTTGTGTTTTTCCTAAAATACTTCTCAACTCAAAATATTACCACATCGTTTTTTGGTTTGCTTTTCTTAAAAAAAAAACCAAACACACACCCCCACACACCCCCCAACTTTTCCATTACTCTCCCAGTTACTGTTTTTCAAATGTCCTCAGCTCATCAACCGAAATAATTTGTGAGCAGTGGTGACAGTGCGTTGTCAACTGTGGGTGCATAAAGCTGTCCTCTACAGACATGTAAAAGCCGTTATAAACATTTACTCTGGAAGAACAAATAGGTGTGGATTATTTAAGCAATAGAGACAGTGAAGGGGATCCCAGTTCGTTACAACTTACTTGAAATTATGCAGCAAGGCCATAACCAGAGGAGGACATGGAAAATGTCTGGATCAAAGAACTTTTCATTATAAACCTGTAAAACATGAAGAGTGCCAGGCTGACACCCAACTAAGAAACCCAGCTCTTTGCCTACATAATGAAATGTGCACTCCCTGACAATTCCAGTATACAAATGCCAAATCTGTTCATGCTGTTTAGACAGCAGTGCCTAGAAACTGAACTTTGACAGGAAGTTGTTGTATTGTTTAACAAACTGAATACTGACAAAATCTTAAATCAGGCCTCAAAAATTTTTAAGGCTAATATCACAAGAATAAAAATATTTTTTTTCCTTTTTCACCCAACTTTTCTGTTTTAAGACAGTAAACTGTGCTTACGTTTTCAAGCTTTTTTCCCTATTACACTAGGAATTTGTTTTTGCTCTTTGCAATGAAAGAGAAAAAGGAAACAGGTACTGTGTTAAAACCCACAATGAAACAGTGAAACTGGAAACAGATAAATACCAATAGTTATTTCTCTTTTTCAGAGTTTCTACACAGATGAAGACACAAATTTAATCAAAAAATTTAAACTGTATGTAGAGGATAACTGGAATAAATGTGATATGGTGACCATCTTCCTCTTCATAATTGGGGTAACGTGCAGGTATCTATCTGTTCCATGTGATGTGCTCAGCATCAGTAGCAAGGACTATGTATGTCAAGTGACAGAAGTCTCGTGCACATGAGGGCAGGCTATGACATTAAGTTTTACAAGCTTTGAGACATGTTTCTGCAATAAAAGCCTCTCAAATTCTGTGGAATCATAGAAGTTGCTCCAGAGACCACAAAAAGACATACTGGTATATTCAAACACAAGTACAGAAAAGCTCTGGGTTTTTCTTCTTTTGTTTTTGGCAATCACTTTTAGTCAATGTATAATTCCTTTCTTTTTTTTTTTTTTTAAAAAAGTCTCATTGAATCCAAAACAGAGAATACAGTGTCCCGCCACCCTTTGACTATTTCTCATCAATGTACCGACGTTGTGTTACATTCCTCTTACAGGCTTATGCGACAACAGCCCTGAAGCACTTGCCTTTTCCTAACTTGCCTAAGCTCAGAAACTGAGTGTAATATTTAAGAAAATACTTGTCAGCAGGACTTGCTGAGATCTGATATTTCATTTCATGTGTTCTGCAGGATGCTGAACTCAACTTTTCAAGCTGGCCGTACAATACTTGCCATTGATTTTATGGTGTTTACACTTCGACTTATACATATTTTTGCAATTCACAAACAACTTGGACCAAAGATCATAATTGTGGAAAGGATGGTAAGTGTGTAGTCTCTCTCAGATAAACACTTGTGCTTTCTAAAAAATGGAGAGTAGGAAATCTTCTCTTTATAAAGGAAATCAGTTTATAGTCTATCTTTATTTTTATATTTTTAAGGCTTGTCATTTTGCATATATTCCCTTACTTATCGTGAGTATTAGATGCAATAAGTTTGAAACAGATCCTTCCAAAGAGCTCTGTAATGTAATAAGCTGGTCCCAATTTACTCATCCTTGTACCTTACCTAATCATTTATCCTCAGATCTGGCAAATGAAGAGTAGAGTGTCTTTGACTTACTGCTATTCATTCTACTTCATAAGCTGTGTGCGTTCAGAGCAAAGACCTCAGACAGACAATAGGCCATTTACAGAAGGGCAGGACATTTGCTGAATGACTCTGCTTCACTTGGGGAAATATACATTGTATTATTTGTAAGAAGTGTGAAAAATAAAAAATATGTGAAAAAGGATAGTTGCAAGTTTCCCACAGGAGTTATTCTTACTTGTACTTTGTAGCTCCAAGTTACAATGAAAACATTAGTAGTTTGTGAGCATATGTTGGAAAATGTTGATAAAAGACTTTTATTTATTACCACTCTCCTGTAGGAAATGAGACATTGGACTACAGTTACTGTACTTGAGTATGTGTTGATATGTTGAAGTAGCTTTTTATTTAGGCATGTTAATCCTCTAGGCCAATTAGTTCGTGGTAACTGATTAATAGGAGTTCATCTAATTGTAAGTGGTATTATAGAATCTACAAATATTTGATTTGTGACTCACAGCAGAGCTCAGTAAAAGCCCTACAGTCTAAACAAGCCTATACATTGAATAAACATAACTACCAAGCTATTTGGATTTGTCTACAAATGCAATAACTGGAACTCTAACATGACATTTGCTTGGAGTAGCAAAAGGGTAAATGGCAAATAAATATTTGTTCTTGAACATTATCTAGCTTACAGCATTAGCGGCTTTTATTGTAAGAGAACAAGTCAGATCTACAGCTCCTAACCCTTCCTTGCTGCATACCAAGCTAAACCAGGGCCCTGAACAAATACGATGATATGTCTACTGTGCTGGCATGTGAAGTCATATGAGATAACACACAGATTAAGAAGATGCAAATGAGAACATAAACAGAGGCATAGACAAAATCATAAAATGGGACCTTTCATCTTCCCCTCATCCAAGCCAACACAATGCCTTATCTCTGGCAGTTCAGTGTTGAACCTTACATCAAATGAAAGAACAATGCAAGGTACTTCAGTAAATGATACCTTCCCAAAAGGTTCATCAAGTGAGTTCAAGCAAGATCATTTCCCTTACTTAAACAGGGAAGCAATTAAAGATTATCTTTTATTGTCTTTCTCATTTTGAACCTTGCTACAGAATTGCTGAAACAAGTCTCGTAGCTGCTAAAATGGTGGTTCAACGCCAGGACCACGCATCTTCACAGCAAGACTGCAGACTGAAAAAAAATACTCTCTTAACTATGACACCATTGCAGTCCTGCAGTGTTACCAAATTTTAAATCATCCAGAAAACAAAATAGATTGGCGAAAGTCAGAGAGACATCAACTATGTCTTGCCTGGCTTAGATACCGTGTTTCTTAATAGGACTCCAAGTAACATCCTGGAGGTCTGAAATGCCTAGGCTGTTGGGTAATTGAACAATCCAATAATCTAATTGAAATGAATCTATAGTCCCTAATGAACTCTGTCAGATTAGATGGGAAGAGGATGAAGTGTTCGTCTTCCACCAGGGAAAAATTATTGCACTTGAAATACATATTAGATTTTTTTTTTTAAGTAAGTGTTTTGGGATTCAATTACTTCTACTTCTGTAGAGAAACACAATGTTTAAAAGCAGGAAGTCCAGAAAACAATCCCTCAGATGCATTACTTAGCTTGAAAACCCAAGACGGAAGCTACCTGATCCTTGCAGCCTTCGATGTCTTCTGAATCAGTGGTTCAGTACTCTTCAATGAGCACCGGCTGTTGCCAGGATTCACCGCTGCAGCAGAACTCTTGTAATTCACAGTAAAGCAGTCGATGGTACTGTAAGATCTTGCAGAAAATCTGCATTTAAAAGGTACAATTATATTAATTTAAAATGTAAAATATGTTTCATTTTTACATGTTAGAAGATTGAAAAGCAAGGTTTTAACTTAAAACATGCCCTTATCTAAACAACTGTCAAAGAAAAATGCTGATTACAGGCCAAGAACAATTTGATAGCAGCAAGGTCAAGAGAGGAGTTCTGTGCGTGGAATTGTATCCTATTCCACCTCCTTTAACCTAAACAAGCTCATAAAGAAACAGAAATATTTGAGCCATTGACATGTATAAAGACTACCGTTCTTTGACTATGCTATTACAGTCACCTCTCCTCCTTTTCTCCCCTCTCCCTCTCTTTTGCAGATGAAGGATGTTTTCTTCTTTTTATTTTTCTTGAGTGTGTGGCTCATTGCTTACGGTGTGACAACTCAAGCTCTACTTCATCCCCACGACAGACGAGTGGAATGGATATTCAGAAGGGTGCTTTATCGTCCCTACCTTCAGATATTTGGCCAGATTCCACTGGATGAAATCGACAGTGAGGAAATTTCTTTGCCCCCTAACATGGCCATTTTTGAATGCACACTTCTGATTAGAGCATGGAATTCCTTCCCGGGAATTTTTTTTTTTAATCTCTGTCCTGCAGGCCAAAGCTTTCACATTACTATGATATAAATAGTGTATTTGCAAAGAGATAGTGTGCAGTGCGGAATTACATTAGAGCGTAAGGCTTGGCTCTATTTAGACAAGCTGTCTGAAATATTCACACATGGATTTGCAGCTTTAAAGGCTGGCATACCGTCTCTCACTTCAATCCATTTCCGTTCAGTTTAACCTAGGCCCAGATAACCCTGTGTAAACTGAAACAATAGCACCTCCACACGTTTTGGCAGTAGTTTAATGTGACATTGTTCAAGCAGTACACCTCTGCCCATAAGCAAACACTTACGTTTTAGAATACATATGAGAGAACATTTACTCACCTGGAGGTAAAGCTGCCCAAATCAAATAAAGCCAGTAATTGCGTATGTGCAACATTTCAAACAAAACAACATAAAAACAATCAGAAGACATGGAAATACTTGGACATAAAGGTTCAAAGGCAGCATTTCTGACAGGTAAGGAGGTAAAATACAGAATAGATCATCTCCCAAAGAAGTCTGAAATAATGCCATGGCATTTAGTCAGAATAACAGTGCTAAATGTCAGTGGCAATACTGAAGTAGGATTCCAACTTGAAGTAATACAGATGGAACCAAAAAAATCCCATACACAGAGGCAAACTAGTAAACATTCTTCCATGTTCACTCTGCTTAATGAGAAAAAGTATATGTCTTTAAAAAGCAAAAAAAATCTGAATGAGACAAGAGAGCAGGGGTGTGATTCATCTCACTTAACTTTAAATGACTACAGTGTAAACATGCAGAGCACAACCAGACACTCTTATTTCCATTAAACTAATTGGAGAGAAACAAATATTTCTGGAATGGGATTCATCTAATCTGGAAATAGGTCAGATGTAGCGTCCCCTAGAAATGTGTGTTTCTCTCCATTGAGGCTCCAAAGGGTATCTTCACCTGGATAAATAACTGGTTAAAAGACAGAGGAAAAAAGAGTTAATTACATGGGTAACTTCCAGAAGGGAGTCATTTGTCCTGGGGCCCTCTGGGGCTTATTCTGTTTGCCACCTTTATGGAAGATACGGAAAAGGAGATAGGTAATGAGGGGAACAAAATTTGCTGACGAAACTACATTACTGGATAGTAAAGATGAAAGCTGACACCTAAGAGTTGCAGAGGACCCTCATGAGTGCTAAATCATCAAATGAAATTCAGTGTAGATAAATATAAGGTAATGCACCTGGTGAAAGCAGTCCCAGCTGTGGTGAGCTTTGATATAACTGCGTGCTCTAAGGAATATGTTCATGGGGTTATCTGTGGCAGTGGGGAAAAGAATTATTAGTGAAGAAACAGAGAACAAAAAGGTAAATGTCATCATGCTATTCTGATTTAATTCATAGCTGGAGAGAGGATACAGGGCTAGACCTCTAGTCTGATGCAGTAGAACCATTCTTACTAACCTCCACTACAAGCTCAGATGTACAAAGTAATTTAAATTTAGAATGAGGAACCCCATTCCCAGCTTTTACTGAGTTTTCTCCTCTAACACGTGTACCAGCATAAGAACTGTGAAGACACAGGGAAGCACAACTGCTAAATACTCAAAGGTAGTTTGACTTTGGGAACTCAAAATTAGTCTAAAAAAGGATACAGCCTTTTCAATACAATCCCCCTTTGCCGAATGTTACACAAAAGCCAGTTGTGACAGCCATCTTGCCACTGAATGAGCAACCAAGACATAGAATCATAGAATCATAAAAGTTGGAAAAGACCTCTATAATCATCAAGTCCAACCGTCAACCCAATGCTACCATGCCTGCACCAAGTCCTGGAGGTCTGCATTGTCCTAGCGTTGCAAACCTCTTGCACATTAAAGCAAGGTCTCTTCACGTACACGACATGATTACATTTTCACAAAATTAAAGACTTTGGATATTAGTTCACATAAATGATCTTTCAGCTGCAAGAATCCGATCAGTAGCTCAAGCAGTCAAAGAACTGTCCTTTTAGGGTTAGGAGAGTCTCTTGTTTATGGTCCCACTAGGAGTCAAAAAGGGCAGCACAAAAATAGCACTACGATATTTGGTTTAAGATTTTAATGATTGTAAAATATTCAGAACACAATTATGCTGCTGTTTATACGAAGCCAAGATTAAATCTCATTTTAGTAATCAATATCATCATCCTTGATTTGTATCTTAACAGTAAATATATTTATACACATCCATCCATGTCCCTAGTTCTTAAAAAAAGACGTTTAGAGATATTCAGTTTTTATTTGCACTGAAATAGCTATGAAACAGAGCACTTCAAACCTCAGAAACAACTCGTAATTCTTCCCATTCTTTGTTGAAAGTCAGAGATTTTGCTCACCAAATTGCAAAGCTTTTGTCTCCACTCTAATAAATGCATGTGGCAGCAGGATTTGTCAAAACTATTCTTTTATTTCTCTGTTTTCCTTTGCAGCATCACAACTGTATCCCAGGAACTGCACATTCAATCCACTGCAGATTCTGCAGGAGAACACACCATCATGTCCTAACAGCTATGCCAACTGGCTTGTCATACTTCTGTTGGTCATCTTCCTACTAGTGACAAATGTTCTCCTTATGAATCTCCTGATTGCTATGTTCAGGTGAGAGAGATTTCAGTATCAGGACCGAGGTTGCAAAGGTTCCACTGAATGCCCACATTTACTACACTGCTGTTGGCTATTCATTTTGGAATACACTAGTAATTTTCCTAATGAATATTATTTGGGGGTTGATAGGTAGGCTTCTGTAATCATATAATTCTGAAGTTCTCATCATCCTTACTCTAACCACATTAAAGACAAGAAGAAAAGAAGCCTCTTTGACTGCTAAAATTCAATTAAACATGCATAGGAGGGTCTGGATCCCTGGCTGTACTGCAGCACAAGTCTGCAGGTGCAAGGCAGCTGTAAACTGGGCAGACTGAACAGTGGATAATCTGCACATAGGGGAAATGCGTGATGTCAACACAGCTAATAATGATTTATTTGGTTGAAGAATTTACGTGGCATGTTTGCTGATCTTGCCTGAGTGAAGTGGAATTACCTTTCTTTTAAAAAAAGCCCTAATGTATTTTTTAACATTTGTTTTAACATCCAGGAATTTGCACAAACCTTAGATTAAATTAAGACTACTTGCCAAACTTGCTTTTCCTTTTCTAAAGTAAACGTAGGACTAAATTTTGTAATAATAAGCTTCAACTTGTTGAGGTAAAAACAGTTCTGTCCTTTTTTGTTCCCCAATTACAGTTACACTTTTCAAGTTGTTCAAGGCAACGCAGACATTTTCTGGAAAATTCAGCGCTACCACCTGATTGTTGAATATCATGGCCGGCCTGCCTTAGCACCACCATTTATCATTATTAACCACATAACTCTGGTTGCCAGAAGAATCTTCAACAAAATGGAACACAAAAATGAGCATCTGGGTGAGTTGCTAAAAAGGATCTAGTAGCTGGAGACCCTGACACTCTCCTAGCACATGCTGCAAAACAAGAGCAATTAAGATTTCCTTAAGCCAAGAGTCACAATCTATTTTTAACAAAGAGTGCCAGGAGAGTACAAATGAAAAATTAAGGCTTATAATATATGCTGTACTACAAACAGGTTCCCACAATGCATTTCTTTATGCACCATAGTTATTACAACAATGGTGTCAATATAAAACTGGTTAAAGGGATTTGACTTCTGAAGAGATAATGGATAGGTTTAATGAATAAAGAATAATTATTTCATTTGCTCCTGAATTTTAGTAATTATTAAGTACAGACAACCCTAAAAACATATACCAAGTCTAAAAAACTACCAGGATCAGTGGAATTTCCCAGTACAGAGACATGGAGAGCGAGCATGCTTTGAGAAATGGTGGTCCCTTAAAAGTTATCATGAAAAAGGCAGATGAAGTTCAGCTAATTACAGAAGGCATTTGGGGCTTTCTATAGTGATGGCAAACTTGGCCCACTTATTTTAATAGTGTCTGATAATGAGTGTATTTACTGCTCATGCACAGGCTGATAATGGGCTTTGGAGTAGAACTGTTGTCAGACTGGACCAGTTCAGAGCCCTTTGACTAAGCTCCCTTTCAGACGTACTCCTTCCGGCTATCAAAGCACACTGCTGAAGATTCTTAAAAAAAAAAAATTAAAAAAAAATAAATCTTTTTTTCCCCTAAGAAAGCGAGTAGTTGAGTGCTTAGGTTATAGATTCAGTAGCATCTGGAGCATGCGGCAAGTGTACCCTTCTACCTGTCTTTGGGAATACAACAAAACTAGCATGTTATATTCAAAATATGTCTGTGAAATTGAGGTCTGTTGTTGGCTGGGACACTTCACAACAACGACAGGCTTTATACTTCAAGATGGAGGAATTTATTCACAGTTTTTCCTTCCTAATTGTTCTAATAAAGAAGCTTAGATGATAAAGTGCATCTGAGTATAAAACGCTGCTCATTAAACACTTTGAGGCTAAAATATGTCAGAAGTCCAGTAAGGTTCTAAATGGGTTTAAACAGAACCACAGAAATTGATCTGTGCCATTCTTTAGAAAACTCAGGGGTCATATCCAACTGAAAAAAAGTCTATTGCCTTCCATCACAAGACAAAAATGTAGAAAATACTTATTTTACACTGCATTTTCATAACATGACACTCCTGAAATGGCAAAGTGCCTGCAACGGCAAGACCTGATTTTTCTTTAGCATGGCAGCCTTCCATTACTAGTATAAGAGAAAAGGGAGTAAAATATAATACTTGATTTCTTTTTATTCCTACAGAAAAAGATCTTCCAGTTGCCCTAGATCAAAAAATCATAACATGGGAGCTGGTGCAAAAGGAAAATTATCTTGTAAAACTTGAACAAGAAAGGAAAGAAAGCAATGAAGAAAGGCTGAAGACCACGTCTAATAAGTATGTTATTCTGACCCACAAATAGGTGTACTTTGCAAGCCTTCAGCTTTGAATGAGATAAATATTCAGGTGCTTGTAAAGCTTATATGCAGAGTCCAACTAGAATGCAGTTAGGAATTACGCAGTCCATGAAAAATGTGAGGAGCCAGCATCACTACAATATTAGAAGAGTTTTTGGCACTCTTGAAGTATGTACAATTACAGGCCTGTAAGTTCCAGCCGAACCTGCAGTCAAACTCAATGAAAGTCATTCATGAAGAAATGATGGAAGAATAGTTCCTTTGCTATGCTTCAGGGCATGTACTTCCACCCCCTGTAGGAATACAACATAGACTTTTGAATTAGACTTCTGAATGGCTTAGACTTTTGAATGGAAATTTAAGATATCTTGAATTATCCCCAGCCCACAGGTGCAGAAGGACAAATATTTATGGCTTTATGGCATGAGACTACAGTTTTCCACAAGAAATTAATGATATTGGCTCTAAGATTGTATTTAATTAACTGAGTCTCCATTTAAATACTTCTCTAAAATACCTCCCCACTAGGAATATGACTTAAATTGGTTTAGTATTCTAAAGAAAGAAAGTGCTAAATTATTATTCAGAGGTTTACTTTGAAGAAGTAAATGTTTACTTTGTATCTTTAAGTGAGACGCAAAGTAGTTATATGCAGGGAAACCAGAAATAACTAAGGCAACACTGAAAGCCAGACAGCAAAGCCTTCTTCAAAGAAGCTTTTAACACCTGTTTCAGCTGCTGAGAGGTGATGTTCACCTCTTATGATACAACTGACTTCAGAGGCACAATGGTGTGAAAGTTACCATAACAAAGTTCCATGGAAACGTTCTTGTGCTGCCTGTTTTCTTTCTGCGCTGCCTTTTAAAACAACCCTCCATCTAACTCATAGAATAGCTGGAGCCCAGGACAGCATACTCGAGTGCGTTCTTGGAAAATACTCTTCTCCCTCTAACCTACATAGGCTCTTAATTAGAATAATTTCGAATTATTATGTTGTTTTTAACTTTACTCTCATAAAAAGGTCACTGACAAACCTAGGAATGAGAGCTCAATTGCCAAGTAATAAATATGGGTGTAATTGCTTCCAAACAAAGGGCACAATTACATTCTTTCTAGCTTTACAGATGGTACATTGCAGATGAAGTTACTGCTTGGAGAAGAAAACTCAGAAGCAATCTGGCTTCACAGTGTATCAGGTATAGCAGAGCCAGAGAGAGAACGGAAGAGGTTCAGATGAACAACACCAAACCCGAGGCTTTTTCTCTTTGTTCTTAGGTGGTAGCAGTGTGTATCTGAAATCTTGTGAGACCCTCAGAAAGCGATTCTTTGAACTTTGCATTGAACCAACCCCAAAACGCATTAGGCCCGTCCAGCAGCAGCTTTTTCACGTAGATCTGAATGGATCGTAACCTGTTAGAGGGAACCTTTGAAATAGCAGTTAGGACAAAGCTGAGAGGGACCTGTGAGGCCGTGGGGAATCGGATGCTAAGAACAAGGAACTGATGTGAGAAGAGGTGAAGGATGCAGAAAGCATGTGGACAACACAACAGTTTGGAGACACTATATGCAAGTCCCTTTGGACTGCACGGAGAAAGGGATTTGAATGTCACACCAGTTTCCAGAAATGAAACCTCCTACAAATTTTAAGTGGCTCCTCTCCCCTGTGTCAATGGAAGTAGTATTGTGGCCTCAGTTCTCACACCAGGATCAGTTTATAGTTGGTACAGGTGGGGCATTAGTGGCTGGAGAGACAAAGCCAGACTTGAGGATCCTTGGTCTCCACAGCAGCTGAGGGTAAGCGGCCCTCACCAGAAGCTGAACAGCTGCTGTAGCCTGCACGAGTTTATCACACGTCCCTGGGCAACAAGTGCACCAGAGTGTCCCAGAAATGCTGCGCTGCTCCATCGATACTTCCAGGAACATCTCAAAAGGACAAAACTTTTAGGGGGCTCTGAGATGTCTCAGCAGCACAGAACTGCCAGTGAGGGGTCATGGCTCTAGCAAGTTACCTGATTTTTGTGGTTTAGGATTTCTTCCGAGGCCTTTCCTTTTTGCTCAGTGTGTCTGCTCTTTTCCACAGGGTGGATAATTTGTCTAAATATTTTAGTGGATTGAAAGAACAAGAAAAGCGGTTTAAAGTTATGGAAGCCCAGGTAAGTAATATTTTTATAGGCATTTATATCAGCTTTAGGATTTCACCACATTTATCTAATGGTGGTTTGGCAGACCCTATTTAGGGGTAAACAGAAGAAGAAATGGATCTGTATTATGATTTCACTTTCCTTATTGTTTTCTCTCTGATGATATTCACATGTAAGGAAACATTTCTGACCTCCAGTAGAAAGGAGAAAGGGGAATACCGCATTTCTTGGCTCTTTGCTAGTCTACTTGAAAAGTGTTTATTTCCTTCATTAAGGAGGCTTCTGGAAGAGAACGCTTCATCTTTCCCCCTCCGTTCTTTTCCTTCACCCAACCTTTTCTTTCTTTAAAAGAGGCAACTTTGAAAATACCCGTATTCCGTCTGATCTGACCTGGACTGATCTTCTCGGACATCAGTTTTTCTGATTTTCTTAGATACCAGATACCAACATCTCAAAGGGAGTGTCTAACATACAAATGTGAAACATAAATAACTGAAGGAAACCCCATCTTGAGCTTTTGATGACAAATGCTTGAAATATAAACAAACATTTTTTAAGCAGTCTGAAAATGCTCAGCATTACTGTGTGCTACATAGCACAACTGTTATTGTTTCCTTTGTCCCTAGAACTCTTCAATGTCATTTTGGCCTCGCTGAGAGTTCCTTATCTTAATACCCCCACTGCAGGTTCCCTCCCCTTTCTCATCCATTTTATGGCTTCCTGAAAAAGTTATGCTATTCAAGGAACAATGGTGACAACAAATACAGGTCCAACAGGAACACACAAAAAATGCTTTAATAGCTTTGTGCCAGCTTGAGATAATGCAATACACTTACAAAAAAGGGAAGGTATTTAATACAAACCTTCCTCCAAGACAATTCAACTATTTCTTAAAAAAAAAATTTAAAATAAATATGTGGTATTTCTGATGCTGCTTCAGTCTGCTGCCTAGCTTATCCTTCCTGCAAATTTAAGAATGGATAAAGTACTCTAAAAATTAGCTGACGTAGAAATCATTACCTGTTTTGTAGATTTGCTACTGTACAGCTGTTATCTCCTCAATGACAGAGGTTTTAACCAAAACCAACCTCTTGTGCAATCAACCAGTTCCAAACTATACGCGTAAGTATTAAAAACAATCATGGAAAAGCTACTTAACACAGATGAAAAATGTAGTTAAAAAAAAGCAATTAAAAAAAAAATTGGAAAAGAACCACATATGGAGCTGCAAAGAAGTATATCTAGAGGTAATGGGAATATAAATAAGGAACAGAACATTCATACTTCAGAATGAAAAAATCACCTTTTGCAAAGTATATTTAAAAGGTTCGTGGAAAGGACTACCATTTAGTGTAAGTTAGAACGATCTCACACAGCTTGAAGTATGTAAATAAGTATCCATTTGCCACAGGGTTTCTTGAGAGGATTGTGTCTTGGGGGTTTCTTGAGTCGATCAGATAGCACGACCAAAGTATTACCAAAACATTTAATATGGATAACAATAGTAATTTTAAAAAAAAGTTGAGCAAGCCTCTTACTTTGTTTTAACCAACACAGCTCATTTGCCTTCAGAGCTGCAACTGTTTCTGTCAGTTAAGCATCTTGTCCTGTGTCCCAGGGCTCCACTGTTTGGAGTTTAAAACACTGGAGACAGAAACAGACTGTGTCTCAGCCACCGCAGAATATCCAACACAATAAAGATTTGGGATCTTCTTCTTAATGATCTATTTCAACATCTACCTACTACTATCTGTCACACAAAAAGCTCTCCAAAGCACATAAACTGAACATATATATATACACTATATGGGAAAAAGAAGTAGCTGGAAACCCAGCAAAGTCGCGACATGACAAGACCCCAGATCACTCAGACTTGAACTAACCACAAACTTGACATAATTCTGTTAGAAGTGTATAAAACGTGTAAATTGCTTCATTATCAACATTCCAGTAAGAAAAAACATCCTGTAGCATGTTTCCCAGACATTTTAATACTGTAACTGCATAAAAATCAGAAACTTAAGTAGCTGAAAAATAAGGAAGAAACCCTATTTTACCATTTACTGAGCAAATGCAAAGTAGTAGAATCTACAGTATCTTTTTACTGTGGATTATTTTCAACATTTTAAAGTTTCTTAAGTTATTACTATTATGTTCCCCTTGTCCTAAGGCTTTTAAGCAAGCACATGGCTTTTACAATCCTATCAGGTGTGATGAATGCCAACACAGGAGTGCCTTTGACAGAAAGAAGTGAAAGAGAAGAGCGTGCAGATCAGTCCGAGACTGACATCACATACATTGATAACTAAATTTTACTCTCATTTCTTCAGATTAAACCTTTTGTCCTACTGAATTACTGTAGAAGTAAAATCCTAATCTCATGAAGGCCTGAGGCCCACCTCTCAAAACTTTATGCCAAGCACTGTCAATTTTTGACACTACTGAGGATTTCTTGGTCGTCTTCCTTCAGGTACTTTGGCTTCTCCCTTCCTGCTCCTCTATTGCTTGGTCCTTTCTCCAAAACTCCATTCCACAGCTCGCACTAAAAACTTTCTCCTCCAGGATGACTCTACCACCTTATTTTCTAAAAAGGATCTGCCTCCTGTTCTCCAAACACCACACCCTCAGTCCAACATCATTGTCGCCAATTTCCACATTTCGCTGTTCAAGGGAGTCTCCCTTCTGAAAGGTGATCATTTATGCACTAAAAAAGCTCATATTTCCGAGCTGCTTAGAAAGGCAATCAAGAAATAGTTTCCACAGGAAAGGGCCTGGGATACTGAACTATTACAATCCATTCAGTTCCCAGAGTTCTTCCAGCCCTCAAAGACTGCACTCACCATCTTCCCTTCCCACGCTGGCTTCTGTGTGGTGTTCAATTGCTGCTGTGCCTTATGGAGGGCTCCTTACTCAGCCCCAGAAACTGGAACCTCATCGCGCGGTCCTCAAGCGTGCGGTGGCTTGCAATCCCTTTCCAAGCCACAGCAGGTGACCCTCCCGCGGTCAGCCCCACAGCCTCAGCTGCTTGCTTTTTCGTTTCAACGCCAGATCATAGCTGCTGTTAAAGGAGACTGTGCCTTTACGCATCGCACCACATCCAGCACCGCATCTACACCTAAGCAGTTTTCTGATTTCATTTTACTTTTCTCTCAAAGGTCAGGAAAAAAAATTACTCAGAGCAAGAATGTGTAGCAATAACTTTCCCACCAACTAGGAATTTGGACTGTCTTCTTTTTCATTACTTGAACTAGTGTGTATGTTTCTAGCATACAAAGTTTAGCTGGCTTTATTAGAATTTTGTATGAAAAGATACACCAATAAAGCGAATATTGCTACCGTCCTTTAAAGGGAAATTTCTTTGGAATAATAAAACAGCATTAGAAGGGGGAAGTATACAGTTGTGGTCCTTCTTACGCCGATAAGTTTCCACTGAACCTAATTTCCTCATGCATATAACACTGCTTCTACACAACATGAATGTAGGTTGCACAAAAGATTTCTATGTTACCAGGGCAGGGAAAAAAACCCTCACATTTGATAAAAATTCCTTTCTGACAAGAGTCTTTTGTGACCCCCTTAACAGTGATGGAATTTTGGTACTGTTCTACCTGTTTTTCACCCTAGGCAAGCATACGTTATAAAACCAGTAGGTTTGTCCCGAGCTACATTTTTTGTTAGGAAATACTGCGTACTATACAAGCAGCATGCCCTGCTCTTGGCAGCAGCTTCCGTTCTGAAACAGCTACTATTTTAATTGTGATCAGCACATTAATTATCCACTGGAAACCAAAATCTAGCCATGTGGAATTGTTGTTTTATCCCACTCACATGCACTGGAACACTGATGTATTTAGCAATGACCCATTAATTAATGTGCATCAAACTGTACACTCATGAGAAAATACATTCCGCTTTTAAAATTCAAAGGTGAATTTCAAAAGATGGAGCAATATTACTCATTTAACATTGTTTTCTGCCTCTGCTGCCAAATGACACATCTGTTCAAACACAAAGACCCAAATGATTTAGGCCTACCAGTCAATTACCGATAAGATCCTGACACCCCCACAGAGGAAGTAACCTCCTCAAATATCCTTCAGAGTTCGAGGAGGCACAGTCTAGCAAGTAAGATCACAAATTCTAAAGAAGTCATCTTTCGCTACATGGTTATAAATACTAACATTGGGGTTGGTTAATTTAGAATACTGGCAAAAAAAAAATGTCAGTCCAAACTGACTTGAACTGATTTGAGTTTCAAAACATAGAACCTTTCAAAGAGTTTAATCTTTCAACCATATTTATAAAATATATTAATGTTCTGAGTGAAAAACTACTATATTTGACATTCATTACGTGATCCATCGTATGGGGTCATTCATCCTATGAGGTGATTATATATTGTAAAATGACTGAAAATGTTAAAAATGTGAATTTTAGAATCTAAAGTAGAAGACTCAAGGGAGAAGTTACAACAGGGTAAGCTCAGAGTAACATTTTAGAAGATTTTCAAGACAACTCTCAAATCAAATAGACTTAGTATTTGTTAAAACTCCTATAGGTGCATTAATCAGCATGGTTCAAAGACATGAAGAAACCAAGCTACAACTGAAAGTTTATTGAATCCCAAAAAACAAAAAAGTATCCAGCTCTGGTACAAATACCCTATTCCCACCAAATCCACAGACAGAATCAATGTGGAAGCACTGCCACCTGCAAAGGACATACAGATGTACAGATCAAGAACACCAGTAAGAGCAAAAGCTGCTGCTGCCCAACTTCACAACTGAAGCTGTTGCAAATTCTGACCTACACTCAATGTGGTGAGACTTTGCTGAAGCCATCCTGAGCATGTCTTCACCAGGATGTAACAGAGTTGTACCTCCCCGCAGGAAACACTGTGTTTTTTAAAATCTTTATCATGTAACGCTAAATAAGGTAAATAGTAATCCAATATTAAGAAAACATTGGTTTTGCAGTTCCCACCTGGGCCCTCCAAACTCATGATAGGGCATTGTTGTGCTTTCACTCCCAATGGCAAGCAGAGAAGGATGAACTAAAAAAAAGTTTACAAAAAATGAAAAAAAAATGTCCTCCCTGGGACAAGGCCAGGCGAAATCACATCTAGTGGAAGACTAGGTTTTATTTTCATCGTTTAAAAGTCTCTACATAATGAGTTCATCTTCTTTGTTCCAGGATTCCACGGGATTTGGGAACAGCTCTAAATTTGGGGGTTAGTAGGAAGCCTTGCAGCCTTTCAGCTAACACATCTTTTTCTTTGGCGCTCGGGGCTACTTCAGCCCCAGAGTGGGCCCCAGGGAGCTGCTCAAGCAAACAAAGCACACTTTGTTCTCTCCTGCTAGGGTGCAACTATCCTGTGTCCACAAACTTCTCATGAACAAAAAGTCGAGTGTATTTTAGATACCTTAATTTCTAAGAATATAAAATGTCCTTGGTGGCTACAATGCAAACTGTTAGTCAGAAAGCTATCACATGGTTCCCAGATCAGAAAAAAAAAAAAGTTAAGAGAAAAAAATCAAACCTATCAAAAGACAACACAAGTCCTTGGACGTCTCCAATGTGCTCCATTGTTCAGGACTCTTCCTCCTCCCCTTCATCGTCTACTTTAGGTCGGAAATTTTTCCTATTTTTCTTCTTACTGCAATGGAATCCAACAGTTTCCACCAATGGCTCTTCACCTGTGCCACTAAACCTTGCACTAAGCTTACCTTCTGTACTCAGGTCCCCTGCCATCACGCACTCCTCCTCCTCTGTTGCCTTTCCACTTCCACTGTCTAAGTGCCCCAGCTCTACCTTATCCTCCTCCCTCCAGTCATCAGTCTTCTTAAGAGATTTTCCTTTGGGATCTGTTTTCATGTGCTTCCTGTCATCCTCCTCTGATGATGTTTTCTTTTCCAGTCCATCAACACCCCTTTTTATTGGTTTGGTGAAGACAATCCTTCCAGCTCCACAGCTGGAAGGGTCCTGGTTGAAGTATGGGGTGCAGCTATCTTGGGTAGCTGAACTTTGTTCCTCTCCTCTTTTCTTCAAACCCTCTAGAAATTCCATGGCCACTGCCCTGTTAGTCTTGTCAGTAGACTCTGAAACTCCATCTAAGCTGTATTTGGTCCAGCGCTCTGGGTGTGCCACATAGTCGGGCACTGCAGGAGTGGTTTTGGGAGCCTGCACTGGTTTGGCTTGCTTTCCCAGGCCCTCTGGAACCATGTTACTTGAAACTGTGGCTGGAGGCAACGGACGCTTAAACCTCCCATCAACAACATTATCTTCAGGCATTGAGGGCACAGATGACTTGGCCGCCTCTTCCAGGCAATCAAAAATGCTCTGGCTACGGAGAGAGAACGTAGAACTCATGCCCCTCAGATGGAACGGCTGGACAGGAGATCTGTGACTGCTGTGTGAAGAGTCGGGGCTCTCCCCTGATCTGTAATCCCCATCATCTACAGTTGGCTCCTCAGGAGATATTGTATCAACTTCTGCTTCATCCGTTAACCCCAAATCATCGGAATCAGAATCGCTGAGCGACACTGTGTCTGAGGGCAGAGCTCCTTCGTAGTCTGTGGCACCATCAGCCACTATCCCCAGAAAGGGTTCTCCTCTGTCCTGATCTCCCATCTTCGAGCGATCACTCCACTGAGGTCTTTGACATAGGCCCAGGAACAGCTGCAAACACGGTTTTCCAAATGGCCAGCGAGTTTAGTGCCTAGAATACAAAGGAGCATAAAAATTCACCTGTGAAATGAGAACCAAGACTATCATCCTGTGCCGTGCAAAATAATTATTACTGCAATATCACAGGCATCTGTATGTAGGGGATTCTTCAGTAATTTTGCTTGAAATAAAAACATTATTCAAGGAGTGAATGCAGATTAAAATTACAGACTTATACTAGACTCAATACAAGAATATAAAGTAATTAAAAATAGCATTGCACACCAAATTTCATTAAAGGTTTCAGCAGGTCCAATTACTAAAAGATGAGCATAAATTTTTTGAACAAATCTGAATACCCCGTAACTGTTTTGCACATCTTCCAAGAGAAAGCAATGGCCTGTCCAAATTACACTCTTCATTTATCATACTGTATAAATCCACAAAAAACACATCCTAATCTCTCTCACTTTCTTACGGCCACTATGATCCTTCACTGCGTTAGCTACTTTACCTCCCATCCCAATAACCACCACATTCTGCCTATCACAAATGACACTATCGCTGATCGAGGTCCGCGGCAGAGAAGCCACAAAAATAACAAGGGCAGCAGTTTCAGGGGTTGCTTTAAAGCAACACAAAGTACAAGTTCCACTCCTTCCTCGGGTTTAAGCTCTCATGTCACTACTAGACTCCTGCAATCACAAAACGAGCCAGCTCAAGACATCAGTCCCAATGGATTAAGAAAATGAATCAGATATGCCATGCTTGTGCATGGGAACAACGGGAGAGTGCAAGCACGGGTCTGCAAGAGCTGGCCCTTCCGCCAGTAAAAGGCAGCGCGATCTGAAGCCTGACTTCCAGTGGTGGCTGGAATACCCGATTCCCTCTGCCACCTGCTTGAAGGGAACCTCACAGAACTGCGGCGGCTGATGATCACGCTACCACTTGCCAGGCAATTAGAAACTGAGTTAGCAACCATGCACCTCAATTCAGCTTGTAAATATGTGAATTATAGAAACAGTTATAATGTATTTTAGAATAAGCTCAATTACCTAACTATAGGATCTTCTGCAACAATGCTGTAAACAGACATGGAAAGTCTGTTAGTCACTCACTTTCTCTTGAGATTGAGTCAGCTTCCCCTCCTGAGGGTCAGTTAAAGCCACCAAAGATCTCAGCGCTTCCACCCTAGAAAACAAACATTTCCAACAAGATACTGGAAATGCAGTTTTAAAATGAGTTTTAAAAATAATTCCTTCCCCCTGAATCATCCAAAGCTGCAGAACTGAGTTCTAAATCTGACACAAACTCATGCTAGTATAAAAGTCTGCAGATATTCCTGGATTCTTGGCAAAAGAACAACACACAACCTAATATGGCAAGTTACCACTATATTTACTCAGTCTCCACATTCACATTGCCAGCTTTCTTCTGTAGAACAGAACAGAGGTTTTAAAAAAATAAAACTGTAATTTGCATGTGCAGTACACCATTACTAAAGGAACAGCATTAAATGCAGCTAAGAAACTGCAGCTAAGAAGCCAACATGGCTTCACTAAGAGTAAATCGTGCCTGACAAATTTGGTGGCCTTCTACGACAGGGTTACTGCGCTGGTGGATAAGGGAAAAGCAACTGATGTCATCTACCTGGACCTGTGCAAAGCATTTGACACTGTCCCGCATGACATCCTTGTCTCTAAACTGGAGACATGGATTTGACAGATGGACCACTCAGTGGATAAGGAATTGGCAATGGCTCGATGTTCAAGTGAAGAGTGGTGTCCCTCAGGGGTCAGTATTGGGACCAGTGCAGTTTAACATCTTTGCTGGGGATCTGGACAGTGGGAATGAGTGCACCCTCAACAAGTCTGCCAATAACACCAAGCTGAGTGGAGACCTTATAAATACTTACAAATATCTGAAGGGTGGGTGTCAGGAGGATGGGGCCAAACTCTTTTCAGTGGTGCCCAGCGACAGGACAAGGGGCATTCGGCACAAACTGAAGCATAGGAAGTTCCAGCTGAACATGAGGAAGAACTTCTTCCCTCTGAGGGTGACGGAGCACTGGAACAGGCTGCCCAGAGAGGTTGTGGAATCTCCCTCTCTGGAGATATTCAAGACCCATCTAGACACGGTCCTGTGCAGCCTGCTGTAGGTGAACCTGCTTCAGCAGGGGGGTTGGACTAGATGACCCACAGAGGTCCCTTCCAACCCCTACCATTCTGTGATTCTGTGCAGTCAACAGGCTGGAGGGAAGGGATGCCATCCAGAGGGACCTGGAAAGGCTTGAGAGGTGGGCCCATGCAAATCTCATTAAGTTCAACAAGGCCAAGTGCAAAGTCCTGCACATGGGTCAGGGCAATCCCAAGCACAAATACAGGCTGGGCAGAGAATGGATTGAGAGCAGCCCTGAGGAGAAGGACTTGGGGGTGCTCGTTGATGAGAAGCTCAACGTGACCTGGCAATGTGCACTCACAGCCCAGAAGGCCAAAGGTATCCTGGGCTGCATCAAGAGAAGCATGGCCAGCAGGTAAGGGAGGGGATTCTGCCCCTCTACTCTGCTCTGCTGAGACCTCACCTGGAGTCCTGCGTCCAGCTCTGGAGCCCTCAGCACAGGACAGACAGGGACCTGCTGGAGCGGGCCCAGAGGAGGACTACAAAAACGATCCGAGGGCTGGAGCACCTCTGATATGAGGACAGGCTGAGAGAGTTTGGGCTGTTCAGCCTGGAGAAGAAAAGGCTGCGGGAAGACCTTATGGCAGCCTTCCCGTACCTGAAGGGGGCCTGCAAGAAAGCTGGAGAGGGACTTTTTGCAAGGGCATGTAGTGATAGGACAAGGGGTAATGGCTTTAAACTAAAAGAGGGTAGATTTACATGTGATACAAGAAAGAAATTCTTTACTATGAGTGTGGTGAGGTACTGCACAGGTTGCCCAGAGCTGTGGCTGCCCCCTCCCTAGCAGTGTTCAAGGTGAAGTTGGATGTGGCTTTGACCAACCTGGTCTAGTGTCAAGTGTCCCTGCCTGTGGTAGGGGGGTTAGAACTAGGTGATCTATAAAGCCTCTTGCAACCCAAACAATTCCATGATTATATGATTAAGCTTCTTTCATTAACTGATTTCAGCTCATCTGGTTTATTAACACCCAACCCAAACCGTTCTATGCAAATTCAAACATAATAGTTATGCATTGCAATTACTAAATGCTGCAAAAAAGAGACCATGGTTATCACAGACTTGTGTTCTCAAAGAAAGGTCATATTCACAGTTAGGGCCAGATTTCCATGAGGCATTAAAACACAGAGAAACTTCTGAAGAATGCAACAGATCGAGTGCTGTCTTCCATGTAAAGTCTGCCTGTCTGTGACAAAAGGGATCTGACAGCTGCTTTTGAAAACATTGGCCTCAGTATAACCCCTAAATGGGAGAAAATAATCTGAAAACCATACATATTTCTGCTTAGTTTTGTAACACATGAAAGTAATGACTACAGCCCAAAAGAGATGCTATTTTCAGATGGCAGTATAAGTGTTCATCACAGGCTGTGAATCAGGGTATCTCTTGTCTCAGGGCAGTTACACAGAAAGAAAAAATTTTGCTCCTAAGGAGATGTTTTAGCCTTAACAGCATTAGTAGCCAAACCTACTGACCCTTACAGCACACCAGACTCACAGGTTTGTTATGGTGACGTGATCACAGCACAACTCGGATAGGATGGTGTCTCCCTGCATGGGAAGGTCCCCATTAGACTCTCCCATCCTGGTCTTACTCAGACAGGCTCTGTGCGTCCTCCTGCAGCCTGTGAGGAAAAGAGACCCCAGTCACTCCAAACCATGGCCCAGAGTGTGCTCTCACGGCAGAGAAAGCACTGCAGCAAAGCCTGCCGGCAGTCCCCTGCCACCCGCAGCGCAGTGAGGCTGCCAGGCCAAGCAAGAGGGCAGCAGCCCCCGGGCCCTGGCCCACAGCTCCAGCGGGCACCCGGTCCCAGCGAGGGGGAAACGACAGAGCCCGCGGCCTTACCCAACAGCCCGGGTGCAGCCCACAGCCTCGGCCACCCTGCCTGCCCGCCCAGGGCCCAGCTCCCTTCCCCGGGCCGGGATCCTCTCGGGTGCAACCCCCCCACCCGCCTCGCAGGCCTCTGTACCCCCGGGGGCCGACACCCTCCTCCTACACCCCCTCGCCCCTCTCCTCACGACGCGGGGGCGCCCGGAGCCCCCGGCCCACCGCCACCTCCGGGCATACAGCACGAACGGCGAGGAAGGCGGAGAGGATCACCCCCGTACCCCGACACAGCGCGGGCCCGACGCCCCCTCACAGCGGCCGCCCGCCTTTCCCGCCTCTCCGCCGCCGCGCGGGGCGCGCTGGGACACCGAGTCCCTACCGGCCTCCGCGGGGCGGCAGCGCCCGGCGGGAAGACTACAGCTCCCGGCAGGCAGAGCGACGCGGAAGGGGCGGGAAGCGGGAGGGCGCTGCCCGCTCCCCGCACCGCTTCTCTGCGTTGCGTTCTGGGGTTGTAGTCGCCCGCCCTTCACTGGCGGGAGACATTTTGAGAGCCGGCGCGCGAGGAAAATGTCACGGGCCCGCCGCCAAACGGGGCCGGGCTCTCCCCTCCGCCGCGACGGGGGGGACTGCGGCTCCCAGGGTGCGCCGCGCCGGCCGCTCGCTCGCCATTTTGCAGCCTGTGAGGAGATGGGGGGGCGCTGGCGTTGCGGCCTGCGCGGGGCCAAGCTCAGGGC
>Ga0065711_1031060_pt1 | contig 30681 bp, 18 predicted proteins | sample Hoacrofraction12_FD_59098 | JGI IMG/M metagenome (GOLD analysis project Ga0065711, IMG submission 59098) | Hoatzin crop microbial communities from Cojedes, Venezuela - Epithelial fraction 12 v2 (version 2) | ecosystem: Host-associated > Birds > Digestive system > Esophagus > Crop | place... | reverse complement strand
CCGCCCCCCCCCCCCATCTATACTGCATAAGAAACCATAATCTGAAGCACTTCTTGGACACCCACCCAGATGTATGAAGTCTGCAAAGCTCGCTGTCCAGTCTGACCGTTTCTTAGCAAGTGGTACTTAACCGCATTTGTGGTGTGTATATAGTACTCCGAAGAAAAATCGCTCGCTCTGGAAAATTCCCAGAAGGAACATTTTGTTACGGACAGCTCTTTCTGGATGTATATCCAGAGAGATTAATGCCTACGGTTGAAAGGCATTTAGTATACACTGAAAAGTTGGCTTTCCCTCAGTTTTTCCAGATGTATTGTCTCCTCTGTGTACTGGGAATGCACACAAATGCGTAAACTACAGATGCAGCCATGGAGCTGTACGAACTTTTGAGCCGCATGAGAAGTATTGTTGAGAGCTGGTATCAGACGCCGCTTCATGATGTCAGCTGAGCTGTGATTGTGTTATGCTAATCATAATAAGGCATCCAAATGGAGTGACACCCTTCCTGAGAAGAGGCTGTTTTACGAGGAAGGTTAACTGATTACCTTAACCTCTGTCAAGTTCAGTGTGGAAGACTTTTCTGTGCAAGATGAATGCCTGTCTCCCCACTCCGAGATGCTGACGTTGTACTGCTGCTGATGACAAACCTAAGACAAGAAGCTTGATAAAATGGCTCAAACCAGCTTGCTGCAGGGAAAGCCGTTTTACTGTAGGGAGTGGGTTTTCCACAAGCTTCAGCACTGCCTCCAGGAGAAAGCTAACTGCAGCAGTAGTGCTGCCAACAAACCATCTCTTGTAGTGAATCCTGGGAATAATACCAGTGTTGTCTCTGGGAAAGGAGCTGCCTGGGGTGTATTGTTGGTAGGAGGGCCCGGTAGTGGGAAGACGGCCCTCTGTACTGAGTTACTGTGGCCAAGCTCACCTGCAAATGTACAAAGAGGCTTACATCGTCAGGCTCTAGCCTTCCATTTCTGCAGGGCCCAAGACTCTGACACGCTGTGTGTTGGAGGGTTTATTAGAGGTTTAGTTACGCAAATCTGCCGCAGTGGACTGATCCAGGGATATGAGGACAAACTAAGAGATCCTGCTATTCAAAGTCTCTTGCAGCCTGGGGAATGTGAGAGGAACCCTGCTGAAGCATTTAAAAGGTAAAAACAAATTAAAGAAAACCCTATTAAAAATAAAACACAAATAAAGAAAAATGATGGCTTCTGTTTAGGTCTTCCTTCCAAAGAGTCTACAGTGCAGTAGGTTGAAAACATGTTTGTTGCATGGCTTATCTCTGTCAGAGCTTGCAGACCTACCCTGGAAAAATCTTAAGTTTGTCCTTATAGCTGACATAAATAAATGCCTACTTTTTAAACAAAATTTATTATTAATAGTGAATTTATTTACACTTGTGCATTAATACCCTCACTTGTAACTGGTGTTTTGGAAAGACTTTAAAGTGATTGACTTCAGAGTGGAAGGTGCCTAGTCAGTGGCCTTCATGTGCCATTAAGGTAGGGCAGTTGACTTTCACAGACCTGGAACAGACCTTGTAGGACCCTTGCAAAAGCTTTCCAATACTGTGCTCTAAGAGGAAACTGGACTAATCAATGTCTGGGTCTGGTCCAGCGCATCGGTTTTATGTTTGTCTAAAGATATATGGTAAGAAAATGTCAATTAACTCCTTATGTTACTTGTCACAATATGCACAGGTTATGTCAAATCTTTATTGCTACTTGTTTTAAAAGTACTCCAAAGTATTGAGTGGATCAGAAATTTATCAGGAGGGCTCACCCTGCCTCTTAGCATGTTTGTCAGCTATGTTGGATGAAAACATTTATTCATTTATTTGCTTACTTAAACCGAAGTCTCTTCCGTATGTCACTGAGATTTTGTTTCTGTAAGGATACTGGTGTGTGTGCAAGAGTGTATATCCGTAGACCACTTAGAAGAATGTGCTATTCTGAGCACAGCCTTCACAATCACACGTTGATTCGTCTTTACTCCTTTGGGTCACAAAGAATGTAAATGCAGAAAGGGTAAGGCTTGTCCTTAGCAGCAAAGCTGCAGTTGATTTTGTTGCTAGTATAAAACTTTCCTGGTACATTAGTTAAACTGAAGTTCTTTAATGTTGTGTTGTGATGTGACTTTTTGTGGTACGTAAGGGCTTATTGGACAAAGTTTGCAGTATAAAAAAAAAATCCTGTCTCTTTTTTCTTTTTTTTTTTTTTTCCTGACTACTAAGGCTGGGTAAACAAGTACTGAGGTTGAACTGTAGTGCTTGCTTATATTGTCACGGTGGTGTAAAAGAGCCTTCAAGTTCCGATGGCTGTTATGTTCTTGCCCACTGAATAAACAGGATGCATGTCTACATTGTTCTCAGTGCAGTGTCTTAAAACAAACCAAGTCTAAATCAAGACTAATTCTGGATTTTTTTGATTGTTGCTAAGTGAAGATGCAACTTCGAGCAGCTATTAAGGTCCTAATTTCAGAAGTATTAAGCCCTCTCAATTTATAATGGCTAAAAACTGGGTGAAGTTAGGTGTCTATAAATGGAATAACAGACTGGCCATCTGGCTTTAGGCAGTCTTTTAAAGTCGTGGAAGTGGAGTAATATGGTGAATAAGAGCCCATTTATGTTTAAAAGTCTGTTACAAGGAAATCTTACTAATTTAGTACAGGCAAATTCTCTCTAAGGGCTGGAATCCTTGCTCTGTTCTAAACGTGATCGCCTTACTCCAAAGAACAGGAGTTAGGTAAATGTCTTTAGACAAAAATGCAATATAGAAATATAAAAGATACTTGTGACTCACCTTTTCAGGTCACACTGCTTTTTATGAACACAGGGTTTAATGATGGGCTGTTTGAGTACTTATATACAGGGTCAATATACAGGGTTCTTGGTTTTGTACTAGAAAAATCAAATATGATACAACATCTGGTACTAGTCTTTCGCTTCTCAAATTTTGCAGCAGTGATTATGAACTCTTACTACTATGCTAAAAATACTTACATTGTAGTATAACAGCTTCAGCCAATGAGATTTTTTTTTTTTTGGCCCTTCATGTATTCCCTTGCTGCCCACCTGCTCTGATCTCTTGCTCTCAAAGCAGCTGTGGTAGCTAGTCTTCATTCTCATGTTTCAGATTTAAAAGAGAGGAGGTGTTAGAGACAAGGTGCTGTACTGGGAATCTAAGTTTTCAGCACTGTGGCAGGGGGCCAGGAGATGGCTGTTGACGGCAGTACTGCGAGCTTCTTCTGCTGCCTGTGTGATACAATCACTGTCCACAAACAAGAACAACTTCCCCACTGTGACGTACCTTGATCGTCTGTTCACTGAATTTTTTTTTAATATACAAAGCATGCAAGAAATGTTTAACAAAAAGAGAAGTTAGTATTTTTCATGGTTTCTAAGACTTATCACTGAGCACTTCAGTGTTCTGGTCTGGTGTGTTTATATATGCTTTCTGTTAAGTGAAAATTGTTGTAATGTGCAATGAGTTCTAGGAAGACTTGACAGTCAGCTGATTGCCTCTTGCATTCTGTAAAGGCACTGAAACAGCATAAAGCTCTCATCTCAATATTCCATTGATTTTTTTACATTACGTTAATTTTCTGTATTCACTAGAAGAAAGGAAAGATCTTTCTTTCAAATTTTTGCTCTGCTTTGCACAGCTGCTCCAGACTATCTATTCGTGGCCTAAAATGGAAAGACTTCTCTTCCTAAGTGCTAAACAAGATTACACCATTTATTTTTGTGCTAATTGTCCTAGAAATAGTAAGAAAGAAAAACTTTGTAATGCCTTAAATCTTTTTCTGAAGAACACTTTTTAAATAGGTTTTCAGCAACCATGATGGTGAAAGTGATACATGTGCAAGTGAGGGCCCGGAGAGTTAAGCTTCTTCTCCTCCTGTTTGCATGTCTTCTCTTAATAATTTCTCATCTATTTATAATCTTAACATGCCCTAAAAATTCTTTTGGGGGCAGATCTTGCAGATTTGAAGAGCTGGAAGGGCTGATCTGTACAAATGTATTTAACCAGCATTTGTTGCTGCACTGACAGCTGAGGGAAAGAACAGCAGACCTGCTTATAGCACCGCTTCTGAGGCACTCATGCATACAGTACTGGAGCAGAAATCAGTCTTAAACATAAGGGAGAATGCTGAAGCCTCATGTTCAAATTTGAGGTGAGAATCAAGCAGAAAGTGTAAAGGAAATGGCAAAGAATGTTGCAGACTCCAAAAGTAAGAAGAAATGTGTTGAACAATTTTATCTAAAAGTTCTAGTAGGCTATTCTTCCCTGTTTAAATAGAAAAGTCAAAGTCAGAATAACTTGAATTTTGCAATACTATCTCTAGGGTTGTGAATGGGGGTTGGTTTTGGTTTTGCTGCAGCCAAGTTTACACTTCCAGCGATTGGTAGGAATAAAGGCAGCTATCAGTTATCCAAGGCCATGAGGACAGAAAGGAACCCTAGTATAAACCATGGATAACACTGAAATTTGTGCAAACTGGGCTGTAAAAAGACATTTACACTTATGATCGTGGTTTACGTTTTTCAGACAAAGGAGATGACATTAAACACCTTCAGACAGTAGGGGAAGGCACGTAATTCCCATGTGTTGTGCTACAGTTAGGAGTGGTGGTGGAAGGCAGAGCTTGGTTAATTCACGGTGCAGAAAGTGGACATTACTGTAAGTGTGGACCTAGTTTACCCTGCAGGGTTGATTTCTTTTGCAGCCATTGCTCTTGAGTTTGAAAGACATCCGTGCCCAGAGCTCCTGGGTCACTTTCAGGGAATTTAGAGATAGAACATGTCAGTTAAATAACATGATCTTTTTAAGCTTGCGCTAAACTCATCTTTAGTGTGCATTGGTCTAGTACAAACTTAAAGCAAAATTTGAATTTTGCTTGGGTAGATTGCTGAAATTCATAATTTTGGGGGGATTTATTAATTTCCACATTTCCCAGCAGGTTGGTGGAGATAGAGCTGCTTTGCTGTTGCTCACAGTTGAAGTTTCTTGCTGTCTTCTGCATGTCTTTTCAAGAAATTACAAATCTTGTGAGGCTTTTCACATACTTACTTCTCACATATTGGATTTGGGTCAATGAGGTTCAAGTGTTTTCTACTTGTGAACTGTCCTAGAACTGTATTACAAAAGTATTTCTAATACTGTTACTTTAATGTAAGATGGTCTAATCAAAGAGATTTTTATTGGGGGGAAAAAAATGAAACTATGATTTCAGATTTTCATTTATTTGCATTGCTGATATTTGCATTGCTGAAATTGCATTCCCGTGCAAGTAGCTGTCCCTGATAGGAGAGACACAAGAAAAGAACAATTAGAGAAAAGCTTCTGAACAGATTTGTGATTGTATAAAAACTTCACAGAAGTTTTCTCAAGCTGGTGTTACATCTTCTTTACCTAACACTAATACAGTGGAAACTATGCCCAAGAACTTAAGTATCCTTTTTTTCAGAAAGGACACCAGATTTATTTCTCTTTCAGTTTACGCTGGTGCTAAATTCAGTGTCATGGTTCCTTTTGCAGGTTTCCAGACAATCACAGCTTTTCTTCTATTTCTAACTCCCAGTTTCTGCTACTCCCATTTGAAAAGGGGCACCCCAGACAGTTCACTAAGCTGGGCAGGTGACAAGAGGCATCCACACCAAAACTTTAAAGTAATAGCAATACAGAATTGTTGGATGTTGCACTTTCTCCATGCCCTAGCACTCTATGAAGCTGTACTAAGTATCTGTGGTGTAGTTCCTGTGTGTCTGCGTGCACAACAGATTTGCATTGTAATGGAACGTGACCAATAATGTTAAGTGAGATAAAAGTAAAGCAGTTATACAGCGCTCTAGAATATGCAAATATCTGTAGACTTGATTGTAAAAAGCGTGAGAGGTCACGTAATGTGTTAAACTGACTGCAAGTTTGAAGCAGGGGTTTATGTTGATAAAAATGGAAAGCCGCCTTCTGTGAGTCATTGGTTTAGACAGCACTAAAGCACAACAACTCTTGTGCCAGTAGCTGTTATCTGTGTAAAGTTACTTTTACCTGTTTGGAAGAGAACTCCAAAGGATTGAGCCTCTAGTGTTTCGTGTTTGGCAATATGATGGAAATCTTATGAACAGCAGAATTTGGGAAAAAAACCTTAGGGTTGTCAACCAATGCTAACAAGCATTTCCTCCCCCCAAGCCCTTCACCTGTGTTGGCTTTCCATGCTACTAATTTTGTTTTTTTTTCTTTTTTTCTTCCCTGTTTGCCTCAAGAGTGGTATATCACCAGAAAGCTGCAAATTGCAGGTGACTGAGAGAGCTTATCCCCTTATCTAAATGATAAGCAGAAACAAGTTTTGTTTCAAATTCTGGATTGTTTGTCTGACAACATAGAAAAACATGTGTTTGTTCAGCAGATGTTCTGTGAAGGTTGTCCAGGAACTTCAAATCTACAGTACCGAAATGCCATTTTTCTTGCCATTTAGATGAAAGAACACGATTTCCAAACCTGTTCCATGTGCTAACAGATGAAGTGTGACGAAGCTGTTCCTTTTGGAACTCCTTGTACAATCTTTGAAGCCAGTAATATAATTAAAATTATCATGGATTCTGTAGGCTTTATTGAACAGTTAATTAGGGAGCTTTTCACTGTTCTGGAGTAGCTTATTCTTAATTGCAAAAACTTCAGTGTTTTTTTTGAATAAATCTGGAAAGTTGAAGGCCAGCTCCTTGTTCGTTCTTTCCTTTTCTTTGTATCTTCTTTTTTATTTTTTTTTTAACTGTTTACTTTCTTATTGTCTTTAGCTAACAGAACGTTGCAAATTCACTTTAATGGCTGAGGCCAGAGATTACTTAGAGTATCCAGAATTTCATGGAAGCAGGAGGGGTTAGTCTTAGATACTACCAAGTACAAGTTGGTAAAGTGTTTTCCTCGCTAGTGAATTGACCGTAGTACATCCTTCTGCTTCTGTTTGCAGTACCCAAAGTTCTGTGACTGCTGTGATGATAAGAAGTATGAATTTTGGTCTGGAGTGTGTGAGGTGGTAGCGTGATATATTCGGGCTACTTTTCTCTTGCTTTTATATTGATTTTTTTCAACTGAAATGCATTAGGTAAAAGTCTGTTTTTACCATGCGCTTAGGAGGGATTGAAATAAAAGATATACTGAGAGGCAGCATTTTGGAAACGGTACAGATGCCTGAGCTTGGGCTACTGGAAACTCGAAAGCTGGTGGGATTTCTACCAATTTATCTATAAGTAATTCAGTATTAATCTTTTTATAGAAAAGAGGTGCCTTGACTATTCTCACCCAAGTCTCAAAGACTGTCTGGAAGCAATCTGCATCTTTTTCTCAGATCTCCTTTTGTCTGGAAAGGACTGCTGCACCGCCTTTCCCTCTGCTTCTGCAGCTCCAGAGCAATCTTGGTAGCTGTAGCTTTGCGACGGTTACAAGGAGGGTGTGAACATAGGTCTTGTCAGACTCTAATTTCGTAGAGCTATAAATGGTAGAAACAAAGCCAAGGACTAACTGTATCCTGTTTCATATCAAGAAAGATCTGAATGCAAAGTTAATTAATTTACAAGACCCTTTAAAAAAGAAAGTTGTTAAATGAATAAACACACTGGAAGTTTAGCACATGTAAAGTTCAAATGTGCAAGTGACTGATTTCAGCCTCAAGAGAGAAGGTTGTGGAGGGGGACCTCAGAAAATCAAGTCCACCTCCTTTCCCAGACAGAAGAAACCTAGTCTGTTTCTCAGAGATCCTTGCTTCATCTGCTCTTACGCTTCACAATTCTTGTCACAAAAACATTTCCGTATGTTTAACCTGAGGGTTTTTTCCTTGCTACAGTCTAAGCTTGGTGCTACTTAAGGTGTTCTTTAGAGACATGGAGAAAATATTTTTTTCTTTCTTTTTTGCAGACAGCCCTTTACATATTTGAATACTGCTTTATTCTCTTTCACACCACCTTTAAACTAAATAATTCCAACTTGTTAGTCTTTCCTCAGAGGTCACACCTAAGAATGTGACATGAAAAAAATCTATTAGCTAAATGAAGTTTTCTGTATGTAAAGGGAAGTTTTCTGAGCAGTGTTTTACATGTGTAAATATGCAGCATTCTACTTCTGTGCTTTCCCAGAATTTTGTTCATTCCTACGTCTTTCACTTATGCTTGACTGGAATCCTGAAGCTGGTTGGGTCCTAGCTCAGAGGACTTGATCTGGTACGAGATTAAATTCTCCTTTTAGTAGGAGTCAGAACAGTTTTTGGTTAAAAGCAAACTCAGAGATGAAGTTGTTTTATGTTAGCAACATTTTTGTAGGCTTCCTGCGGTGCATCGGTGGGTTGTTCAAGATCGCAGCACCTACAGCATGCCAAAGGAGAGGTGCGAGCAGGGGTCTGGCAAGGGAGGCTCTTGGTGGTCTCTCCCATGTAGTCTTCTGCCCGTTTCTAGTCGTAGTTTGAGATTCCACAGAAGCTGGGTGTTGGAATGACAAGGCTAGATTTATGAAATTATTTAAGTCTCTGCTTTTCAAAAAACTTAGCTGTCAAACGTAAGCGGCACATACCCCTTCTTATCACTGACAGTACTATATACTTTATCATAATGAAATAATTACAATTTGTTTTTAGTATCATATTCTGGTGAAGGAATTTGTGTCAAAAATATGTACCTTCAACATCAAGTGGCTGAGGTGCTTTTTAATTGAAAAAAGTTTACACATATGGACTTCATCAGAAAGACTGGATGGGTTTACAGCTTTAGCTCCCTAGTAGATTGGTCCTCATACTGAGGAGGATTGCACGTGGTGATGGTGTAGTGAGAGACATAAAATATTAAAAATAGCAGGCAGACTTCACAGCACAAAGACTTTTATGACTCTTTACAGGAAGCAGCTACATGTAAGCTGATACATTCAAGATCAAAAGATCTTTTGAGATCTAGTGAAGAAAAAAGGTGAACAAGGCAGTGTATGAAACAAGTAAGGAACAGTATAAAAAAATGTATTACGCTACACCTTAATACTGTCTCCTGTGTGATTGTGTGCTGAGAAGACATGAACTACAGTGTATTAACGCTAAACGTGTGGTGAAATGCTACTTGTCTTTAATGTATCTTACTAGTTACAACAGTTCAAGTAATTGTGAATACAGGTTCTGTGCCAATTTCTATTTTTGTGTGGTAGGAGTCTGCTAACTTATAAGTATTTACATATTTGTCATGTTACTGAATATTTAAAATGTAGACAAATGCTGTATTTACTAGAAGTCTCTATAATATACGTGATTTATACGCTAAAATGATAGACACAGGACAACGACTGAAAATCATACCAACTCATGGGTGAGATGAGAAACTATTTTTCTAAGAGGTTAAAAAGAATCTGCCATCTCAGCTTGTATTTCCAGCTCAGTGAAAGTGAAGTTGCAGAAGGCAAATTGGTATTTCATCACTTCATAAACTTGCTCTTGTGAGAGCATCTTGACTCTCGCGGAGCTTCCAATTCCTGGTATGTACATGTAATGTGTAACTGATGCTGGGTTTCATAGAAAACACTGTGCTTTCTGTGTGATTAGAAAGTTGAGCATTGCCTGAAGCTTAAGTGCTTTGTGGCATGTTTCTCTTTAGGCTTTTCCCTTAAATCTGTGGAGTTAACGGGTCACATAGCAACAGTTAGTGTTTCTGCAAGAGCAAGTTGTATGTTCTTCTTTCATTGTATGGAAGCACTGCATACAGACTGAACATAATACCGTTTAAGGTTTTAACCTTTTCAGTTTAAATTACCATAAGAAAGTTTCCCTAAGGCATTTTAATAATGACAACTTACATAGACCTTTTTGTCTTATACTTCTATAGGCATTAACATTTTGCCTTTAATCTATGTGGCTCAGTCTTAAACCTTACAGGTTTTCCTATAAGCTGTTTAGTTAGATGGACCTTCATAGTAATTCTCACTTGTTAATTATTTCCCTTCCCTCCAGTTTTCTATGCACATGTTCATAGCTTGTGCAAGGATTTAAGTTTCTTTTCTTTTCTTCCTTTTTAATGAAAAAATGAAAAGGATTTGGTGGTTTGCAAAGTAGAAAGGACTTAGTGTGTCTAATATACTGGGAAAAGATAGTATTGAAATATCACCTTCTGAAAGTGTTAGTGAAGCAATGCATTGAAGAGGTTTCGGTTTCTTTTGCATGATGATGTGTACGATACACTGGGAATGGTGAGAAATATTCTGTCTTTGTCTAGGAGCGGGAATGTTTTAAATAATTAATGCAGAAACACTTCATGAATGAAGAATTACTGCACAGAAATAATTAGGAAAAAAGACAAGTGTGATGAAAACAGTTAAGAAAATAATTAAGTGTTCAAAGGTATTGCAGAGGAGGTGCTGCAAAGCATGTAGGTGGGTAGGTTCCTGGTACACTTGATGACATCAAAATGTGATGGGATAGCATGAAACAACAACTGAAAATGAGATCAAGAAAAGAAAGGGAAATGGGGGCATTTACATAGCTGATGAAGTGAAAGGGGCAAAACAATTGCAATCAAAGTCCTTTCTGTTGCATGTTTGCAGATATCTTCACACAAAGCAAGGAGCAAAATGTCTTTGATAGAAGGTGATCAAACTTCTTAGCTCAGTTTTGGATGATGTTTAAATTGATGGGACTGGGAGGAAGAATCTGGGTATAAAAGATCGTACGTGAGTGGACTTTTGGGCCACGGCCCATTGAGGATGACTTTTCCTTGGTTTTTTAGTTTGCCATGTACTAATAAGAGTTCATAATACTGGTGTGTGTGTGTGGAGAAGGGGAGATAAGCGACTGGCTGCCCAAATGCAAGCTTATGTGGTAAAGATCCGTGATATCTTAGTAGACGTAAGAGATTAAGAGAAAGGGGTCACAGCAGCATCTTGTTTAAGGTTGTTTGAGGAATCGTGAAGTTGTCCTGGAAGAAACAAAAAAACTGTTCAGAAGATCTAGGTTGGTTAAGGAAAATACCAGGAGTATAGAGATGACAGTAACAGGCAGGTATGAATGAAGTTCATGAGGAAAAACTGTTAAGAATGGGATTACAGCCCAATTTCCATCTTGAAGCAGTTGATTAACAAATCAGAGCTGCGTTAGCTCTTCTGCAGTCATGGTGAGTGTGGTCCAGTCACTAAGCTGTCTATCCTGTTTCTGTGCTTTCTTGAAGTAGAGTTCAGCAGGACACTGGAAGAAAGCTGTGTTTGTAGGTAAAGTGCAGCTGATCTGCAATAGAGAAATTGTCCTCTATGATTGTAAATTACTCTAAATTAGCAAAGGAGTGGCAACTCTGCCTTCATTACCAGATGGAAACTGAAGTAGTCAACAGCAGAAAGAGTTCTAGAAAGAAGAATGTTATGAACTCTTTTGTTACGTTGCCTCGCTGTTGCACGGGTGTAAGTGATGGCAGTACTAATGTTAGTTTTGACTAGTCAAGAAACACTTGAATAAACTTTCACTGCATTCCATTGACAGTTGTATGCATCAGTTTGGTTTCAGTTGCTTTATTTTGTATTGGAGAGTTTTGCCACTTCCTTTGCTTCAGCTTCATTCCACTTACTTTCTCTTAAAATGAACAAAAAAGTTTGTATTTTTCCTCAGAAGTCTTGTAGCAAATACTGCACATTCACATTAAGCTTGACTTTTATGGTTTCAGGCGTACTTTTTTCTGTAGTACCTCCTTCTATTTTAAATTATGATAAAGCTGCCATCCACAGTAAACATTTTGTGTATAAATTGTTATGGGGGGGGGAAAAAAAGGAGAGTGTAGTTTCTGTCACTTGTTCTGTTGTAGGTAAGGCTGAACATAGATCTTACTGACTATAAAGCTACAGAATTGGTCCCAAAGTTAAATGCATCACTGCTATAAGATAATAGAATCAGGTTCACATGGTGCTAACCTAACAATGTTTTTTTAAAGTAAATTACAGAGAAGATATAGGAAGAATCAATGGGAGATTTACAGTAAAATTAAGAGAAACTATATTTTCTTGGCATCAGGGGAAGGAACACACCCCAAACCAGAAGGTGACTAGTACGGACTCAGAGTGATGCATGAGGAACATATGGTGTGGATTCTACTTCGCGGAGTATGGGAGAATAATTTTGAATGGGACACATGCAAGTTGCTCCGTCTCTTGCCTCTTCAACTAAGACAGTGCAGTTAAAGGTTAGGATAGTCCCTTTCACTTGAGAAAATAAGATGGAAAAAGATACGTGGCAATGCAAACGCAGGAGGGAAGCAGTCTTAAGTGCTTGACTAGTAAGCTAAAATCTTAACAGCTTTTCATCTGGTATTTGTGCAGAGGATTATCTGAAAATGAGGTTGGACAGTATAATCCTGCAATCATTTCAACAAGTTGAAGTGTGGGGTGCTTTATGGTGATGTGCAAGAAATGAGAAAGGCAGGAATAGAGCAACTTGATTAGGGAAATGATCAAGATTTCAGAATGTATATTGTTGTTTATCCTGGCTTCTCCAAGTAGGCAATTCAAGAACCCCCTGTTCTGAAGAAACAGCTGACTGCTGAAATAGCCACTGCAGCACCTTTTCTTTTTGATTCCCAATCAGTAATGTATTTTTTTCTTTTGGAATCAAATGCGTAGGAAAAATCTAATTAATTTGGGGATTGAACTGCAGTAATAAGTGACTGGTTTTGTATCATGTGCATTATGCCATTGTCTCTTGTTACATGGTCATGGAGTAACAGAACATAAGGCTGGCTGGACAGTAAACTAGAATATAGCCTGACAAAAGCCACACAACTAAATGTATTCAGTGCAGTTTTTTACGTGTCTCATCTGGGGGTATTTTGTTTCTTTTTTGTGGCTAGCATTTCTCTTATGTCAACAAATACCATGGTATAGATGGAAAGCAATACCTGTTTCTTGAGTTGTGTTTATGCTCTGCATAAATGGAAACAGAAGAAATGGATTTTGTCTCTCCAAAATGTAGAATAATACCAACAAATTCAAATGCCTGTAACGTTACAAGAATTTTGATTCCATTGTATACTACTATGTTCAGATAACACTGCTCATAGAAGATATATTTTCGTTTAACAAATTAGTATTAATTTTTATATGGCTGAGGAACCAGGTGGTTAATAAGGAAAGCTGAAAAGACTATATATTTCACTTTGTATCTTTGATTTCATAAACGACTTAAAACTTTTTTAATATAATACATTGTTGGATATATAAACTTGTTAGTTTTCTTATTGTGGTAGCAAACTCTTACATGTTGCACTTCAACAACAGACTGCTGAATGTTTACGAAGTAAGTTATTATCCTAACTTTACAGGTGTGGAAAGTAAGGTGCTTTTCAACTAATAATAGTTTTCAGTGAGCCTGATTTCATACTTTCATCTCATGCATTTGATGTAAAGTGGGCTTTCTTTGATGACGCCTACCTTTTTCTTTTTTTTTTTTGAGATTGAATTGTAGAAACAAACAATGAGAATTTAATTGATGCTTAATTCAAAGAAAAGCAGTGATTTTTCTTAACCCTAATAAAAGAGAGCTTTTAAACAACACCTGGTGGATGACACATCCCAGGGGTAAATACGAATAACAGCAACGTAAGCAATGGCTCAAAAACTGGGGGTGGAGTTAGGAGAGGAAATAGGGTTATTCATATAGGGTCATGGGACAGACGAAGAGGAAGAGAAGTGAGGTAGTTAATCAAATGCCTTAGGTGTCTTTATACTAAGGGGAAAAAAAGGTATGGGGAAAACAGGCAGAACTAGAAATATTAGTACACAGTCAAAGTTGATTTAGATGCTCTACAGATCTGTCAGGGTAACTCGTATAACTAGTATGTTTAAAAAAAATTGTAGCTTGTTTTGGAGTTGCTTTGTATGTCGTATTCTTGCTTGTGGTTCTAGAATAAACCGTACAGATGGTTTATCAAACCAGCAAGATTAAGCTTTTTTTACGATAACAAATGGAATTATCCAAGGCATAGAACTTGCACAATAATGTCTATATAGTTGAAAAAATTGATAACAAAATAATTAGATGAACATCAGCTGGGAAAGCAAGATATAAGCAGGAGCCTGTCAGTGACTATATTTCTAATGTCAAAGAGAAGAAGATACCTAGTGGGAAGAGATATCAGATTGGAAGGAACTAGCTGAGAAAATGAAAGGCATGTTTTGGAGATAGTGACCATGAAATGATCGTAAATGCAGGATGCTTACAAGAGGAGGAGAAATTAAAATCAGTGGATTTGGAGATACTAGTAATCTCAGATGGTTTGTGGGTAAGATCTGCTGAAGACCAGTATAATGAAAGAAACAAAGTAGCTGTAAAGAAGACTGAAGTCTCAAAGCGGTATATTCAGTGTCCAATTTAGTGAAACCGAGCTCCTCATCATTCATGTGTTAAACATTACAAGGAAGACTGCAGAAAGAAAGATCAACGGCTGTATATGAAAGTAAGAGAGTAATGTGGAAATGAGGGCAAAACTGAAAGTTCAAGGTACACTGTTTCCTGCAAAGTGTGTTTTGTTTGGTAATAAGAAGTAATTGCATGCATACGTTAGCAGAAGGAAGACAATATCCACCAAGTGTTGGCCTGCTGTTCAGTGGGGAGGAAAAACTGATAGCACTGAGAAAGCTAAAACGTTCAATGCTTGTTTATATTGCCCTTTCTTAAAAAGTAATTTTGCAGTCAGCTAACATAATTAAAGCTAGTAGCAAAGAAGTAAGATTATCATAGAAAGGTAAGGGTTGGAAGGGACCTTAAAGATCATCTGGTTCCAACCCCCCTGCCGTGAACAGGGACATCTTCCACTGGACCAGGTTGCTCAGAGCTCCATCCAGCCTGGCCTTGAACACTTCCAAAATTACGGCAGAACATAGCTTGGACAAAAAAACCAAAACACATAGAATAGGTGAGGTGTTTTCAAATTGTTCAGCCTATGAACTTCAAAGGACAGGTTATCTTTATCAGGATGGCTGAATATTCAGACTTGAAAGAGAAAGATGTATATTTAGTGCCATGCTTTAAAGAGGGACAAAAATGTGTTGGGGAATTAGAAATGTGTCAATTGAACTGAAAAATGCTGGAACTAATAATGAGGCAAACTATTTGCATGCAGCTGGAAGATAACAAAGAGTTGAAAAACAGCTAACACAGTATGGCCTGGTTTGGTTTGACAAATCTAATCTAACCTCTTTTTGTAAGAGACAGAGTAGTTGTCCTTGTGGTTAAGGAATAACCATAAATGTCAATTTTGACTCCGGGAAGGCTTCAATGCTTACATGAGACTTGTGCAAACAGGCTGTGTGTAAGGTGGAACTGTATTTGGCTGCATGCAAAAAGGGTTTAGTAACTGTATTTGGAGAGTAATTATCTGTAGTTCATTTTCATACTGACATAGCGCATCATGCTGGGTTTCATAGAGGTCTGTCCTGCATCTGTCTCTCTTCAGTGTATTCCTTAATGGTCTGGCTGACTGAGTAGAAAAAATGGTTATAAATTTTGGATACTGCTGGCTTCCTTGTAGTGACCCATGTGTTATCTATGGGACACATGTAATAGGGCAAGAAGTACAAAGTTTAAATTGTGGGCAGACAGGTTAAGGTTAGACACAGGGAGAAGGGGAAAGTTTCCCAGTTATAAGAATATTAATGTACTGGAATAAATTGCTTGGGGAGACAGAGTAGTGGTCAATGGAAGACTTTAGGAGTGCCTAGACTCGTGTATCTCAGGGTTGACAGGTGCAGAAGTGGCTGTGGGCGGGGAAGTGGACTAGATGGCCTCGCTATCACTAAAAAACAACTGGGAGAGTTTGAGTAGAATAAATTAAAGAATCATCGAATCATTCAGGTTGGAAAAGACCTCTAAGATCATCAAGTCCAACCATCGACCCGACAACAGCATGCCTACTAAACCATGTCCTGAAGTGCCACATCTGCACGTTTTTGTGAACACCTCCAGGGATGGTGACTCCACCACTTCCCTGGGCAGCCTGTTCCAATGTCTGATCACTCTCTCAGTAAGGAAATTTTTCCAATATCCAACCTAAACCTCCCCTGATGCAGCTTGTGGCCATTTCCTCTTGTCCTATTGCTAGTTACTTGGGAGAAGAGACCAACACCTGCCTTACTACAACTTCCTTTCAGGTAGCTGAAGAGAGCAATAAGGTCTCCCCTATTACTAAATAAATAAATTACTATTTTATATTACGAGTTCAGAAAAAATGTTTGCGTTGTTTCCTGTACTGTCCTCCAAGTAGTGTAGAACATATTTTATACATTAGTACATATGGCAAACATATTCTATTTAAAAATAGTCAGCCTGCTCATGGTAGCAGGTGTGAATGGTTTTCAGCTACAGTTGTCTGTCCTTTGTAACAGGTGAGTTGTTTGCAAACTGTTCTAGGCAGTCCAGCTATTACACAAAATATTTGCTCTTAGCGTTTATATTTTTTGAGATTTTGAGTAAATCTACCAGTAGATCTGCTGGCAATGCTTTACAGACAAAAATCACCTACATATTTGTATGAAACAGTAGGAGGTCTCTAATCAATGCACAGGGGTCCACCATGCTCTGTTTATGTGTGACCGGTGGCACTGGTTCTACGACAAACTTTACTTTTGTTTGGCCTGGTGCCCTGGAGCTAGCTTTTGTGCTGTCCATGTGGGACTGCAAGTCTGCTTTAAAATTACAGGTAAAGTTCAGATTGCTACAAGACGTTGTAAAATCAGGTACTGAATTGCACAAGACTTGCCTGCTGTTTCTAATTCACTGCTTCTGAAGAGACCAGACCCTAAACTGACATCCACATGCTGTACCCACAGCTTTCCTAACAGGTGATTCTTAGGGTTTGGTTTTTTTTGTTTTGTTTTCTGTTTTCTGCCTCTTCCTGACTAACTGTAGTTGGGTAGAACTGCTAGAGCCCCTTTGTCTTTCTGTGCAGCCTGTAAATAAATAATTTACTAGAAACAATAATCTATATTATACTGTAGTCTATGAGTGGGTATTCCAGTATTGCACTTTGTCAGAAAGTCGTAATCAGTTGCAGTACACTTTATCACGTTGAAAAATTACAGAACAAGTACCTCAATAACCTGATCAAATCCGTCACTATGTACACAGGTGTGCACACATCAAACTGGGTCACTTTGCTTTCGCCGTACTTAGCCATATGTTTTACTTCGCAGCTTTTTAAGTGTAGAAGTGTTCTATGCTTCACAGCCCTTGTATTTCTCAAATATTTCTGCTGTTGGTGAAGGGTGTTATGTGTATAGTTTTCAGGATGTTACTACCAGTAGGAGCAGCTGGGTGATTAGTAAGAAGCAAAGGCCTGTATTATGCATGTATATAGTGCCAAGAATTGGGGTGATATGATACAGAAAGCAGCTGTTGGACTTGACCATTAGAATTTCCCTTTTAATCATTAGCCAGAATGCATTGAGGCAGGTAAATAAACTGTTTACTGTCAGTCATCCATAAGACATAAATGCCTTGTCATAGGACAAAGTAAAACTCGCTAATCTACAAACAGTACTGCAAGTAATTTGTAAAGATGCTCTGTTTCTTCATTCTGTGTCAATACAGCTGCTGAAAGTCTTCTCGGAAAGAGGGTAATATTTTATCAGCTGACCAGCAGGACAGTGAAATTTACTTTTTCTTCTGTTATTGTGATTTGTGCCCCATGTGCAGTTTGGAAAACAAAGAGAAAAATTCAGCTATTAGTATACATCTGTCTTTGCTGAAGCTTCTAACAGTCTTTAACAGCCTTATCGTCACTGGCTTCATGCTTTTAAGTGCAAATGAGAAACTGGGGGACACACACGGTGATAGCATGAACAGATGATATTCTGCTAGCCAACCCCTGGATTATTATAATATACAAATGAACATGTGTCTGTAAGTTTATGAGGCAGTGGGGAGCAAGGTGGGGTGTTTGCTGTCACTTGGGAGAATTTTTTAAGTACAGACAATTAAAAAAATGTGGAGTTTTGCATTTTGTTTTCTATTCTTACACATTTTAAAGCTTTTATGTTTATTCCATGAGCAGTGGAAGTAGTGAAAACCCTATTATGTCCTTAAGTATCTTGTAGTGGCCTGGGCTCCCCTCTAATGCCTGTGTAACGTAATTCCTTCCCCTTTTCCTGTCATGCGGTGCCTGCAGCTCTTAACTGCTCGAGAAAGCCACCTCCTGCCCTGTGTGTCCCCCAGCAGCGGGCTGGGGAAGGTGGAGCTCCTGCTACACCCGGTTCACAGCTGGCAGAGGCAGCATCAGGTTTCCACTTACTGGTTAGGATTTCTGCTAGGTCTCTGTGTGTGATTTTTAGGCAAAAATCCCACTACTACTTATACTGCTGGCAAAAATTACTACAATATTATGTAAATATAGTTGGCTTATTTACAGTTTCACTATGTACTTCATTTTTCTGTGTTTTCTGATGCAACATAAATGGAAATGAGTGTCTTAAATTAAAATTAGATGGTAAACTGCTGTCATAGATCATGTTGTAAACCACCCATAAGAAGGAAGATGTTAGTTTGCCTTTGCAAAGACTGAGACTAGTGTTTGAAGAGTTGTCTATTTTGTTATGTGCTAGGTATTGCTAAACTCTTTATAATTAAATATATAAAAGATATTCATCTAATATGTATAGACATGTTCCTCCATTACTTTAATCTTTAATAATTCTTTAGATGAAATGAGCAATTTCCTCGTAAACTCTGTGAGGCATTCAGATCTCATACAGAGGACAACACTGTGTTGTCTCTCATGTAAGGTGAATGTTTTATGAACTTCTACTGGCAAATTTTTGCCAATAGCATAATAAATCTAGGCAAAACTCGATGTAACCTCAATTGCTGATACCAGTTGATGAGCTCCATCATGTTGCTAGTAATCGCCAAGCCTGTTCATCCGAGGTATTATGAATACATTTTTTCAGCATATGTTTATAATCCTCAAGGAATTACAATTCACATGGAGTTTGCAGCTATTTTCTGTTATTCTCTGTGATCGCTTACTGGCACTACTGTTTCTTGTGACACAGAATAGTGGCACTAATAATAACTTAGTATGTGGTATTTATAGTTGTCTCACTAACAGTGAATACTGCTTTCCTTTTCGAGGTGCGAATAGTCTTTAGGAATGAAGATGTTCTGCAGGGACCTTGGCAGCGAGGCGCTGGTGAACTCAAGCAGGAGAATGCAACTTCCTAACATTTCAGAACTCCCAAAACCAGAGAGACAGATGAGCTGAAGTAGAGCATAAGGGGAGCCTTACCTGACAGCAATAAATATCACTCAGAGCACTTAGCACTGTTTTTAAAAATCCATTTGGGATATTTGCCATACTTTCCTTATGCTCATGTCCTGTAGTGGTGTTTTTTAACCTGCAGCACTGCCAGTGAGAGATGGCTCTTTCCAACCTGACAAAATGCAACAGTAAAAAATACAACCCAAACAGCAGATACAGCCACATTGAGAGTGATAACGTTACGCATGTTCCAGACCAGAAGCAGCACACAGCTTAGTGCCATTCTCTTGGTACAGGAGGAAAAACTTACACAGGGAGAGTGGGTGTGGAGGACAACATCTGCAAAGTCGGAGCATAAAGTAGCTGGAGTGAAAACGTGCTTCTTGCGTGCTTGAGGGAGCTGTACCGCTCTCATTGCATTTACGCTGTTTTGGAGGCTGACCGCAGGCTCAGTGACAGTAGCAGCCAAGCTTGGAAGAGGACAGTAGGCTGTACTCCCTAACGCTGGTGGAAATGTTACGGTTTTGGTCTGTGGATGCAAAATCAGTTTCGCATTCCACTTTTGTGAGAATGCAGGGTGTGTGCTCTCCTTCAGTATGAATCCTGAAGCTGGCTCCCTAGCTGTAGCTTACAGAGATAGTTTGCTCTGAATAAAAATGTTTGGAGGCATCAAATAGTTTAAAATAAGGAGGTAAAGTCAACCCCTCAATAATTAGGGAAGGAAGGATGGGGGAAGAGGCTAGCTTAATATGCAGGGATCAGCAATATGACAGATACCTGGTGAATTTGCTCAAGGAATCTAGTGTAGAAACATTTGCAAAAAAAGCAGGAGCAGAAAGCAAAGAAATGGTATTGTCTGCTTTTTTACAAACTTTCTTTGAAAAGACCAGTTTGTACATTTCCAGCACAGACCTCTGGGATGGTTCTTGGCATCAGTGGCTGTAACTGAAATACAAGTGCTAAGCTATAACTGGCGAGAAGATGATTCAAAAGGCAGTTTGCTGTAGAATTGTCATACTGATGTAGAAAAAGAAATGTAAGAGCTGTTGTAGTAGTTAAGCAGGTTTCAAAATGAGTCATTTCTGTCATGAAATTTGGAGTATTTTGTGTTTTACTCAAAGTAGCAACACTTGGACTCTAACAAATGGAGAGGAGAGGGGTTTGTTGTTTTGTTTTGTTCTCTTCTTTTGTTTCCTTGCTTCTTCTGGCTTGCTTAGGAGATGAGTTCTATATACTTGTTCTGTGTGTTTGTCAGTAGGGAATGCTAGCAGCTGGATAGAGAAAAGGGAGCCTGTTCAGGGAGAAGCTACATTCACGCTGTAACAGGCATCAAACAGTTTATGTGGGGACATAACTGAATTTCCTATACACCTGAGACAAATACGAGGAACATATAAGAAACTAGGATTTATAACTTCTTTTGCTACTAGAACCACTCATTAATTGTTATTAGGTATGCGTGTTTGTCGGGTTTTTTTTTTACCAAGTCTGTGCATTCCACTGTGACTCTTTTTAGCCTTTGTGGACAACACCGTTATCTTTCTGCTTTATTCTGTTGTGTCTTCATATTTTTGTGGATCCAGTCTAAAAATCTCAAGGCTGATCATAAGCAGAACTTCAGCATAGCCTGTATATATTCCTTCCATATGTGGGAAATCATGTTTGTGTGGGTTCAGTCAACTCAGTAGCAATCCTGAAGAATTCTGTGGGATGGCTCATTGTTCTGAGGACTCTTTATTTGCTAGAGAGCATGTAAAACATCTTAGCTCTGCATAAAGAAGTCATTACATTATATTGCCATTAAAATGAATTCCATAATTTAAAATACCTAATTGTGCTGTTTTCTTTAGAGATTTCGCATTTTTACTAATTAATTTTGTTGTTTTAAATTACGGTTTCTATTTCAGATATCTTCTGTAGTGATAACCACTTTTATATCTGTATTGAATATAAAAGTTATAAAGATGAAGCTATTATCCTTTCAGAAGGTAAAGAAAATCAGCTTCTAATCTTTTGAGAGGTACTCTGCAAATTAAGCAATTTGTTACAACAGTCTGTAGATGAATCGCCATTTACGGTGCTTTAAGACATTGTTAATTTGTGTTGATTTATGTAATTTTCCTATGCAAGCAAGAAATCATAGGGGAGTGGAATTACCGAGTCACATTGTGAAGGTAAACATGACGTGGCTTCTGGCAACTTAGCACAGCACTTACCATCTCTGAAAAGTTTCACTGTTATGTTACTTGACATCTACTCTGAACTCAACACATAAACTTCTGTTCTTCTCGGACATTTTATCAAATGATTTCTAAGGGCACTTTGACAGAAAGCCTTATCAATGTCTTGTCAATGCCACACTTCTCTCTCATTTCTTATATGCATATATATATATATATATACACACACACACACACATCCGTGTGTTTTTCCTAGTGGAATTTAAGTTGTATTAAGATTCAAAATTACAAGTATTGTGAAGTGGAAAAAAGAGCACAGGGAGACAAGGGTCTGTGGAATAACTTTTTATGAAGCACTATCAATATGCTAGGACTCTTCTGCCTGGAAAGAAAGGGCTTCGTGAGGCTGTGATACACTCAGAAGGTTACAAATGGCATGGAGAAGGTGAATATGGCATCATTCCAGCACAGAAGCAAAAGGGTATCAAATGAAACAAGGATGTTTGGGATTTAAAACTATAGGAGGAAGTGATTTTTTTCATGCAGTGTGTAACTAAGCTGCAGAAGGCCTGGCCGCAGGATTTTGTGGGTGCCGGGGGCTTCAATCGGTTTGTAGAAGACTTGGACAAACCTGTGGAAGTGTGGTCAGTTAAGTGATGTTAAATGCAAAGACTGAATCTCTAGTTCAGCAAGTCCCTGGAAGCACTGTTTGCTGCGGTCCCAGAGAGTTCTGGGATAAATGTCGTTTAGTGCTTGCCCGGTGCTGACATTATTCCTTAGACACCTGCTTTCAACCCTGTTTAAAGGCAGAGTGAACCTTGTGATTTGACCTCCTGCAGCCTACTGCTACATACTGCGGGAATTAAGAAGAATGATTTGGGACTTTTTCCCAGACGTGACAGTTAACTTTGCTTGGTGGTGTTCCCAGCAGGTAAATACTGAAACAAGAACATTGTTGGATGCTCCAAAGATATTGTTTAGGCATTTTGTTAGGATCACACAGACTTTTTTTTTTTAAGTGCGATTTTAATTTACCATTACCATTTCTTCATATCTCATAGTAACATTAATACTCAAAGTAGTTTCATGTAGAGAACTCTGTGAAAAGAAATTTGTTTTTGATAGAAAAAGAAGCGTTGCAGGGAAAATGCCTTGACATAAATAGCTGAGGGGGTAGCGCAGCATTGTGGTGGGGGAAGGGGTGGAAAATGTGGTCATTTCCAACTGCCTCCTTTCATTGTGGGATTGGCATCACTTAGGAAAGTAATTTTAACCGTATGGCTGCTTTAATTTCCTGTTCTGTAAATTGGGAACTGCTTACCTTCCCAGCTTAGTGAACAGTGATTTTAGTTGTACTTCAGGCATCTTATGAAAGAGTAGCTGTGGAAGTACCAAAGCATTCTCTGTAGTTTGTGCACCTGAAAAAAAAAAAAAAGGTCGGGGCAGTGTTAGGGATTTAAAATCCATTTAGTACTGAATACCTTCAGAACACAAGCGTTTTGTATTTCCTTATTATACCTTTGGGGAAACTTCTCCAAGTGCGATCACCGGTCTGCTCCACTAGATTCTGCTGTTACTGTCAGACATGAAAGGTGCACCACTCTGTTTCCATTTTGCATTTTGCTCAGTCAGAAAACCAGAAAATAACAAACTTTCCACTAACAGGGCTTACAAATCATTTCTGAAGTGGGTTGCGTTCTTCCGTTATCCACAAGATTTGCCTGTATTCCAATTTGAATGCTTGGTAGGTAATAACGTATTGACCAAAGTCTGCTGAAGATTAATTTGTTTAGTAAAACAGATGAAAAAATATTATTATGGTCTTGAGTAAAACTAATAATACTTACAATGTCCATGCCTTCCAAACATGTGCAATTAAGAAATCTACAAAGGAGAGTTAACTGTTAGATACATATTTTTGTCACCTCATTTCATTTTTTTTGAATCTTTTTACTATAAAGTCAAAGTTTACTTGACAAATGTATTTAAAGATAATTTAGTCAGGGAAACTTACAGGCCTAAATCATTACGAAGCTTCCCTGAAAATAGTAGCGTAGCATGGAAATAATGGATAGATGCATGACAGTTTTATGTAGTAGCTATTTGAAGATACATGCAAGTGCAGTGTTAGATATATTTTTAAGGAGTACCATTAAGGGTGGCAACAATACTTGCAAATTTGATATTTTTACCTACACAATCAGATTCACTGGTATAGATGCTAGCATGCTGAGGATGCAGATAATCCTTTTCCAGCAATAAGATTTGGCAACTTCAATATAAATAAAAACCAATACATCAAAGTCACTATCAAATGCCCCAATCTGCTACTAAATAAATTTGCATGTTATTTGTGACTGTATGGCAGAAACTCTGTTCTTTGTAAAACTGTTATTCATTCAAATGTGAACTCTTTGAGTTACAATATTTCATGTGTGTTTTATTTAGACTTTTGTTTCTGGACCAACTGTTGTTCACTATTAGTTTCTGATAAGCAATAACAACAACTCTGGCAGTGACAATAATAGTGAAGTTCTTAAACTTTAGGCCAAGTAGCTTTTTTAGTGAGGCAGCATTTTTCCAAGTCTTCCAATGAGCCTTCAACAACATTACATCATTTTAAAGTATTGTTATAAATGATCAGTTCATTAAAAAGTACTATTGCCTAAGCAATAATTACATCACTGGCTGTTCAAACTGTCTCTATTTCTGTTAGTTTAGTCTACCTCAGTATTTTCTGTGGTAACTGTTTAAAAAATTCCTTTGTTCAAAAAATAACTTTGCATTTTAAGTTGATCATAGCTTCAACATTATAGGATAGTGAATGTAATGTTAAATGTATTTAAAATACTGGTTTTGTTTCATGTTCCATACAGGTGCATTCTGCTCCCTCTCTTGGGGATGAAGCCCCCACAGCAGAGCCTCTTCCTGCTCGTAGATTCGGTTGACGAGGGCTGTAATGTTTCCGAAGGCGAACAGACTTCTACAAGTTTATCTGGGACAATAGCGGAGCTTTTAGCTGGCCACTTTGAGTTCTTCCCTCCCTGGCTGCTCCTCCTGTGTTCTGCCCGCAAACAGAGTAAAGCTGTTACAAAAATGTTTACAGGTGAGTACAGAGCGTAGGAAGTGTTTGTCACCTGCGCCTGTAACTAGGACGTGGTATTTACAAGACTCAGTGATGGCGGAAACTGTTCATGCTTGCTTAGTTCTAAAAAATGGCAATCGCAAAAAAGGTAATTCTAAAAAACACACATTCCAGTTTACTGAGGACTGTTGGAAGCTTAAATCAGCCAAGTATTTCAGAGATAAATTGTCTTTGCAATACATCTGCAAAGAATATGGCTGCTGAGAGTTTTCCTCTTGCTTTGCTAGTTTTAAAAGACTTTGAAATGTTGTAGGTGATGTGTAAGTACATAAGTATGTCGGCTGCATACACCCATGCCTTACAACCTCAAAAGACGTTTTTTCATCTCCCATGAGAATCTCTCCCCTTATTTTCGGAAAGCTGGGAATAACCTTTGAAGGTGGGGCTTGAGAGGGGAACAATGTAGATGTGGATTCCTGGAGCAGACTTCTGGAAAAGGTTGCACAGTAAAAAAATTCTATACAGCTTCTTGATCCAGACTTTACTGTCATGAGAATGTTTCTTCACTATAATGACATTGTTACTGGAAGTTCTCTGAAATTTAATAAAGGGCAATATCTAGACTGAATTCCAGGCCTGTGTATAAAGCCTGTGTGTTTTAAGGACACAATTACGACAAAAATGTGATTATAGAACATAGACCCATAGGCTTGCTCGTTTCCACAGTGGCAAAAGGTCAGTGAGATAATTGCATTCTGGAATGAAGTACTGTATTAATCAGTGGCAGACATGAAGACTGGTATTTGGGAGTATGTGAGAGCTAAAGGAAACTTTGGGGTAGCTTCACAGGACTTCTTTGGATGTTCATATGGGAATAGTTTTGTCTGAGCTTGGCTGATTAAATACATTGTCGTTGCCAAAAAAACAGGCAAAACTTGCTTCAGAGCAGTTCTGTTTCCTTTCTGTTGAATCATATAGTGTTTCAGACTAGTCCTAAAAAATTGTTGTTGTCTTCTAAGTATATTTCCAGATGGAATTCCTGACAGGAAAAATCAGCAGAACTAATGGATATGCCTTTAAAATTAATTTAATTTGAATGAGTTAATTTCTCATTTCCACAGAGAATTACTTGATGAATAGCATAAAGGAAATTGGCTTGTGATATTATAATCCCATCTTCGCTATGGAAAAGGTACAGCAAAGAAAGAATCCCAAAATAACTGGATACAAATTGAGAAGAAATTTTAGGGTCTGTTTGGAGGAAGTGGTGTGTTTTCCATTATGAATGAAAATTCTGACATTACAGTCAATGCAACAGCTGCCCGCTTAATACAGTGTTGGATGATTTTCCTGTTTACAGTCAGTATTCAAGTTTGTGAAAGGTATAGTGAGGATGTGAGGAGTGTGTCTGAGGCTGCTGTTAACTTCAGATACGTTGCAAGTTTGTGTGGTAAAACTTTAGATAATGTTGATTTGTTTTCTGGTTCTAGCCTGAAATGGATAGACTGTCATTAACACTTCTACTGGGGCAAACTCTGATGCTGCTTTGTGGTATTTGCATGTTTGCTTTTAGCCGAGCCAATTTATAAAGCTATTTAATTGGTGGGCAGGCAGAATTCGTGATCAGCAAGAAGTATTTTTTGCACTCATGTCGGAAGAAATAAAAGTGTGTGCTGCACCCGAGGACACTATTGTACTGAATTTCTAATACTTCCAATTTCCCAGCAAATAAGTGTTTGCAACTGTAACAATAATATAATCACTGTACTTTTTCTTCAAATGTGTTTCTTTAATTTGGAACAAAAAAAAAAAAAAAGAGTTTAGCTGTAACTTAGTGAGAAAGGTAAGAATCCTTTCAGGGCTATTTTAGGAAAAAGCGTCCTATCTGTAGTTTTTTCTGCTAAAAATTGTAGAGTATGATATAAAGTAGATACTAACCAATATTTTTTTACAATCAGTTTATATAAGTTTGCTCTTAAAATTTTCAGGCAGTGAAAACTTCCTCCAGATATCTTCTGAAATGAGAGCTAAACCTGTTTGTCAGAAAGTGTTACTGATGACTGGGAGCAGGATTGCTGCAGTGGCGTGGTCCTGTCGATGCTTTTTTTGGCATCCAGTAGAGATGAGAGTTCTGCAAGCATCTCCCTAGCCAAAACCAGTGATGACATGGAAGAGGGTGTCCAGTCTTTCTCATTCACTGTCATCTTGCTGCTGCCAGTGGTGAATACATCATCCCTACCACTCTAAGAATGGGAAAAGGAGGAGGGGTGTTTATTCTGGTCCTTTTTGTTCCTTCACTTTTGTTGGTGACTTATTTATGAAAGTTGAATAGTTGTGCCTGCATCTGCTGCAGCTTGTGTTCTGGGCCCTTCTGTATTCCCAGATTCTCTAGTAGCACAATGTGCTATGGATTTTTCCCCTAACTCAGATTCTCAGCTTTCATTAATTAAAATCAAAACAACAAAAAAAACAACAAATTTGCCTCTTGTGGCTGCAGAGACAACCTCAAAAATATGAACCAAATGTAAAATGATGCCTGCATGAGCCTGCGGTCACCCTCCACAGTGAGCAAAAGCCAGCTAATTGAGTAAAATAGGAGGGGAACAGAAGATAATGCGTGTCCTCCTGCCTTCTCTTCTGTGTGCACTGTCACCAGCTGCCGCAACATGCCTGTTTGTTTTTCTTACAGACTTTTTCCCTAAATTTAACAGTTCTGTCTTGTGTCTGTAATTATCCATGTTGTCTCCCACATCATCATTTGCTATCATTTGACTACAAGTATGGGCAGTCAAACAGCTACATTAAACACAGTCTTTCCAATCTTTGTGTTACAATATTAGATGATGTTTCCTGGTATTTGTAAATAACTGAAAAAGCCTTCTAAACTGAAAGTGGCACACAATATACAATTTTTTTTTATGCTTCAGTTAATTAGCTAATCAAAATGCTTCTTCTAAAATGAGGCTAGATCTTGAAAGCATAGCCGTTGTTCCTACAAAAATAAATTACTTTTTTAAAAATTCATCATATTAGTTTAAAAACTTCAGGCATTTTGAAATCGGGCAATATTATTTAGAAAAGGTTGAGTGAAAAGCGGATAGTTTCTCATTAACAACATAAAGGTGAATAGACAGAAGTGCATATGTACAAATGCTCCATTTATTGGTTTAAAGAGGCCTTTTTTTAATAGGCATTTACTTAATTTCTTCTTTTTTGCTACACACAAAAATTAAATATCTGTGGCATCTGGCTTGATTATACCACTCAATTAAACACTGATATTCTTCATCCAAAGAATTCCCTCTCATGCATGAGGCAGGAGTGCACCGGTGTGGTACAACCCATGCAGATGTCACTTCTCAGGAAGCCATAGCTTCCATAAAGTTAATGTTAGATACCAGAAAGACACTGGAAACTATGATAAAAAGAATCGAAAGTGAACGTGAAAGGTTTCAGTTTAGTCTCAGAGGCAGCTTCAGTTTCATTCACCTACTTGTACATAGGCAAAAGCAAACAATCTGTCATTTATTTTTCACTCTTCCTTTTATCTATCATTCAGTTCTAGACAGCCAGATATTTTTAAGAGCTGATATTTATCCAGACTTATTCTGGATTAGAAATCTTGGGAGCATAAGTCTTTCTCATATTTCTGCTCTTTGCTGGTTCTGGTTTGAATAGATGTGGAGGGTTGTTTTTCTTCTAGCGTTTCCTAAAATGAAAAAATAAGCAAAAATGTGAAACCTCTAGAGAACTACAGTAAAAATCACAGTAAAAAGCCGACTGGCTTGTATGCACCCAGAAAACTCAAACTGTTTGGTAATTGAAGCTACTCAGGTAGTCTTATTACTGAATCGCCAGATCAAATCAGTTGCCAGATTTGGAACTGAATTTCTTCTCATTAACTGCCGTTCCAGAAAATGAACATAATGAGACCACTTCAGAAAAGATTGCTTCAAAAAAAAGAATCAAAGTTGTCCTCTAATTTTTCTTTGCAGGTTGGAATTTATTTGGGTGGTTTCATATTACTCTAAAGTCTTTATGGGAGTTGGATTCTTACTATAAAAGATAATTTTTATATATTTATGTAGCTGTAAAATTTACTTCTGAAGTATTAAAGCTTTGAAAAATTTTATTTGTTGTTTTGGGTTTAAAAATTACTAAGAAGGCTTGGGAAATAAACTGAGAGCTTTTAATTACTGTTTTGTTTCTGGTCATTACCACTTTGAAAACATGATACTAGGGAGTTTCATATTTCCTAGTAAAAAGTGGTATGTGAATTTTGAACTTCTTTGCTTGTAATTAAAGAGGGAAGACTAAATTGTTTTAAATGGAGTGTAAATCTAACTGAATGAACTTCTGTGCAATGACACGGACCAGTGAGAGCAGCAGATTTCAGCCTCAGTGTCTCCTAGCATCTGGGGTAGAAGCAGTGAAATTTCTAACACATAGTATACTGCAAATGCACTAAAAGCTAAGTGTGCTGCTTGAGTTTTCAGGTGCATTTTACTCTGCTGGATACATTACTCTTTTTGAGCAGGTGTGCATAAATGGTTGTAAAAATACCTAATGTGATATATGCTTAGATCAGTAGTGTGAATTATTAATGCTAAAATATTGCCATGGTTTTAGTTATTTAGATTACTTTAAAGTCAGCAATTGAGTTAAATGAAATATATTAAAATGTTTTTAAAACTTTTGTAGTTTAGTTATGTAAGTGTATTTAAAGATATGAAAGTAGAAGGCTATTTTTAAGTATTTACTGGAACCTGCTAGTTAATAGCTTATTTTATATTATTAAAGTCTGACAAGGTTGACATACCATAGAAGTATTTATATAGCCAAGATACTTTTTTTTTTCCCCTTTGAATGACCCTAAATCTTGCCAAGAAGTACATTTGGAACTGATTTGTTTACAGAACTGCCAGGAAATTAATAAATCAAGCAAATCCATACTGGAGCTCCTATTGGGTTGAAAGTGATGTGTTGTAAGAAAAATTTTAACAATGCAAAAAGCAGGATTGTGGGACTGGAAGTTCTGTCTACTGCACTCCTCTTTTGCTGAGCTTAAGTAGTTCATGGGAATGCATCTGAAACAAAGTGAGCTTTCTCTAAATGTTTTGGTGCTTCTTGTCCGTGAAAGTGTCTTATTGTATCTGGTAGGGTTGAAAAGCAAGTTTGCAGGATCTTTGTTTGAAAATGTAAAATGACCTCATTTAGATAGATATTTGGGCAAAAAAACACGGCTTTGTTTTCGTCCGTCAAGCTAGTAACAAGAATTTGATATTTGTTAAAAAAAAAAAAAATTCTATCTATAAGGGCTTTTTTGAATTATTTGCTTATTATAGTATGGCATAGTGCAGAGGTTAAAATTAACAGCCCGTTTCTGTTCAAAAGTCGGTTACAGTGGCAGTTTGTTAATCCTAGCCCTTAAACAGCATATCATCCCTGGGATGTGTGAGGATCTGTGTGAGTGTAGTGTGTTTCTTGCTGTGCAAACTTCTCTTCAGATACAATATATAGCATCTCATTAACAAGGAATATTTGGGAATATTGCAAAAAAAAAAAAGCAACTGTTTTTATCTTCTGTGAACATACAGCCAATCCAATTGTTTAAATTGCTTACTTCTGGAATATTCACTGCTCTGAAGTCTTCTGCTGTTTATTTGCTTGGCTGAAGTGCTTAGACATATGATATGTCTCAGGTAAGTACAGACTAGGGCAGTATTTTTAACTCTTACTATGGAACACAGTAATGATACAGCCTCATTTAAAGGGGAGAAGAAAGACACAAACACTTCCTTTTTTGCTTTTTTTGGAGGGCTTGGGGATTTTTTAATCACATCCAAAATGGTTTTGTTCCCTTTCCCACCCATTTTGGGAAGCAAATGAAAATTGGTGTTCAAAGAATGTTGCAAGAAAAGCAAGAGTCTTTTCACAGAATCACAGAATGGTAGCGGTTGGAAGGGACCTCTGTGGGTCATCTAGTCCAACCCTCCTGCCGAAGCAGGGTAACCTACAGCAGGCTGCACAGGACTGCGTCCAGGCAGGTCTTGAATATCTCCAGAGAAGGAGACTCCACAACCTCCCTGGGCAGCCTGTTCCAGTGCTCCATCACCCTCAGAGGGAAGAAGTTCTTCCTCATGTTCAGACGGAACTTCCTGTGCCTC
>Ga0065711_1006163_pt1 | contig 30681 bp, 28 predicted proteins | sample Hoacrofraction12_FD_59098 | JGI IMG/M metagenome (GOLD analysis project Ga0065711, IMG submission 59098) | Hoatzin crop microbial communities from Cojedes, Venezuela - Epithelial fraction 12 v2 (version 2) | ecosystem: Host-associated > Birds > Digestive system > Esophagus > Crop | place... | reverse complement strand
AAGCAAACCAGTGTTCGTGCGTTTGTTCATTATCGTGAAAATGCCGGGGATATTGATTTTTTTCGGACATCCTTTCATGCAATATTTGCAGGTGGTGCAAGGAATTTCGTTCGAGGCTCCGAATTCCGCGCGAGCCTTTATTATTGCTGCCATTTCCTCGTCGTTGAGCGGTTGGAAATCTTTCATATAGCTCACGTTGTCGAGCATCTGTTCATAGTTCGACATTCCTGAGAGCACTGACAGCACTCCGTCCAACGAGGCGCAGAATCTTATTGCCCACGATGCGTATGACATATCGGGGTTTACGGCATTGAAAATCTCTCTTACTTTTTTGGGAGGGTTGGCGAGTCTTCCGCCTTTTATCGGCTCCATAATCACGATTTGTTTGTTGTGCTTCCGTGCCACCTCGTAGTTTGCTCTCGACTGTATCGAACCGTTTTCCCAGTCGGCATAATTTATTTGTAGTTGCACGAAATCGATGTCATCGTGTTCTGTGAGCAGCTCGTCGAGCAGTTCCGGCCCGTCGTGGTATGAGAATCCGTAGTGTCTGATTCGCCCTTTCGCTTTCTCTTCTTTCACGAATTCCCATAGGTTGAACCGGTCGTATTTTTTGTAGTTGCCGTTCATCAGCGAGTGGAGCAGGTAGTAGTCGAAATAGCCTGCCCCTGTGCGTTCGAGGCTCACCTCAAACTGCCTTTTTGCGTCGGCCTCGGAATGAGCCTGATTGGCATAAAGTTTTGTGGCGAGGGTGAAGCTTTCGCGCGGGTGCCTTTCCACGAGAGCCTTTCGTGCCGCCTCTTCCGAGCCGGTGTAAACGTATGCCGTGTCGAAATAGGTGAAACCTGAGGCGAGGAACAAATCCACCATACGGCTTGTTTGTTCGATATCNATTTCGCCATNCTTTTGTGGCAGTCGCATAAGTCCGAAGCCCAGTTTCCCNGGATTATGATTTCCNTTGCCGTNGCCTTTCGGCTTCTCGTTGATATGTGTAATCTTTTTCGCAGTCTCCGAGCCTGCCACGCTTGTAACTGCTGCAGCCGCTATTGCCGCCATCGATTTCTTCAAAAAATCCCGTCTGTCCATAATAATTAGTTTTTAGTTTTCTCTTGCATTTTCGAGGGCAAAGTTACACTTTTTCCCGACACGACGCAATAAATCCTGCGATTTTTTACGTATTTTTTTGCTGTGTTATAATTTTTTCGTAACTTTGCAAACGTAAATTAAGCAGTGCTGTATTATGACTTTTGATGAATTGGATTTTGTTACATATTGCATAGGAAGCCTTTCCGAAGAACTGGGAATCGGCCAACTTTCAGTATATCAAAAACTGAAAGATTCAGGTATTTTGTATGGTTATATCGTTCCTTGCTATGATGTGCTCCACACATTCAGCGGTAAATACATTGTAAATGACTTAGTTGATTTAATGAAAGAGAAAGGTGTTCTTAAATAATAAATATGACAGCGAAACAGACTATATTACAAATGAAGTATGCAAGGATAATCAAAGGCATTGCAGAAAAGCAAAATATCAGCATAGAAGAGGCGTTAGACCGCTTTTACCATTCTGTGACCTCCCCTATTACCGTTGCGACAATTCTTCTGGACCCCCCATAATTTCGGAATTCGCAGAGGTAGATGCCCTGCCAGGTGCCGAGGTTCAGACGACCGGCAGTGATGGGGATTGTGAGAGACACTCCTGTGATGACGCTTTTGGCATGGCTCGGCATGTCGTCGCTGCCTTCAAGAGTGTGCTCGTAGAAAGGTTGGTTCTCTGGCACAAGGCGATTGAAAATGCCATTAAGGTCGCCTCGCACATCGGGGTCTGCGTTCTCGTTTATCGCCAATCCGCAACTCGTGTGCTTCACAAAAAGATTCAGCAGCCCGGTCTTTGGAAGCTGCGGCAAAGCCTTCACTATGTCGCGCGTTATCAGATGAAAACCGCGGCTCATCGGCTGCAATGTTATTTCAGTTTGTTGTATCATTTTTCTAATTACGACTATGGTTACGAATTAAATCAACCAATCTTCGAGTTGAATATCTGGCAAGTTATTAAAATGTTTTGTGTTGTTTGTTACCATAATGAGATTCTCCTTTATTGCTGTTGCGCCAATTAGAATATCTATATCTCCAATTGGTGTACCCCTTTTCTGTAATTCCCATTTATATTTGCCATATAATTCGAAACATCTATAAACAGGAATCACTTTAAATTTACTCAATATTAGGTACACATCTTTAACTTGCTTTTCATATCTCTCACTTTTAGCAGCACCAAAATATAATTCAGCTATTGTCATTTCTGAGATAAAACAGTTCTTCCTTTTTACTGACAATATTTTGTCTCTTACTTCTGGATTCTTCCTTAGTAATGCTATTACAATACAAGTGTCAAGTAAATAACCCTTTTTATATATTACCATACTTCAACATCCCTTTGATTATTAGCATCATAATCTCCTCTTATTTCTTTCATCTTCTCTTCAATAGTAGTACCATCGTCCCACGCACCACTTAATTGAGATAAAAAAGATAAATCATCATCTTCTTCCTCTTTCTTAGAAAGGAACTTATGGATAATATTCATAATTCCTTCCAGAAATTTGGGATCATCTATCGAAATGATGTCTTTTGCTATTTCACCTTTTAGGGTATTTAATTCAATTGCTGTCATAGTCGTATCTTTAAATTTATGCTGCAAAGATACACTTTTTTTTGATACCTTGCAATAAATATTGAAAAAAATTGCAGATTTTTTTGCAGACTTATAATTTTTTCGTAACTTTGCCCACGGATTGGCGAGAGAGCCATCTGTATTTAATGTAAAATTAGCGTTTGCTATTTATTCGAAAACGTTCGGGAAACTTGCAGGTTGAAAGAACAGTCGAGTGATAAATAAGCAGACGCCTGCGATAGCGTGGGCGTCTGTATCATCTCTCGACTCAGGTTTCCTGCAAGTACCTCCGAACGTGGATGAATACAGTTCGTCCACGTCTATTGTGTTTATACGCACTAAGGTACTTGTCGGAAATCTCTTGTTTTTTGAGTAATTGCTGCGCATAGAAACCTAAAAAACTATGGCAACAAAATCATTGATTGAGCAACTGCCCTTAATTGCAAAGGAGGGCAGGGCTGAGGCGGAGCGTGTACTTGAACGCCTAAGCAGTGGCACAAGGATTGGTTTGCAAACTAATGAGCTTGTGCTTCCCAGTAAAGACAAATCGGGAATTTACTTTAATGATGTTCCAAGTATTCCGAATGCATTTAATATTGCAGGAGGCGGAAAAGGATGGATGAATCGTCTTATATACGGCGATAATATGTTGGCTATGCAAGCTCTCCTTGCTGGTGACCCTGACACAGGACTGCCGTCAATGAGAGGAAAAGTTGATTTAATTTATATCGACCCACCGTTCGATAGCAAAGCTGATTATCGGACTAAAATAACACTTCCTGGAGCTGATATAGAGCAGAAACCAACTGTTGTTGAACAATTCGCATACGCTGATACTTGGGAGGAAGGAACTGTATCATACCTCAAAATGATATATCCGAGGTTGGTGCTAATGAAAGAACTTTTATCTGACAAAGGAAGTATATATGTGCATATAGACTGGCACGTAGGAGCATACGTAAAAGTTATGTTAGATGATATTTTTGGTAAAGAAAATAATATAAGAGAAATAGTTTGGCGCATTGGATGGGTGTCTGGTTATAAAAGCGCATTGCCAAATTGGATAAGAAACCACGATTCAATATTGTTTTATTCCAAATCTTCAACTTATACATTCAACAAAGAGTATATTCCTTATCCACAAGACTATGTTAGAAGAGATGGAAATAGACCTACTGGCCAAGGTTATCCAATTGAAGATACTTGGAATTGTAGCAGTCTTGATGAATTAAATTCAATTAATATCATGAGTTTTTCGAGAGAGAAAGTTGGTTATGCTACTCAAAAACCTGAAAAGCTTCTTGAACGTATTATCAATGCTTCTTCTAATCAAGGCGATTTAGTTTGTGATTTCTTTGGTGGCAGCGGAACAACAGCAGCAGTTGCAGAACGTCTTGGTCGTAGGTGGATAACTTGTGATATAGGCAAGCCGGCGTCGCTTGTAATGCGAAAGCGTTTTATAGACCAGGAGGTGAAACCATTCTTGTATCAGTCTGTTGGTGATTATCAGAAGGAAGCGTTTCTGAATAGTAAGCAATTTAAGCGTATTGGTGATTTAAGTCAAGTGGTGCTTGGACTTTATGGGGCATTGCCTTTTACGCCAGAACAGACCAATGACCGTAATTTTGGATATGTGAAAGCAAGTAACACTCTTGTAATGGTTGATTCACCAAATAAACTGACGACGGCAGCCACTGTGAAAAAGGCGGTGGAGGCTAAGGCTTCAATGTTAGGTGGTGATTGGAACAAAGTAGTGGTGCTGGGTTGGAATTTTGCATTTGACATATCTCAGGCAATTGAGAAATACAAAGACAGCAATGTCGAGGTGCTTGTAATACCTCCCGACCTTTTAGACAAATTGTCTAAGAAAGGTTATAAAAAATTACTGCAGGATAAACAGGTAAGGTTCTCTTCTCTTCAATATCTTGTTGCAAAACCGATAGAGGCTGTGCAAAGAGGAGATAATGATGAATTAGATGTGGAATTAGCAAACTATGTTTTGCTTTCACCTGATAATATACCTCTTGGCGATGAAGACAAAGAAAAATTGCAAGAGGTTATTGCAAAAGACCCTCTTTCGCTGATTGAGTATTGGAGTATAGACCCCGATTATGACGGGAAGACATTTAGAAGCACTTGGCAGGACTATAGAGAAAACATTGAAAATGATAATGACCCTTTGCACTGCATTTATAAAACAAGGCTTAATGTTAAGCACAAAGAGCATCGTATTGTGTGCATAAAGGCGGTTGATGTTTTCGGTTTTGAAAGTCAGGTGGTAATGAATATTTCTAACCCTAAAAAAATTTAGACTATGGCAGATGTGAACAACGTGTCGCTTGAATTAGCAAAGCGGCTTTCTGATAGAGTGAATGAAGAATGGAAAAATGGTATTTTTTTGGATAAGGTTACACCTGTTACGGCTTCACTGCTGAAGTACTGGTTTGCCGAAGATTATCGTGAACCAAATACATTGAACTTTCATGACGGCCAGCGACAGGCTATAATGAATATCATATACTTGCACGAGGTTGTAAGACCGAAAACGGTATTAGAATTTTACGAGAAAATAGCTCCTGACTTAACAGATATTTTACCAATAGAAACTCTCGCAAAACAAAAGTATCAATTGCGTAAATATGCTGTAAAGATGGCAACAGGAACGGGTAAGACTTGGGTGATGCACGCTCTTCTGTTGTGGCAGTTGTTAAACGCAAGACACGAGGAAGAAAAATCTGGACTTTTTACACAGAATTTTCTCATTGTAGCCCCGGGCCTTATTGTTTATGAACGCTTGAAAGATGCGTTCTGTGGAAGAATCGGAGCTGATGGTAGCACTCGCGATGTTACGACCAATGATTTTTATCAGTGCCAAGGTGTTTTCCTTCCTTATCAGTATAGGGAAGAAGTGTTTTCTTTCATACAAAATAACGTGGTAACGAAAGAAGAGGGTATAGGTAGAAAAACAACAGGTGGTGGATTGATTGCAATAACAAACTGGCATCTATTCGAAAACCAAATTGAGGAAGAAGAGGCAGATGACGATAACTTACCTCCCAATAAGGTAATAGAGCAGTTGCTGCCCATTAGACCAGGAAAAGCGGCTGGAAATGATTTGTCGATGCTTGACCGTAGATACCTTAGAGGCACTGAGCTTGAATATCTCGCAAGTTTGGATAGTTTGATGGTTATCAACGATGAGGCTCATCATATTCATGAGATTCAAGTGAATGGCGAAATAGAAGAGGTGGAATGGCAAAAAGGGCTTAATCAAATTTCTAATGGAGTAGGAGATAATTTTATGCAGGTTGACTTCTCTGCCACACCATACGAAAATGTTGGCCATGGGGAGAACATAATGAAAAGATATTTCCCTCACATAGTAACAGATTTCGACTTGCCAACGGCAATGAGAATGGGTATAGTTAAAACATTGCTGCTTGACCGCCGGCAAGAGTTGACCGACCTAGAAGACCTTGACTACAAGGCTGTGAGAGATGAAAGAAACAAGGTTATAGGTCTAAGCGACGGACAACGTCTAATGCTAAGAGCAGGTCTTACTAAATTGAGCAAACTTGAAAACGAATTTGTGAGCCATAACAAATCGAAAAATCCCAAAATGATGGTGGTGTGTGAGGACACGGACGTGTCGCCATTCGTTGCTGATTTCCTTGTGGAAGAAGGATTGTCTGATGAAGATGTGATTACCATTGACAGCAACAAACAAGGTGAAGTAAAAGAGAATGAGTGGAAAGAGATTAAAGCTCGTTTGTTTGGTATCGACAAATTAGCATCCCCAAAAGTTATTGTGTCGGTATTGATGCTCCGCGAGGGTTTCGACGTGAATAACATTTGTGTCATCGTACCGCTTCGTTCGTCGCAATCGCCTATCTTGCTTGAACAGATAATCGGTCGCGGATTGAGGCTTATGTGGCGTGAACCAGAATATATCGACACTAAGAATGAAGACAGAAAACGTGTCTTGGTTTTCCATAGAGCGCCAGACACATATATCGATATGCTTTCTGTGATTGAGCATCCGGCTTTTATTCATTTTTATGAAGAGTTGATGAATGAAGGACTGGCAGGTATTGACGCTGGAGATATTGGAACTGGAGCAGGAGGAAGTGTTGGTGATATTATAAACGTTGGATTGAAAGAGAATTACGAAGAATACGATTTTGAGTGGCCTGTGATATTACGTGAGGCGGAAGATGAATTAACCGATTCACAACTTGATATCAATGATATGAAACCTTTTACCATGTATGAACTGGAAAAACTGCGTAAATTCCTTGCCAATGACGGAGAGAAATTCATATCAACAGAAGTTACATCGAAAACGGTTTTCGGACAGTATAAAGTTACAGCAGACCTCTTTACGGCAAACAGCTACAATATGTATTTGCAGAAAATACTGAGGATAATAACCCATAGGTTTGATTCTACAAGAAGAGCCGGTAAGGGCTTACCTCCGATGCAAATAAACACGGCACAGATGATAGGATGTTTGGACATCTATATCCGTACAAAGTTATTCAATGCCCCATTTAATCCGTTTAACGGTAACGATTGGAAGATTCTGCTTGCCAAAGAAGGTGTTGTTACTCAGCATATTGTGCAGCAGCTATCTTCGGCGATTGTTAAGATGCAAAATCGTGTTACAACATCGGAAGCCGAAGTACATCATATTCCGTTCTCTTCGGTTCCTATGATAAGGATGCGTGAAACATACTCGCTTAATGTGAGTAAAGCTATTTATCCCAAATTGGGATATCCTTCAAATTCCGGGAATTTCGAACGTGATTTTATTGCGTTCCTTGATAGTGATGCCACCGTTGAGAAATTCTTGAAAATCAATGAGACGCAGCATCCTTTTGCGGTTATATTCTATATTAGGGAAGACGGATTAATGGCCACTTATCACCCTGATTTTATCGTTGCCACAAGCGACAAGGTTTTTCTGATAGAAACGAAAGGTGATGACCGCAGAAATAATCCTAATGTGCTACGTAAGCAGACTGCCACAGTGGAGTGGACGCGTCGCATCAATTCCTTGGAAGAAAATCATAGAATGGGGCGCAACTGGGAATACCTCCTTCTCACAGATACCAACTTTTATAGTCTGAGCGGTAGTGGTGCTAATATAATAGACATCCGCAACAGATGTATGGTATCATTATCGGCTATGACAGGCGATTTGTTTGCTGATGTTGAAGATTAAGAAATAGATTCTTTTCATACGAATCTCCTCCGCTGAAATTAAATTCTGCGGAGGAGATTTGCCGTTTCTTAACCCTCATAAATGAGTTCTTCATATAGGGCGACAGGTCCTAAATGCCAGAACTTCGTGCTTTCTTTTTCTAATGACTTATAGGTTTTTGACGTATAGAATTTTTTCAGGGCTTCTTGATAAGAGCAGCCCATTTCGTCTGCATAAATTTTTACTACGTCTGTCACTTTTCCAGGCAGTAGTAAGTAAAGATTTTTCTGCGTTATTTCTGGAATCATAATCTTACCTCCTCATACTTTATAAATTTCAAACAACTAAGAGACTTGTCTGTATGGAATAAAATTTGATCAACTAATTTGTAGGCTTTCAAATTTCGAATAAGCCCCTCTTTGTCTAAATAACCACTTTCGTAGAGTGCAAACGAGCCATACACTCTGTCGTTTGCTACAGGACCACAAACTAAATCGTAATTATGTTGGAATCCTTTTTGTCTCCGATTCTTCATCACAAATTCAATCCAGTCGTCATCAGCTTTAGCGAATTTTAATGTGTTTAAATCTTCGTTTATATTAAATTCGTAAACATTGATAAAACCTCTTTCCGATTTGTCTTTTAATTTCCTTATCACCCAACGTTTAGCTTGCTCTTCTGAAGAAGTAGTATAAAATCCCGCTCCAAAATCGAGAGTCCTCGTTGGAGTTAATATCTTAGGATATTCAACAATTTCTAAACTTCCGTGATAAAGTATCATACTGTTTTATTTTTTATGTATTCGTCAATTTCTTCCATCAGCCACTGATGCCCTTGAGTATGCAAAACGTCGTAGAAGTCTTCTAAATATTTATCGACACCATACTTTTCAAACGTTTTGAATGCTTCCTCTCCGTCAATATTTTTTTCGGTCTTGTATTGCTCGATGCAGAACGAGACGAAATAAATTTTTTCTAACTCTAAGTCCTTTCCCATGTTTCAATTTCCCTTTCGTTTAGATAATCGTAATTTTAAGCACCATAACAACAAGATGAATCATAAAAATTATTTCTGATGTTGAGGTTTGGAATTTTCATAACCGGCATCCCATTGTCTAACGTGCCGAGGGTGAGAAGACCGTTATAATACATAAGTGAGGGCAGATATTGAGCTTCGTTGGTCATTGACTCGTCAAACTCATCGTAGAGCGAAGCCAAGGAATAACCCTTTTCTGATATTCGTTCTATTATACCTATGTTTTTATCGTCATAACTATGTATAATTTTTTCGACATTCTCTTTCATTATAGAGAGGTCGGAAACACAGTCGCTGTCGATTGGGTTCTTTGGTCGAACACCCCCGTCAATAAGTGCTTCAATATATGACAATACATTGTTAGAGTTGTACATCCCCGGCTCTTTGCCGATACTCTCTTTGCTGAAGCAATATCCATCATACCAGGGGCGCATATCTGCGAATATTTCTTCCTCGGAAATGTCGATCATTCCTGCATCTTGGAAATAGTGTATCATTGTTCTTACGTCATTCTCGGAAAATCCAAGAGTCATGTTGTATTTTCCCCAGAAAGAGATGTTTGTGGCGATGTTATAACCACTTGTTAGGTCCATGAGCGTTACGGGAAGCACACCAAACATAATGATGCGGTCGAAGTTGGGCTTGAAAGCCTTGAATGCCTGGCGATAGAACCCTTTTTCGTGTGTGATTTTGCCAAACGTGTCTTTCCCGGTCTGACCTCTGCTGAGCAATGTGTTGGTGAAATTGTCGTACTCGTCAACGATAAGATATACGGTATGGTCGTGCTTGTGGGCATAGTCGGTGATGTGTCCGATTCTTACGTTCAGAGTCTCAAAACTAAACACTTCATCCGCGAAGCCTTTGGGATAGAAATCAGCGTAATAGTCAAGAAACTCTTTCAGTTTGCTGTTGCAGTAGTCGGTAAAGTTTCGCCTCAGGTCGCCCTCGCTCTCCACTTGTGAGAAATCGAAGAAGAGCACTTGGAAAGTGCCTTGCAGTTCAGTGGGTTTGGCGGCGATATGAAGCCCCTCGAATTCCTTTTGGAAATTCTCCTTGTTGTTGATGTCGTAATAGTCTCTCATCATCGTGAGAAACAGGCTTTTGCCGAATCTGCGAGGCCTTACTAAGAAAAGAAAATTACTGGTGTTTTCCAGCATAGGCAAGAACATTGTCTTGTCCACGTAATACTTGTTTTCCCTCCTTATTTGGCGGAAGTCTGATATGCCTTTTGGCAGCAATTTTACTTTCTTATCCATAGCCATCTCTGTCTTTTCGGGTGCGAAGATAGTAATTCTTTCTCAAATATGCAAATAATTGAAGAAAAATTCAATAATCTTCTAACTAATTCGTCTTTCTTCATATTTACTTTTCTGTTACCGCATTCCATCTGCCAGAGTATTTTTCGAGCACTCGCAGAGGAATATGCAAGGAGGTCGCTGTGCCTTGCCAGTCGGCGATGGCTGCAGTTACTTGTGCAATGATTTTGTCGGCTTCGTCGGAGTCGAGCATATAACTTTCGCACGACTGCCTCAATATGCTGATGTCCGACTGCTCGGTGTTATCGTTGATGAGCAGACATTGGTTGAGGCTTGTCGATGGAGTGATGTCGTAGGCCGGTGCGAGTGTCCATCCTTTCGGAGTGAGCAGGAAACCGTGGTTGCGGAAATGGTCGTCGGTATTGCCGAAAAGAATGTTGAAAGCCACACGACGGTAAAGCTCTTTCAAATTCTTTTGTGCGTCGGCGCAATTTTTCACAATAAAATCCACAATATCGAGATACCCGTTGCCTGTGTTCGCTCCGCTGCCGTCGGCGAGGGCTAAGAGTGCCATTGCCGAGGCGAAATGTATGCGCTTGCCTTCGTCTGTGCGGTCGAAACGTTTGGAGAGCATCAGATGACTGTTGCTTGATATTTTCACTACCGATGTCTCGGCGGCGTTGATGCCTGCTTTTTGTGCGAGTTTGTGCGCGAAATGTTCTAGCAGCTCGGTATCCTCCAAATCCTTTTTTGAGGGAAATTTCGCCACAAACAGGGTTCCATCGTTATCTGCCACATTCGCTTTCGGTCTTGCACCTCCGAGCGAAGAGCCGGGGTTTACAAGTTGGTCGAGCCATTTTTGCTCTGGCAGTTCGCTGTGTTCCTCGGCTTTCTCAATAGCCTGGCACGCATCGCAGAGTGCCCGCAGATTTTCTATTGGTGGCACGCTATATTTTGAGCCTGTACAAATGAAGTCGGTATCCCTTTTGGTCTTATACCTTATTCCTCCCATTCTCGTCAGATCTTCAATGCCTGTGAGATAGTCGAAATTGTTGAGTGTTCTTGCTGTTCTTCCCTCGTTTCTCGCCTCAATTCGTTCTCTTCGGTCCAATAGCGTCCGTCCCCATCTGTCGGGAAAGGAGTCGTTGACGAATCCGAATACGTTGTTGCCTCTCGGATGCTGCAAGCCTCTGGAGTTCATGATGTCGCCACTAAGTAATATTCCGCCGTGTCTGTCGAGCCATTTTCTTGAAAATTCGAAGGTGAAATGGTCGTTGCCTCTCACTTTCTCGTAACGCAATGTGCCTATTTCCTCGATGTTGTCGAGGAAATCAAAATCTGCGTAAACATAAATTGTTTCCATAGCGTTATCTCTTTAGTTCCGCGTCTTGCAATTCCCTGCCGAGTGGGTCGGCGGCGGCGATTAATTTGATGTCGTTTTCGAGGTTGAGGGCATAGAGTACTCTTGCATAGATGCCTATGGCGACAGTGGGGTCGCCTTTTTCCACTTTCGACACAGTGAGGCGTGTCACTGTGGCGCGGTCGGCGATGTCTTGCATCGATAGGTGTCGCCGTTTTCGGGCGAGCATTATCTGTTCGCCCATCAATGCCAGGTTTTGCGCCAATGCGCGTGGCATCACCTTGCCAAATGTCTTTCTGCTCATGTCATTTTGTATTTTGTCGGGTGCAAAGTTAAGAAAAAATGTTTATTACAACAAACATTTTTCGATATTTATGCCGATATTCAATGCGATTCTGGTCGATTTTTTATTTTCTTAACACAATCTTAATGTATTTTTTGATAAAATATAGTGTCTAATTCAAAAAAAATTAGTAAATTTGCATCGTCTAATTTAATATATTTGAACGATGGCAATACCAATAAAAATTGAACAATTATTAGAGGGCAAAGTTGTAGAATCGGAAAGGGTGGATTTCAAAAAAGGTTGGAATCCTGTTGATGTCGCACATTCCATCTGTGCCTTTGCAAACGATGTGAATAATTGGGGTGGCGGTTATATCGTAACCGGCATCGAGGAGCAGAACGGTTCGCCCGTTTTGCCTCCTTGCGGTGTGCCATTAAGGGATTTGGACAGGATGCAAAAGGAGCTTGTGAATATCACTCACAAGATAGAGCCGTATCCGACTGTAATATCCGACCCAATAGAATATATGGACAAGATGCTGTTTGTGATATGGGTGCCAGGTGGCGATTACCGTCCATACAAAGCCCCTAACACATTAGGAGAAAAGGAGAAGACTGCAGGCAAGAGTTATTATATCCGACAAGGTTCGGTAACTCACAAGGCGAATGCCCAGGAAGAGCAGAGGGTTTTGGCGTTGGCATCGAGAGTTCCTTTTGACGACAGGGTGTGCTACCAAGCATCCCTCGATGACTTGAACCTGATGCTCATAAGAGACTATCTACGCCGCACAGGAAGCCGAATATCGGATAATGACGCGATAAAAATCTCATTCGAGACTCTTTGCTGGAACCTACAGATTGTAGGCGGTCCTACAGAGGACTTGCACCCGAGAAACATAGGGTTGTTGCTCTTTAGCGACAATCCCGAAAAATACATCCCATACGCACGTATAGAAGTGGTGCATTTCTTTGATGACATAGGCGATAGATTCGAGGAAAAGATATTCAAAGGACCGATGCACATTCAACTTATCGAGGCCTTGGCATATATAAAGAACATCGCTGTCGTTGAGCGTGTTGAGAAAGTGCCGGGCGAGGCCTTGGCAAACAGGGCTTTCAGCTATCCCTACGATGCCATAGAGGAGGTGCTGTCGAATAGCGTTTATCACAAATCCTACGACGACCGCAACCCGATAGAGGTAAGGATAAATCACGATTCAATACAGGTTCTTAGTTTTGAGGGGCCAATGCCGCCGATAGGACAAGACGACTTGAAAAAGAAACGCGTGGTTTGCCGCCACTACCGCAATCGCCGCATCGGCGAATTCTTAAAAGAAATGGATATGACAGAGGGGCGCTCCACCGGCTTCCCTAAGATATATCGTGCTATGGAGGCCAATGGCTCTCCAACTCCATTATTCGAGACCGATAAAAACAACTCTTATTTCCTTGCCACGCTGCCAATACATCCCGCCTTCTTGAAAGACCCTTCTAACTCAGAGGAAAATCCGAACGTGATAGTAGAATATATAAAAAATCCAGATGAAGAGCAAAAGACCGATGAAAAGGAAGAATCAAAATCGGAGAATGAAGAGAATCTGAAAGACAGAAAAGATTCTAAAGGTGAAAAGTCGAGTTTAGATGATACAGCTTTGAAAATTTTGGATTTGCTCAAGGAAAATCCGAAAATGACAGGTAAAGAAATGTCAGAAATCCTTGATGTCTCGGAAAGACATATAGAGAGAGGTATAAGAACTTTAAGAAACTTAAACTATTTAAAGCGAAAAGGTTCTAAAAAGTTTGGTTCTTGGATTGTAAGAAAATAAAATGTCGGAATAAAAGGTTTAATTTACTGAAAATAAGTTAGTTAAAGCAAATGTCGGTAATAGTCGGAATAAATGTCGGAATAAAAGATTTAATCTTTTGAAAATCAGTTGGTTAAAGCAAATTACGGTAAAATGTCGGAATAAAATGTCGGTATAAGAGGCTTAACTTGTTGAGAATCAAGATGATGAACCTTTAAATTGAACCCTTAAAAGCAGGGGGTGGCGAACCTTTAAAAGTGGGGGTAGAGAGGTTTCAATTTATTGAAAATCAATTAGTTAAATTAGAAAGTGATGTAATAAAAGTGGGGTAAGAAAAGAGGCGGTATAGATGTCGGAATAAGAGGTTTAATCCACTGAAAATCAATCAGTTAAAGCCAACCCAAAACCAATGTCGGAATAAGTGGCGGTATAGAAAGTGTTGAAAATCAGCAAGTTAAAGCAAAAATGAGGTAAGAAATGAGGCGGTAATATGTCGGAATAAATGTCGGAATAAAGGGCTTAATTTATTGATAATCAAAATAATGAACCTTTAAACGAACCTTTAAACAAACCTTTAAAAGTGGCGGTATAGAACCAAAAAGTGGCGGTATAGAAAGTGTTGAAAATCAGTTGGTTAAGAAAGAAAAAAGGTGGTAAAGGTGGCGGTATAGAACCTTTAAAAGTGGCGGTATAGAACCAAATTGGTGTAAGAAAATAAGAAACTGGTGTAAGAAAACAAGAAAATAGTGTAAGAAAAAAGGAAATTGATGTAAAAAAATAAGAATTGATATGAAAAAATTGTGTGATTTGATAGCCCGGTGTATGGGCTTGTTAGTACTGGGAACAGGTGCGGTAGCTCTATTTATTCCGCAGGCGTTGAATTGGATTGCCCCTGTGTGGATTAATCCGCTATTAGGATTGGTGATGTTTGGAATGGGTTTGACTCTGAACGCTGATGATTTTAAGGGTGTGTTCAAACAGCCAAAAGACGTGTTTATCGGATGCCTTGCGCAGTTTTCGATAATGCCGGGTCTTGCATGGCTTCTTACAAGGATTTTCAATCTCCCTGACGACTTGGCATTGGGAGTGATACTTGTGGGCAGTTGCCCTGGCGGTACGGCATCTAATATCATCACCTATCTTGCAAAAGGCGACCTTGCATTGTCGGTGAGCATGACTGCCGCTTCCACGGTGCTTGCTCCGCTGCTCACCCCGTTCTTCACTTGGCTTCTCGCCGGCAAATTCGTCGATGTTAATGCAATGAGTATGTTCTTTTCCATATTGCAAGTTGTAATTATCCCTATTGCCGCCGGTTTCTTGATCCAACGTTTTTTCCCGAAGTTCACCAAGAGCGCAGTTTCCTACTTGCCTGCAGTATCGTCGATAGCGATAGCACTTGTTATCGGCATCGTTGTCGCAGCAAATTCTGCCAAGCTGATGCACTCCGGTTTGTTAGTGATATTGGTGGTTATGCTCCATAATCTTTGCGGTCTTTCGCTTGGCTATGGCATGGGCACCTTGTTCCGTCTTAAGCGTAAAAAATGCGTGACGCTTTCTATTGAGGTTGGAATGCAGAATTCCGCTCTTGCCAGCAGCCTTGCCACGTTGCATTTCGCAGCTTATCCTATGGCAGCCATCCCCGGTGCTGTGTTCAGTGTGTGGCATAACGTCAGCGGAGCTGTAGCCGCCAGCTTATACTCTCGTATTACAAAAGAAGAATAATTCCGATTTGTTTGCAAGAAGAATAATTCCGATTTGTTTGCAAGAAGAACAATTCCGATTTGTTTGCAAGAAATTGGAAACGGCAGTAATATAAATCCCGTTGAAATAACAATAAAAGCCCCGCCGGAGTCTTTTCTTCCCGGCGGGGCTTAGTGTAATCGCTTTCCGATGCTTGTCGCTGCATCAAGAAGCAAATTTTCGTATTCCGCAGCCTGCTTCTTCCGAAACTTTTCCGAAGCTTTTCGCTGCATCAAAAAGCTTTATTTCTCGCTTGGCAGTTTATGCGATTTCAGCATGTTCTTCGGGTTGAGGGCCTCGTCGAGTGCTTCTTTTGTCATGAGGTTTTGCTCGAGCACGATGTCGTAAACGGAGCGGTTGGTTTCGAGTGCCTCTTTAGCCACTTTCGTGCTTGTCTTGTAGCCGATGTAGGGGTTGAGTGCTGTAACGATGCCGATGGAGTTTTTCACCATGTTGTAGCATCTTTCCTTATTCACGGTGATGCCGAGCACGCACTCGTCGGTGAGAGTTTCGATGGCATTTTTCATCCAGTTGAGGCTTTCGATGAGCGACTCGATAATCACCGGCTCCATCACGTTGAGCTGCAGCTGTCCTGCCTCTGCTGCGAAGGAGATGGTGGTGTCGTTGCCGATAACCTTGAAGCACACCTGGTTTACCACCTCTGGTATTACGGGGTTCACCTTTCCCGGCATGATTGATGATCCAGGAGCTCTTGGCGGGAGGTTGATTTCATTGAGTCCGCAGCGAGGTCCTGAGGAGAGGAGTCGGAAGTCGTTGCAGATCTTCGAGAGTTTCACGGCGAGTCGTTTCAGTGCCGATGAGTAGCTCACGTAAGCTCCGGTGTCGGGGGTAGCCTCCACGAGGTCTGAAGCCGATACGAAGGCCTCTCCGGTGAGTTTCGAGAGGTTGGCGGCGCATAGTTTTGCGAATCCCGGCACGGCGTTGAGTCCTGTTCCGATGGCCGTTCCGCCCATGTTGATTTCGTGCAGGAGTTTCACGTTGCGCTCTAAGTTCAGTATTTCCTCCTCGAGGTTGTTGGCGTATGCGTTGAATTCCTGTCCGCTGGTCATAGGCACAGCGTCTTGCAGCTGTGTGCGTCCCATTTTAATCACGTCTTTGAACTCTTCGCCTTTGTATCTCAAGGCCTGGATCAGTCCTGTGAGTGCCCCGATGAGGCTCTTGTTCATACGGATGATCGTGAGTCGGATGGTAGTGGGATACACGTCGTTGGTGGATTGTCCGCAGTTGCAGTGGTCGTTGGGATAGCAATACTGGTATTCACCTTTTTTGTGTCCCATGATTTCTAGTGCTCGGTTGGCGATTACCTCGTTGGCGTTCATGTTCACGGATGTTCCAGCACCTCCTTGCATCATGTCGATGGGGAAGTTGTCGTGTAGTTTTCCGTCGATGATTTCTTGGCATGCTTGCGAGATGGCTCCTGCGATTTCATCGTTGATTACTCCGAGTGCGTGGTTTGTCTGCACTGCCGCGAGTTTCACGTATGCGATAGCGATGATGAAGTCGGGGTAGTCTTTCATCTGTTTTCTCGAGATGTGGTAGTTGTTGATACCCCTTTGTGTCTGCACTCCGTAGTAGGCTTCTGCCGGCACTTTAAGCTCCCCTAAGAGGTCGCTTTCGGCTCTGAATTTCTGCTCTTCCATAATTAGTTGTTTTAATAGTTTATAAAATGTTTATTAATATAATTTCAAACGGTATTGCATACCGAGTTCTATTTTGTTTGTCGAGTAGTTTTTAAGTGTGCTTTCCTCTGTGTATCTGAAGCTTTTTCCGATGTATGCGAGATACACTTTGAAGTCTTGCTGTTTCACAGGGAAATATTCGACGCTTCCGATGTAAGTTATTGCTTTTCTGTAGTTTTTGAGTTTTTCGATGCCGCTCACCGATGCTGTTTCGTAAATGCCTTTCAGTTCTAAGTTCCATTGTTTGTAGAACTGCCATTTTAGTTGTGTTATAAATGAGTTGTAGTGTACTTTTGTGAACACTGGGTTTTTTGCTGATGTCAATGCCCTGAGTTCACTATTTGCTATTTTAAGTCTGTCGATGCCGTCCCAGGAGCCCATATAATCGAAATACCATTGCAGTTTATTGAGGTTGAGTTGTTGTCCGAACACCCATACTCTCGACCATGTGTTTTTTGCCTGATGTCTGAGTCCCCACGACCATCTCGTTTGTAGTTTCTTGTCGAAGAAATTACCGTTCCAGTTGAGTATGTACGTCAGTTGTGAGTTGCTTTCTTCTATTGTTGTGAGGTTGTCTAATGAGCCTTCCACGGCCTTTGCGTCCTCCCCGTAATATTCGTTGAGATTACTGTTTGTCACATTCTGCACCTCTGCGATGAATTCCTGCGAGGGCACTGGTTTGAATGACAGTGCGATGCCGATGTGGAAGTTGTCCATATTATTCACCATGTCAGAGAGCTGATATACGTACACCGGGTTTTCATCGAATTCGAAACCTCCATAGTGTGCGCACATTTTTCCTCCCATGATGGTGAATTGTGGCACGACGTCGTATGCCACCATAAGAATGTCTGTAGCGCTGGAAAAATTATCTACCGACTCTTGCGCTGTCGATCTGTTGAGTCTGTGTCTGAGTCTGTAGTGTATCTTTTCTGTGATGTCGCCTTTTATTTCCAGTCTGAACTGTTTCCCGATGAATCCCGTCTTCCAATTTCCGTCATTCTCCTCCGCTTTTCCTGCGGCGGAGAAATTAAAATAGGCGTTGAAAATATTGTTTTTCTTTTCGAGCTTGAGTACTCTTTCCGCGAGCGACTGATAATTTCCTTCACTGCCTCCTAATCCCACATTTCCGCCCTGGGCCGTGGCTGTGAGGGTTGCCGCGGTCATAGACACTGATAATAATAACTTTTTAATACTAAGCATAAGTGCTGTAGGTAGGAAAATTTGTATTTAGTTTAATTCAGCCACAAAGGTAATGCAAAATTCGACATTTACAAAAGGTTTTTACATAAATTACACATTTATAAAGAATTTTTGCGCTTCGTTTCGGAAATTATTGCTAATTTTGCCAGCGAGAAGTGAGAGTTCTCAAATTGAGAATTGAGAATTGAGAATTGAGAATTAGTATCGCCACAGGCGATAGGCACCGCACGCGGTGCAGTTTCTACCTTTCGATTAGGCGTGGGCAAAGGAAACTCGATTGCCTTCCGAATCTTAGATTGGCGAAGAGAATTGAGAATAAAAAATTGAGTATGAAAAGATTTTTGACGATATTAGCGATAATGCTTGTAGTGGTGGTTGCGGCATTCGTTTTGGGCGGCAACTACATGGTGGGTTTTGCGCTTTCTCCCGACCCCGGCAGGGCGAGGACTGACAGTATGAAGCAGATATTATTCACGCGCTTTCCGTATATGGAGCAGTGGTATGACTCTGTGAAGGCGGAGGGCGCGCTGCGCGACACGTTCATCACCATGCCGTCGGGCGAGAGGCATCACGCATTGCTTCTTAAAACTGCCGCTCCGGAAAAAACTGTCGAAGCCGGGAGCGGAAAGCATCGGATAGCGGTGGTGGTTCACGGATATAANGANAANGGCATNGAAATTCTTGTATTTCGCCAGGATGTATAGTAAATACTTCGGATGCGATGTGCTTTTGCCCGACTTGCACGGCCACGGCTTGAGCGAGGGCGATGACATACAAATGGGATGGAATGACCGCATGGACGTATTGCATTGGATACGTATAGCCCCCGATCTTTTCGGTGTGGCTGCCGACTCTGTGGAAATGGTGGTGGAGGGCGTGTCGATGGGTGCCGCCACGGTGATGAATGTCAGCGGCATGGCAGACAGTATTCCGCCTTATGTGAAATTCTTTGTTGAGGACTGCGGCTACACGAGCGCGTGGGACGAGTTTGCATTGCAGTTGAAAGAGCAGTTTAACTTCTCCACATTCCCGATATTAAACATTGCCAGCAGACTGTGCCAGTTGCGCTATGGCTGGAATTTCGGTGAGGCATCGCCGCTGCAGAGCGTAGCCAATTGCCGTCTGCCGATGCTGTTTATACACGGTGGCAATGACTTGTTTGTGCCGACGGAAATGGTGTATAAGCTCTATGACGCCTGCCCAGTGGAAAACAAGAAATTGTGGATAGGGGAGGGCAGTGCTCACGCCTACTCGTTTCACGACCATGAGGCAGAATACGCGCAGCAAGTGCGCAGCTTCGCGGCGCACTTGCTGCGCTAATTCTCCATTCTCCATTCTCCATTCTCCATTCTCCATTAGTGCGAAGCGCTCATATCTTCTCCCTTAAATGCCACTTGGTGCAGGATGAGTTGTGGATTCGTTTCAGAGTAGTAGATGTATTTTATCGTATAATCTTTCTCCCGATATTTTTTCAGGTCGAGGCTGTTTTTGTAGTTCTTATATAGCAGCTCGTTGAAATTATCTTTGTTTACCTCAATAATCTGCGGGTTGTCGAGTTCTCCCATAAGAGTATAGTGATAGCTGAGCGTATGCGTTTGTCTGTCGAACGTCAGACTGTCTATTCTTTGGTTCACCCCCATCACCATCGGGCAACTTTTACGCGTGAAATCACGCGCCTCCTTCTCCGCCTGGTCGTCAAGCGAAGCCTGGCAAGAGGAAAAAGAAACTTGCAGCATCAGAGTCGCCGCAAAAATCATTATAAAACTTAATTTTCTTTTCATTTCTGTATCATTTTGGGGGCAAAATTACATATTTTTTCGCTAATATCGGTCTTTTAGGCACAAAAAAGACATTATTTTTGATGTTTTTTCCAATATCGGCGTGTTATCCCGAAAATTTTTGCTACCTTTGCACAAAAATTATGGAAAGGATACGCAATTTTTGCATCATCGCCCATATCGACCACGGCAAAAGCACCATCGCCGACCGTCTGTTGGAAAAGACCAACACGATACAAATCACCGAGGGTCAGATGCTCGACGATATGGACCTTGAGAAGGAGCGTGGCATCACGATAAAGAGCCACGCCATACAAATGGAATATACTTTTGAGGGTCAGAAATACATCCTCAACCTTATAGACACCCCGGGGCATGTGGACTTCAGCTACGAGGTGTCGCGCTCCATCGCCGCATGCGAGGGGGCAATACTCGTCGTGGACGCCACACAGGGAGTGCAGGCCCAAACCATCAGCAACCTCTACATGGCCATCGACCACGACCTCGAAATCATACCGGTGATAAATAAAATCGACATGCCCAGCGCCATGCCCGACGAGGTGGAGGACGAAATCGTGGACCTCCTCGGATGCGAACCCTCCGACATCATCAGGGCAAGCGGAAAGACAGGCGAGGGTGTGGAGGAGATACTCAAAGCCGTCGTGGAGCGCGTGCCGGCACCCAAAGGCGACCCCAAGGCACCGCTGCAAGCACTCATCTTCGACTCCGTGTTCAACAGCTTCCGAGGCATCATCGTGTATTTCAAAATCGAAAACGGAAGCATTCGCAAGGGCGACAAGGTGAAATTCTTCAACACCGGCATGGAATACGACGCCGACGAGGTGGGAGTGCTAAAAATGGACCTTTGCCCGCGTCCCGAGCTCGGCACCGGAGAGGTGGGGTATATCGTCAGCGGCATAAAAGACAGCAAGGAGGTGAAGGTCGGCGATACCATCACCACCGTGAAAGACCCCTGCACGAAAGCCATCGAGGGTTTCCAGGAAGTGAAGCCGATGGTGTTCGCCGGAGTATATCCCATCGACCCCACGGACTACGAGAACCTGAGGGCGAGCCTTGAGAAACTGCAGCTCAACGACGCCTCGCTCACCTTCCAGCCGGAGTCGTCGGTGGCATTGGGCTTCGGCTTCCGATGCGGCTTCCTCGGACTCCTCCACATGGAGATAGTGCAAGAGAGGCTCGACAGGGAGTTCGACATGGACGTGATCACCACCGTGCCAAACGTGTCGTATATGGTGTATGACAAACAAGGCGGCGTGAAGGAGGTGCACAACCCCTCCGGACTGCCCGAGGCCACGCTCATCGACCACATCGAAGAGCCGTATATCAAAGCCTCTATCATCACCACCACCAACTTCATCGGGGCGATAATGAAACTCTGCCTTGACAAGCGCGGAGAACTGATAAAACAAGACTATGTGAGCGGCAATCGAGTGGAGCTCTTCTTCCACCTGCCATTGGGAGAAATCGTCATCGACTTCTACGACAAGCTCAAGAGCATCTCGAAAGGATACGCCTCGTTCGACTACCACATCGAAGGCTTCAGACCCTCAAAACTCGTGAAACTCGACATACTCCTCAACGGCGAGCCTGTAGATGCCCTCTCCACACTCACACATTTCGACAACGCCGAGCCATTCGGACGAAGAATGTGCGAAAAACTCAAAGAGCTAATCCCGCGGCAGCAGTTCGACATCGCAATACAGGCTGCCATCGGAGGAAAAATCATCGCACGCGAGACAGTGAAGCAGGTGAGGAAAGACGTTACCGCGAAATGCTACGGAGGCGACGTGTCGAGAAAGAGGAAACTCCTCGAAAAACAAAAACGGGGAAAGAAACGAATGAAACAAATAGGCAATGTGGAAGTGCCGCAAAAGGCATTCCTCGCAGTGCTGAAATTAGATTAGGATAATAAAGGAGGACAGTTATGAAAGAACTACTTAACACACCTCACGACGTGGCAAGGGAGCTGGCAAGAAAATACAGCACCATGACCATTGACGAGATTAACTTGCTGGAAAGCATCCTCATGCCGATGAAATATAAAAAAGGCGAACTCATTCTCGAGGCGGGGGTAATCAGCAAGTACATTTATTATATCGACAAAGGGCTCCTGAGAGTGTTCTACTATAAGAACAACAAGGAGCTGACAGAACATCTGCAAAGAGAAAACAACATAGTGATGAGCATCGAGAGCCTCTTCCGCTCAGTGCCCTCGAAACTGCAAATAGAGGCCATCGAGCCGTCGGTGATATACAAAATACCCGTCATCGACCTCGAAAGAATCTCATTGCACCACTCCAACATACAGATGCTCTACAGGAAGATTTTGGAGGAAAGCCTCATACAGAGTCAGGTGCACGCCGACCTGCTGAGGTTTGAGTCGGCAAGCGACAGATACGGCAAATACCGCAAAATGGAGCCGCAAATCGTGTTGAGAGCGCCGATGAACTATATCGCAAGTTATTTGCAAATGACACCGGAAACGCTTAGCAGGGTGAGAAACGCATACCTGCAAGAACAATAAAACAACCCGCCCGGCGCCCAAGGAAAGGCGCAAGGCACAAAACAAACATTATGCCGAATATATCAGCGCGCGGCACGGAAATGCCCGAGTCGCCTATCAGAAAACTGGCACCCTTGGCTGCCAAAGCTAAAGAAAAAGGGATAAAAGTTTATCATCTTAACATCGGTCAGCCCGACCTGCTCACACCGCAGGTGGGACTTGATGCGCTTAAGCATATCGACCGCAACATACTCGAATATTCACCCTCGCAAGGGTATAAGAGCTACAGGGAGAAACTCGTCGGATATTATGCGAAATACAATATCAACGTTACTGCCGACGATATCATCATCACCTCCGGAGGAAGTGAGGCGGTGCTATTCGCATTCCTCTCATGCCTCAACCCCGGCGACGAGATCATAGTGCCGGAGCCGGCATACGCCAACTACATGGCCTTCGCCATCTCCGCCGGCGCGAAGATACGCACCATCGCCACCACCATCGAAGAGGGTTTCTCACTGCCCAAAGTGGAGAAATTCGAGGAGCTCATCAACGACCGCACGCGTGCCATAATGATTTGCAACCCCAACAACCCCACGGGCTACCTCTATACCCGCAGGGAGATGAACCAGATACGCGACCTGGTGAAGAAATACGACCTCTACCTCTTCAGCGACGAGGTGTATCGCGAATATATCTACACCGGCTCGCCCTACATCAGCGCCTGCCACTTGGAGGGCATCGAGCAGAATGTGGTGCTTATCGACTCCGTGTCGAAACGCTACAGCGAGTGCGGCATCCGTATCGGAGCCTTAATCACGAAGAATGAGGAGGTGAGGCGCGCGGTGATGAAATTCTGTCAGGCCCGTCTCTCGCCGCCACTTATCGGACAGATTGTGGCAGAGGCATCCTTGGACACGCCCGAGGAATATATGCGCGACGTGTATGACGAGTATGTGGAGCGCCGCAAATGTCTTATCGACGGACTGAACCGCATCCCCGGCGTGTATTCGCCGATACCGATGGGAGCCTTCTACACCGTGGCGAAACTGCCCGTGGACGACAGCGAGAAATTCTGCCGCTGGTGCCTTGAGAAATTCAACTACGAGGGCGAGACGGTGATGATGGCCCCGGCATCAGGCTTCTACACCACGCCCGGCGCCGGCATCGACCAGGTGAGAATCGCATACGTGTTGAAGAAAGAAGACCTCGAACGCGCCCTCTTCGTACTCAGAAAAGCCCTCGAACAGTACCCCGGCAGAACAGAGTAGTTAAAAGGTGGCAAAGCGGAGCTTTGCAGTGAGAGGTGGCACGGCGAGCCGTGCAGTGAGAGGTGGCATCGCAAGCGATGCAGTAAGGACCTCCGTCAGACGGATTGCGGTGCAACTGCCCTCGCCGGAACGGCGATATAATTCTCAATTCTCAATTCTCAATTCTCAATTGGTTTGAATTTTCCTTTTTTCATATCAAGACGGATTTATTCCGATAAGGGTGACGGACGGCAGGTGAGCCGCCCGGTGATACGCTTGGCAGTGGCTGGCGTGGCCTTGGGACTCGCTGTGATGATTATCAGCGTGTGTGTGGTGCTGGCATTCAAACATACCATCTGCGACAAGGTGGTGGGGTTCGCCAGCGACATACGCGTGGAGAATTTCATGGCATACGTAAGCACCGACCCCGCGCCGGTATGCATGGACGACTCCGTGGTAAATATTCTAAAAAAGGTGAACGGGGTGAGCCATGTGCAGCGGTATGCCTTCAAACAGTGCATCCTCAAGACCGAAGACGACTTCCTCGGCATTATGCTCAAAGGCATCGGCCCCGACTACGATATGAAATTCCTGGACGACAACCTCAAGACCGGCGAATACCCGGCGTTCTCCGACAGCTCCAGCAGCAACAAAATCGCCATCTCGCAGATTATGGCCGACAAGTTGAGGCTCAAGGCCGGCGACAAGGTGTATGCCTATTTCCTATCGTCAGACGACGTGAGGGCGAGAAAATACACCGTGGGGGCGATATACGAGACCAACATGGTGAGATACGACGAGGTCTTCGCATTCACCGATATCTACAGCCTACAGAAGCTCAACTCCTGGCAGCCTGACCAGTACAGCGGGGCGGAACTCAACATCAGCGACTTCAACCAGTTAGAGGAGGTAACGCTGAACGTGGCCGATGTCATCAACCGGGAGCACGACAAATACGGGGAGACTTACAGCAGCCGCAACGTTACGGAGATCAACCCGCAGATTTTCGCATGGCTTGAGCTCCTCGACCTTAATATCTGGGTTATTCTCGGACTTATGGTGTGCGTGGCGGGCATCACGATGGTGAGCGGACTGTTTATCATCATCCTTGAGCGCACGTCGATGATAGGACTGCTCAAAGCCTTGGGAGCGCGCAACAGCAGTGTGCGCCACACCTTCCTCCTCTTCGCCGTGTATATCATCGGCCGCGGACTGCTGTGGGGCAACATCATCGCCATCGGTCTGATGCTCTTGCAGAAATACACCGGCATAGTGAAGCTCGACCCGCAGACCTATTATGTCAGCCAGGTGCCAATCGAAATCAATATACCTTATATAATATTAATAAACATCGCCACCCTCATCATCTGCACCTTAGTGCTCATCATCCCCAGCTTCCTCGTCTCCCGCATCCATCCGGCGAAAGCAATGCACTTCGAATAATTGACAATTGATAATTGACAATTGACAATGGGGTTCACCGACCTTTCTCACGCTCGGCAAAGAAAGCGAGCTCTTCTGCCCTTGCTTAACCGAAAGGTTGACAATGGACAATTAGTATTGCTTAAGGCGGTAGCGATATCAGAGCCTTTCTTTGAGCCACAATCCGAAGAATTTGTCGTAAACCTCGTAGCATCCGTTTTCGAATGTCACGAAGTCTTTGTCGATAAGTCCTTTCACCGCCGCTTGCACGCTGCTTGTGGAGCCGAGGTGGTATTTACTCACGAATGCCGTGGAAAGTATTCCCTTTGCCTTGCCCTCATTGTTGATGGCTCTCAGCAGCTCCTTCTGCTTTGGCGGCAGTTGGAAGAGCAGAGCCTCGAATGTTGTCTTGCTTTCTGATATTATGGCGTTTAGGGCTTTGTCGATGGTTTCCTTTCCTGCGCATTCTCCTTGTGGCGTGATAGCGAAGATTTTGTTGAGCATCCTCTGCATATACCAGGTGATGCCGTCGAATTTCGCATACACCTCCTCCACCATTTCCCGTTGCGCCTTTTTGCCGTATCTTTCAAACAGGCGGCAGGCGAAGTCGGCGTATGTTGCGACTGGCAGCAGGTCGAGACTTTTTATCGCCGTGCTTTGGTAGAACGGACGTGCACGGCTCATAAACATCTCGCTCATCATCGTGCGGTGGGAGCCGGAGAAGATGAAACGGGCGTTGTGGCAATGCTGGATATGCGTGCGCAACTTCGCCTCCACTTTCTTGTCGGCATACTCGCTGATGGTCTGGAATTCGTCGATAGCGACGATGCTCGGCCTCTTCGCCGTTTCGAGATACAGGAAGATCTCATCGAGAGTCACGTCGGGATGCTGGATGTCGCCGAGCCCGACGCTCCACGTGGGGATGCCGTTGATATCGAACGAGATAAACGACTTGAGCGACTTGAGGCAGTCGAAGAAGAACTGTGCTGCCTTTTGTCCTTTGGGCATCAGGGTGTAGAGGATGCTCTTACCCATTGTGCTTACCATTTCCTCGAAACTTTTTGTGGTGTAGATGTCGATGAGAAAGGTATTGTATTTTTGGCTTACGCCCTCGTTGGCAAACAGGTGTTCTATCAGTCCTGTTTTCCCGATTCTCCTCGGCGCCACGAGTGTGATGTCGTTGCCGTTGTTTATTTCGCTTATTAAATCTTGCGTCTCTTTCTCTCTGTCGCAGAAGTACTCTTCGGCCTCGTAACTGCGCAATACAAATGGGTTTTCTAACATAATCCGNCAATTATTATAATTTAATTATGCAAAGGTAATAATTTTTTTATAATAATCAAAGGATTTTGCGAAAAAGTGCATTTTTTCGGCAGTTTTTTTTCATTTATGCGATTTTTATTATAATTTTGCAGAAAAATATAAAAAACTATAGTTATGAGCGACATTAAAGAAAAACCAGTGAAATATGAGGCAGCAATGGCGGAGCTTCAGCAGATAGTAGAGAAAATGGAGGAGGGCGACCTCGACATTGACAACCTTACCTCGCAACTGAAAAGGGCGCAGCAGCTCATTAAGCTCTGCAAAGACCGGTTGACAAAAACCGACGCGGAGATCCGCAAAATTCTTGACGGAGAGGATTGATACAGGTCTTATCCTGGTCGAAAATCCCTGATTTTTGTAAAGAAACATTACTTTTAAGGGTTCATATATTATTTTTTATCGAAAAAATTTGGCGATAAGCGATAATATATGTACCTTTGCAACATGGAAGATTTTGAGAACATTCGTTTTATGTCTGCCGCAGGCATTGTCGCGGCCTTGGGCAAGCGTTATCGTGAGTACCGCTTGGCTGTTAGAATGACCCAGAAAGAGGTGTCGGAGCAGTCGGGAGTGAGCGTGCTCACCATCCGCCGTTTTGAGAGTGGCAAGGTTTACAATATCACGATGTCAAACTTCGTGGCATTGTTGATTGCCATCGGTTATGTTGAAAACATCCCCGGTCTTCTTCCGGAGATACCAGTGTCGCCCTACGCCATATCGCGGTTAAGGGGCAAACTGCCAAAAAGAGTGAAGCATGCGAAACGTACTTAAAGTAATGATATGGGGCAATGAAGTAGGTCGTCTCTCTTGGGATGACCAGCGCAACCGTGCCGTTTTCGAGTACGACAGTAAATTCCTGCGTGGCGTCCTCGACCTTGCCCCTTTGTCGGCATCTATTCATAATCCCCGATGCTCAATGCCTTTTTATGGCGAGGCCAACGATGCCGTGTTTTGCGGCTTGCCGGCATTCATCAGCGACTCCCTGCCTGGAAGATGGGGAAACACCGTGTTTGCGGCGTGGGCTCAAGCGAATAATATTTCAGAAAACAGGCTCACGGCTGTTGACAAACTGTCGTTTATCGGCTGTCGGGGAATGGGTGCCCTTGAGTTCGAGCCGGCATACGAAGTGGGTGGCGACATACCGATAGAGTTGGACGACTTATACCGTAAGGCTCAAGAGATACTCGGCAGTCGCGAGAGTGCCGTGATACAAGGTCGTGATTTGTCGCTCGACAGTCTTTATGAAGTGGGAACGTCGGCAGGAGGTCAACATACGAAGGCAGTGATAGCGGTAAATGAGAAAACAGGTGAGATAAGGTCGGGACAGATAATGCTTCCGTCAGACTATACCTATTATCTCCTGAAATTTGCGGAGACCGATTACTATCCTCTCACGAGAGTGGAAATGGTTTATTACAAAATGGCTTGCGACTGCGGTATCAAAATGATGCCTTCCCGGTTGGTGGATATCGACGGCGAGGCGCATTTTCTCACTGAACGTTTCGACCGCAAAGATGGGAAGAAAGTACATACTCAAACATTGGCGGCGATGATTCCCGACGCGCACAGCTATGAGAGTCTGATGGAGGTGTGTCAGGCTTTACAACTGCCGTATAAAGAAAGGGAAGAGACATTCAAAAGAATGGTGTTTAATGTGCTTGCCACGAATGTGGATGCCCACATCCGTAATTTCTCTTTTATGCTTGAAGATGGCGGCTCCTGGCACATCACCCCGGCCTACGACCTTACATTTTCCTGCTATAACCCCGGGAATGATTTCGACCCTTGCCATTACTTGCGGATAAATGGCAAGACTATGAATATACGCCGCGGCGACCTCCTTTCGTTTGCGGAGCGTTATTGTATCGACAATGGCGATGAAGTGATTTCGGAGGTGATACAGGCCGTGGAAAATTTCCGAAGCATTGCCGCTGACTATGGAGTGCCGGCATATTGGATTGACAAAATAGAAGGTCATTTCGCTGATATGTCGCCCGATATGTTGCAGTCGCTTTCAGGATATAAGCCCAACGTATTCTCATACATTATAGGAGACGGCGTGCTTGTGAGCGATGCTCAATGGACGGAGATGGGAAATGGTGCGATGCGACTCACCGCAAATCTCAACGGCACCCCTTTCCGTGCCACATTCGCAAAAAATTCAGAAACGACGAAGAATGTTATGCTTGAGGGCGGCATAAAAATGCCCTTGGAAAAACAAAAGGAATATGTGGAGCAGTTTTTTCTGCCAAGAATACAGAACAAATGAGCTGTAGCGGCTTTTTTTAGCATTATACCCGTAAAAATTTGGCGGGGAAAGAAAAAATGAGTAATTTTGCACCCGGAAAAAAGACAGAAATGAGAATAAGAAATTTTATAATTGCAATGACCGCCCTCACCGCGACTGCCACCGCCGCAGCGCAGAGCTGGAATGACAAGGTGAAGAAGAGCGTGCTGAAAATCACGACATACAAGGCCGACGGCAGTGTCATCGGAACAAGCAACGGCTTCTATCTCTCCGACGACGGAGTGGCGACAGCAGCCTACGCACCATTCAAAAACGCACAGAAAGCCATAGTGAGCGACACGAAAGGAAAAGAATACCCCGTTACGATGATCCTCGGAGCCAACGACATGTATGACGTGGTGAAATTCAAGGTCGATAACAACAAGGCATCGGGCTTGCAAACAGCCAAAGCAGCACCGTCGGAAGGGCAGAAACTCTATGTGATGCACTACTCCACATCGCACGTGAACCCGCGCGAGGGCAGCATCACCAAAGCAGAGACCTTCCGCGACACATATAAATATTACACCTTCACAGCCAATCCCGTGGCAGGCAGCGGAGGAAGTCCGGTGCTCAACAGCAACGGCGAGGCAGTGGGAATGATGCAAGGCGACGGCACAGACATGGGCTACGCACTCGACATCAACTTCATCAAAGACCTCAAAATGGGAGCCTTGAGCATCAACGACGCCACACTCCGCGGCATCGCCATACCCAAAGACATCCCCGAGGACTACACCCAGGCGCAAGTGGCACTCTATATGGCAGCCAATGCCTCAGAGGACATCTACCAGCAGACCATCGACCTCTTCATCAGCCGCTTCCCCGATAAGCCCGAGGGATACAAGGCAAAGGCGGAGCTCGACTATATGCGCAACAACTTCAAAGGCGCGGAAGACGACCTCGCACAGGCAGAGAAATACACCACCGACAAGGCCGAAATCCACTCACAGAGGGCAAAGCTCATCTTCCAGAAGAACACATTCAAAAGCGATGTGAGCTATCCCGACTGGACGATGGACAAAGCCCTGCAGGAGTGCATCACCGCCAACTCCATCTCCCCGCAGCCCCTCTACATCTACCAGAAAGCCGAACTGCTCTTCGCCATGCAGAGATATCGGGAGAGCGTGCAGGCATTCAATGAGTACAAGGGCATGATGGGCGACAATGTGGACCACCAGTTCTATTTCGGAAGATACCAGGCAGAGCTGCAAGCGAAACTCTATCAGCAAGCCCTCGCCGACATCGACAGCGCAATAACGAAAAACAGTTCGATGCCCACATACCGTGCAGAGAAAGCCAACCTGCAATACAGGCTCGGGCAGTTTGACGACGCGATAAACACCGCCGAAGACTGTCTCTCGCAATACGCCGACTACTCCGACGTCCACCTCATTCTCGGTCTGAGCCGCATACGCAAAGGACAGAAAGCAGAAGGACTCGCAAGCCTCAGAAAAGCTCAAGAACTCGGCAATCCGCAAGCGGCAGCGCTCATAGAAAAATATTCTCGTTAAGAAATTTCTCTGCGAGAATATTTCTATTTGAGATTTGAGATTTGAGATTTGAGATTGGGCTTCGGCGACTTTTCTCATGTTCGGAAGTGTAAGCGAGCTTTCACTTCGCTCACTTAACCGAAAGGTTGAGAGGTAGCACGGAAAGCCGTGCCATCGCCGTAGGCGATACTAATTGTCAATTGTCAATTATCAATTATCAATTATCAATTAAGCCGTATTATATTACCGCATAATAAAAATTTCAAATTTAGCCCAAATAAAATCCCCGAAACTCTTTTCGGATTATGCTTTTATTAGTACTTTTGCACCGCTAAAGCAAAAT
>Ga0065711_1031059_pt1 | contig 30682 bp, 15 predicted proteins | sample Hoacrofraction12_FD_59098 | JGI IMG/M metagenome (GOLD analysis project Ga0065711, IMG submission 59098) | Hoatzin crop microbial communities from Cojedes, Venezuela - Epithelial fraction 12 v2 (version 2) | ecosystem: Host-associated > Birds > Digestive system > Esophagus > Crop | place... | reverse complement strand
CGGGCGGACCGCGCTCCCACAGAAACACCTTCCTCGCCCTCCCCTCAGCGGCCGCGCCGCCGAACGCGGGACGAGGCCTCCCGCTGTTCCCTCACGGCCGAAGGGCGGCACCTGGCGCGGCGGGGCGGCTTCAAATAGCGACGCAACAGGTGCTGGGGTGGCAGGCCGCGCCCCGCCGCCCCAGCCCAGGGCCCGATTTCTGGCTCCGGAGATTAGGGTGAGGCGTCGCGCCGACCGACCGGTGTTTGTTTACCGGGTGGTTGTTACGGTAATTGGGTTCGTGCTTGAAAACTTGGCGCTTTAGTTAAACGCTTGGTCGGAAAGCTGGCCTTGATGGTGGGGAGTACAACAGGGAGAGGAGACCCTGGGTGAGGACTAAAAGGGCCAGTTTTATTCAGCACCCGTCAAGATGATGCCGTGGTTCAAACTTCTCTGCTAGAGCTGGCATTTCTAGTTTGCTTGGAAGAAGGTTTGAACCGTGACTACATGCTGGGTCTGGGTAACAAGACCGAATGCTAACTAAATACCGGGAGGGCCAAAGAAACAGCGGGAAGGAGAAATCTTTTTTCCTCTTGACTGAGAAGTTTTGCAAGAGTTTTTCAATGGTGACTTCAGCCCGCATAGCTCTGGGGTGGTGTTGGGGGCGGATGTGAAGACCTGCGTAGCCGTGGTCTCACTGTCTGTGCAAGGCCCATGAGAGAAACCGAGTCTGTACGACTGGAGCGTTGAGCACATGCTGTTTAAATTTCTCATCCTTTGGCCCAGCTCTTTCCATTGTATAACCAAGCTGTTTCTTCACCTCAGCCGAAGTAACCCTTGAGACAGTGATAAACATCCTCTCTCTTCCTAATAAGTGACATATTCCTAGTAGCAACTGAAAGCTCTCCAGCCAAAGCTGGGCTGCCTTCCGAAACGCAGACTTCGAGCACGCTGTAAATAGCAACCCTCTTCCCTTACAGAGTGCAGAGAAAGGCACAAAGTAGACTATGTAGCCACTTTTATTCTTGTTACCGTTATTAATTGTTATTGTTTGGGTTTCACTGTTGTTATTTTAAAAAGAAAATAAAAACAACATGTACTGCTTTCCAGGTCTTCTACCTTGGTGACTACAAGCAGTGAGGCTTTTTAATCCAATAAATGATGTATTGCCCTGTAACTTAACCTTCATTGCCTGTGGATTTTGTGGGATTCTTTGTATTTTGGAGAATATGATGGCAAGTTCCTCCTGAAAAACATGGACCTAATGTCTCACACTGTGCATGTGAAAAGTGAAGCATCCGACGTCTCCCATAGCTTTGAAAATCTTGGCTGCATCAGACCAGTGTTTCCTCTGGCGTCCTGGCTCTGACTTCTCAAAGGAAAATGCAAGAACCCGCATAGTGGATGAATATGGAATAACACTGCCTGAGGAGGAAGATTTCACTCTAAACCTCCTGTGGTTAAAGATCAGGGGATATTTTTGATCATTAAGGCTCTACTTCTTTTCAGAAATGCTTTTGTTGTTAATCCCATTCAAACTATTGTGTGTGGTAATCCCTAGCCTGATAAATGTCCAGTCTCCTCTCAAATTCATGCTACGCGTTTATCATCAGCTAACTATGTTTATCTTTAATGTCATTGCTCTCCAGTTGCATCAGGTATATGTATGTGTTTGAATTATGAACATGGATAAATATAAATGATTTAACTTCTCTTCCCTGTTCATTTTCTGTGTGATAGCCCTATCATATTCTTTCCCAACTAGACATTTTTACTACATTTTTTACCTGAGCATCTCCATACCTCTAAGCTTTGCAGAGTTCAGTCTGGTTTTGCTATGTTTTATTTAGAGTAGGACAACCAGAACACGAGTGAAGGCCTAGTCTTAACATATATAACACAGATAAAACATTTTATTGTTATATACTATTTCTTATGCGTGCCTTTGTCTTTTCATTGGATCTACTCACACAATGATCCACAGAAGTACTGACACTAAAAAAAAAATATTCTGAATGGTTAGATAATTACATCAAGCTAATGTAGTTTGGATCATTCACGCCAGTGCATATCGCGTTGCCAGTACTGAGTTTCCCTTGGGACCACAACGCCAATGCATCTCAGAGTTCTGGTGACTCCCAAAACAGATTTCTCTGGATGTCATTAAGACTTCTCTGTATTTTGCTACCACAATGTTCTCATTCTTTTCTGTATCCATAACAAATATTTTAAACTAGCTTTGTATTCCTTACTTTTCTCCATGCTGAGGACTGCACTTCAGTCTTTTGTATCAGTCACCATGACACATCTCATCTCACAACGACTTAGTTTACCCTATGTAGTCTTTTTGAAGGTGAGTCAAAGACTCTTTTCCCCAAAGGTTTTGTAATATGGTCTATAAAGCTATGCATCAAGTGTTCTTGAATTTAAATATTGCTACAGACATTTCTCCATTAATTGCCATCTTCAAATAATTTGAGATGCAAACTTTGCTCTGTAGAATAGCCACGCTGATTTGACACATTTTCAGATTGTTTCATGACTCTGTTTTTTTCGTCATCCTCATTTAGAACTTTCTGAAGCAGTTTTTACTGTACTTGAATAAAATTTGAATTATCTGGATTATCCCACAGGAGTTTATCTTGCAGCAGTTCCAGAAATGAAGTTATTGAGACCTAGCCACCAGAGAAGGCAATGGAAATTTGGCCTGTTAAGACTCCAGAGACTTACTGTGACAGTGTACATCCTTTGTACTCCTAAACTATAAATATCCTTGCAATGAAAAGGCTTTCTCTGTGATGACTATTGACTTAAAGAGTTATCATTAAAATGTGCATTCATCACACAGTCTTCACAAACTCCACTTACATCAACAAAAGAAATTCCCCACACCAGAGTCAAAATAACACCATCAGAGCACCGAGAGCGGTGGATGATTTACACACACTCCACGCCTTCTCGCTTCGCCACTTTACAACAACAAAGACGCCCCAGAGTTACTTGTGGAAGTGGGCTGGAACTGGCAAGGCGCAGAGGTGTTCACAGACTGCCCTTCACAATTTAAACTGATACCAAGAGATCTCAACTGACTTTGGACGTCTCTAGATATCCCAAGCAAGTTCTGCAAGGAAGCATACTACTTCCTTTTCCTATATGCCGTCTTCAGAAAGGCTTCTTCCCCCCGTTGTAAGGTATGCAACGAGATAAGCATTTATCTCCTGAGGAGGAATAGGGTGAGAAATACAATATTTTGCAGGAAAATAGGAAAAGGCTGAGATATAAACCCATTTTTAGGCATGATGTACAACCAAAGGGAAATGCTTCTGGACACATGTAGCTCCACAAACACGATTGCTTCTATAAAATTCATGTCTCACAAGAGTTAGAGGTAGGCATTTACGTAACTTTGCAAGATTAGGACACACTTAGGAAAAGAAGATTGATTCTCTTGTTTCCCCATGGCTTGTTTCACTTCCTATGGGGGAAAAAAAAAGGAACTAAATCATAGAATGGTTTGGGTTGGAAGGGACCTTAAAGACCATCTAGTTCCAACCCCCCTGCCATGGGCAGGGACACCTTCCACTAGACCAGATTGCTCAAAGCCCCATCCAACCTGGCCTTGAACACTTCCAGGGAGGGGGCATCCACAGCTTCTCTGGGCAACCTCACAGTAAAGAATTTCTTCTGGATATCTAGTGTAAATCTACCCTTTTTCAGTTTAAAGCCATTACCCCTTGTCCTATCACTACATGCCCTTGTAAAAAGTGCTTCTCCATCTTTCTTGTAGGCTTCCTTCAGGTACTGACAGGCTGCTGTAAGGTCTCCCCGGAGCCTTCTCTTTCCCAGGCTGAACAGCCCTTGCTCTCTCAGCCTTTCCTCACAGGAGCGGTGCTCCAGCCCTCTGATCATTTTTGTGGCCCTCCTCTCGACCTGCTCCAACGGGTCCATGTCTTTGGATGCTAGTATAACAGAGCTGAGGTTGACATGCTTATGTTCACCTCACGGAGTTACTTTTAATTGTGCAAAGAAAACCTAAACAGTTATTAAATGTTATGTTTGTGCAAAATCTTTTATGGATGAGTGATAAATATGAAAACAGAAATTGCAGTAGAAACACTAATTGTCTTTTAGAAAAACAACAATATTATATTCCACTCTCATGGTCACTGAGCAATAGAAAACGAGGCATTTGTACAGATAAACATGACTCTTGTAATCTTACTAATGTGACGTGAAAAGTCTGCATATGGAATTGAGCAGAAAATCATTCCTACATTAGAAAGTACTCCGGTAAATGAGCTAAATTTTGGAATTTCAGCCTTGTTGTCCATTCCTACTGAATCTGTAAACAAGTTGAAAATTTGTGGTCCTCTTTCTGTGTTACCTTCAAAAATGTAATGAAGAAAAAGAGTGAATTCCAAAGAAGCTTCAATTATGTTGATGCTTTATACAGTGTGGACTGCTCAGACACAACCAGACAAGAAGGAGCTCCGAACGTATTGTGGTCACTTGAATCACAACTCTGAATAAAGTGCCATTTCTATTTTGCAAATCCTAAACTGAGACTTGGGACTTGTAAATACACCTAAAGATAAGCACTTGAACACAGACATCTAAGCATATTGATGTTCTGTTCTCAACATTGCATAGCTTAAACTATGGTTTTTCAAATTGACTCAAACATTTGAGAAGCAAAGTCCTTATTGTACTTTTGCGTGATTTCCACTTGCAAGCATTGCTTTAGAGCATTCATATTTAGTAAGTCTGATGATTTTATCAGCTGCGTGCAGGTACATAGTCCAAGCTGCATGCCAGTGGAACTTTGCTGTAGGTAGGCTGTAGGAGCTCCGTCAGGAGACAAGGAAGGAGGCCCACTAGAGGTCTCCCAAACTATTTGGAACAATGCTACCCACTGCTGGCAGCTGGTAGCTCATTTGGGTCTTGGTGGGCTTCCAAAGTCAACGGGTAAAAAGCGAAACGTGGCTACGTCACTTAGGCCCTCAGTACATTTGCTGAACTTAAGCGTGGTCTACACTGAGGCCTGAAAAGGCAGCAGTCACCACTGCTGAAGTTGGCATTTTCTCATGGGGTACACAGGAGTGTTCTGGGTATGGGGGTACTCTCTCAGTTCACTTTCTTCTGCATGCTTCCAGAGCAGAATGCTTCTGTGACCTCTAGGACTTACACCCCGATTCAGATGCCCCTCAGTATTCAAACGCCTTGTGCTTCTAAGAGCACACTTAAGTAGGTACATGAAGGACTGTGCCCAGAGGACAGGCTTGCTCAGGTACACATGAATGTTTGCTTACTTATGACTATGTGTGCAATGACTTTGCTTACATCAGGAGCCAGATAAGGTTTCTGGCTGCTTTTTAATCAGATTACAGCAATTATTGATCAATAATGTCTTAGGTTCTATCAGCAGGCATGAAATCCTGTCATGATCACAACCGAAGATTGCATAAGATGTCTCTGTGTCAGCTCTAAATACCTATTGAATTCCGAATAACTGTTGGATTTGGTCTTCCTGCCTGTCTCCCTTTGACTGAGCAGCGCAAGATACAGGTTTGCATTCAGAATACAAATTTTGGTTAGTATTTCCAAGTATTACTAACTACTGCTACTCCAAAAAACAGTATGTGTCACATAGTTTTAAAGTTAGATAGTTGTATCCAGATTCAATAAACTTAAGGGTAAACTGTATTATTCAAAATCCATAGATATGAACAGATTATTTCATACACTGGTAAAAAACACTTATAACATTGAAGATTTTTACTTTCATTTTCATACTGAAATATTTCTAAGCCCTTTGTATATGAATATTCTAATGGCTTTGAAACTGCTTTTCAGAGAAATGAAGCTCTTCTGAAGGTATTTATGGGACAGCAGTGTAATTTCACTACCAATATTTGCAACGTACCTAGCAGTTACCAGTCTGAATGCAGACTGTCCATAAAATACAGATACTGAGATCAGTCACATGAGCTATTCAGGTAGAAATTTTACATTTACTGGGTCTGGAGTAGAAAAATAATATTTATTGATTTAGTTTGATGTCATAGGTACATTACATTTACAAAAGGATATTACTGATACTAAGAGCTTCATCTCATGACTATTTTTAATTGAACTAGATTCTTTATATACCTGTGGCACTTCAGCTTTAGCCTTCTGGTACCCCAGTCCACACAGAGTAGGAATAACGCTGAGACAATTATGTAGCTATGAGCCTTCACTGAAGTTCAAATTCAGCAAAAGAGAGCAGGAATCATATCGACAGCGTCAGCCTCCGAAGAACATTGTCTTCAGGCTAAACTGAGACTACAGTTTCATTGGTTAATGAAATCCATCTAAGAGACATTGCAAGCAAGTCCAAAGGTTAGAGGAACGTCAGAACACCAACAGGAGTAGAGGAGCAATCGGGAACTGAAGAGCAGACACAACCACCTAGGAATGATGAGGCACAGGAGCAAATGTTCTTCTGCTGGGTATGAAGTATCTGTCCTCCCCAACCCTGACTGACCACATTACATTTCCTCTGATTTGTCCTTGTTCTGTCTCTTCCCGAGTCTTCCTCTCTTTCACCTCTTCCCTTTCACCCTTCCTAATTAATTAGTTACCACTTCTACTGCACTTAATTATTTAATTAAAGTCTTGGCCTCCTACACTTATCTCTCAACGCTGGATTTAAGTACTAGCTTTACTAATCCATCTCCTTTCTTTCATAACTGGTCCTCTGTTACTCCCTAGCACTCAGATTTGTCTCCTCTTTGTACTGTGCCCTGTCATTTCCCACCAGTCTACAACCCAGATTTGTTTACCATGGCAAATCTTTTTTCTCATGATCATCTCACAGAATGAAACTTTCTCACAACTTTACTCAGGCTTTCGTTGTGCTGAGTAGTTTGACATAGACTAGAAGATTGAATCAGTGGAGTGAAATGGTTGTTGCTACAAACCCAGCATCCACACTATGGATGTGTTGCAGGAGATCTTTCAGTATACTTCCATAAAAAAAGTGCATATTCTCCAATATTCTTAAATTTGATTAATTTATGTAAAAAGAAAGCAGCAGACACATGTTCAACAAAATAGTTAATATGACTTTCTAAAACCTGGACTCGGTAGAAACTTGAAAAAAAGCTTTAACATGGGGGGACATAGAAAATCGAAAACACTGACTTTCTCATCAGCTGTCTCAGTCACAGAACTATCTGAATTATTTTGGCAGAAATAAGGTTCAGGACGGAACATGGAGGCTTTCATCCCATGTGTTTTTCCAAACTCAGAAATAGGAAAAGTCTTCTAAAATATCAGGTCAGCTTAGTAGATGGCGACAGTTCTAATATTTTTGTAGTTCTTAGATCTCATTTAGTCCCTTCATTCATTAATGTATCAAAAGCAGGTGTAGATTCTGCAGGGATTTTTTAATGACAAAAAATGCTATTGCCAAGGGCTTAGGAGCTCCATTCTACCTAATTCCTGCTACCTCTTCCCACATAAATATAGGTAGAATTTCTGCAGATTATAAATAGATTGGAATAATCTGAGATATTAAAGAGCAGTTAAATTTTTACTTAGATATTCACTGGCTACACTGCATAAAAACATAGACAAAAGCCTACTTTAGTAGTAATATTTCAAATCATACATTAGTTTTTGTATCTGGAAATCCAGGTAACGCTGCAGAAAACTTAAAACTTAAGGGAATCAAGGACTGCCAGTTGGACGAGAGTATAAAGAATGTACAAATGATACATTATTCATACCAGTAAATTCTCTTTGTTATTTCCTTGCCAATCCACTGAATGGAAATATACTACAAAGGAAAATAATTTTAAAGCTTTTTCCACTAATTCTTCAAAGCTGTTCCACTATTAATCACTGGAGTTCACGTCATCCGGTTATGAATGCACAATATTCCAGAGTATTGCCAACATTTTTCTGTATTGATCAAATACTGGCGTCAAATCACAGTATCTCATTCCCACAGCACTGTGAAAAAATAAGGACTTCAGCTTCACTACCATCTGGATCACAGATCGTCTCATAAAATATGTTCAGGTTGACAGTAGGTTTTTGAAGTACTTATTTCATATTGTGTTTCTGATACTGTTATATGTTGTGCCCTGTCACAATCCATTTTGAAAAAAATACCACTCCATTGCAGTTCAAATTTATAAAAAATATTGTTTTCTCCTTAAAAAATAATCTATGTCTAGTTAAGTATATTAGAGTGGATTTGTAGACAGAAACAGTGATATTGTCATTCCCTAGTGCTCGCTGACCATGCTGGTTAGTGTCGATAGCCTGCAATTTAACCAGCAGCTGAAGATGCTGAAGTGGTCAGCATCTTTTTGGGTAGAACTCAGCACCTCACAAGATTAGGCTCCCATTCAGAAAGCTTGTCAGCAATGCCCAGAATGAATTGTGTGAATAGGGGTGGACCTGAGGAAGCCCTTAATCAGTCCAAAATATGAATATTATTACAAGGACATATTTCAAAAGTATAAAGCAGTGTTGAGATGATAGCTCTTAAACTACACAAAGGGTGCCAATCTAAATGGATTTTCAGGATCAGATTCCTAATCCTGCCCACTATGCTATTGGATGAGAACCTAAAAACTCTTCTGCACGAGGAGTCCTATCACACACGTAGAACGAGTAAGCCTGGTCATGCTTAAATACAGCAAGTATGACTTGATCCTCTGTAAGTCAGAACATTTCTGCTCAATCCTGTGAACCACTGAACTAAGTAATGTTAATTCCATTACAGTCATTAAAAAATCACAAACAAAGCTAAGAGAGATTGCTCAGTCCTTCATGTAATCAGAAATTAATGGGAAAGATAGTTCAAGAGTGGGTTCTCTGCACTCATTTCAACTGTCCTGGCTACACCCTAATGAATGGATTTTGATATTTTTGATGAACGAAATCATGAAAGCTCCATTTTCAGTGCCACACCTGGTCATGACCAACTAAGTCATACTAAAGTGGAAAGGTCATTCTGAGAGCTGGGTAAAGCTACAAAAGCTGAGTTACTGCCTTTTTTGTTGTCCTGTTTGTGTTCCGGACTCACACGTTTCTATTCTTTTTCATCCATCTTCTTATTAACTGCATGTTTGTGTGCTCATTGCCACCTACAAAAAAAAGAAAATAAGCTTACTTGTTATGTTTCGTATATTTCAAGAAGAAATGTTTTGTGTGTGGTAAGTTTTAATAAGCGATTATAGTAATAGGTTTTCCATCAGTGTCTTATATCTTATGAAAGCAGTAGGAATTTTACTTTGGTAAAGACAGCAGAGGTCAGCCGTTAGACTATCTATCCATTTTATCACAATGTAAATGCTGTAGTTCGACAGAATTCTGCTGATGGAAATAGAAATTGGTGCTGGCTTTGCAGTAGAGACTAATTATTATTTCAAACCTCTTCTCGATCTCTTCCACCAGTTTTACAGATACGCATCATATTTATTCTTCCAGCACTATTAGACCCTCATATTTGTGGGAGAGCTGTTTGTGAGGGCAATTCAATCAAATTGGGACTACTCTAGCCACTGAAAGAAGATCGTTCAGTCACCATGCTCTTTCTTCCTGCAAACCATGGGCAGTCACAAAACCTTGTACTACAAGTACCCAGTTATTGTAAATGTACTTTTAACATCTGCAATTTTAGTTGAGACTAATATATGGCTTTAAGTAACTTAGAGGGATTAATGCTAATTGAATAGATCAGAAAAATCTTATTGCACAGACTAACTCGAAACTGCTAATGCAGTTATCAGACTGAAGTCAGATTTGTCGCATCAGTTAATTCTTATGTGACTGTTATGGTATTTAGAATAGCTGCTTCATGTAGAAACAGTGGAAAATTCTAAATGCTTTTTGAAAACCGTTCCATTTCTTTTTCCAAGATTGTTAGCTTTGATTTGTAGCTTTTTATCTAATACTTGGTGATTTTTTTTTTGCAGGACAAAGTGCATTAATAGCTTAGGGCAGTATTATGAGTTATTTTAGGTAAATCTGCTCATAGAACAATGTTTACAGCTGCTAAATAATATCATTCTGGTTTTCAAGGTTAGTAAATCAGGTTCTAACTTGTAATGACACCATACAAAGAAAATAAGCAATATAATATACTATATAATATGTAGGAATTTAATAAGCTTGAGAATCTGTCAAGTATTCAGTGTATAAAATAAACATTCACGCCTCCTTTTGCAGATGTGAACTTGTTCATTTTAACATAGAGCAGGTTGCAACATCCAGCAGGAAAAAAGAAAAAACAAAAAAACCTTCCAGCAACACATTCCCTTTTCTGTAGTCACTCATCTCTCATCCCTGGCATATCAGGGACAGAAAGTGAAGTGAGTGAAGTGTAAGAACCACCAAGTGACATCTGACATATATTCACTCAGAACTGCTGAAACAGCTGCAAAAATGAAAGCATAATGGAAAAATTCACTACAGAGAAATCACTATGGGGATTAACAAAGAGCTAACCGATTTGCATGCAAAGTTGTGCTAGCATGGCCGTGCTTCTTTTAGGATGTCAGCTTGTGTGTCCTTGCAGTGCCGCATTCTGCTTTCAGGAGGTATCAGTCCTCCCAGATACCTTGAATTTTTTCATCTGGTCCAGGTCAACTTAAATCCAGCCTAATCACCTGCCTCCCTGCAATGGGTTCCTCCTATCCTTGGTCTGAAAGTGACGATGACAGCACCATTGTGGGGCAGTCCACAGTCCCACATGGTACATGGCAGCCCTGGTTGGGGAGCGAACAGCTTATTTGGAACAAACTTCATCAACATGGGATTTTGAAGCATTGTGCTAAGATATTATCTAAAATTCTAGGAACGATAGAATTGGGTCAGCCCAGTACTTTGCTTGAGATGGAAACCATTCATCCACTGAGACGGTTCATCAGGGAAGACTGTTTTTCTCTTAGGGCTGTGCCTCTTAGTCTGTATAGCTGACTTGTTTGGCTCTAGTTTAGGCTTCCCTTCACGGTGCTCTGTTAACAGAATTTTAGAGTCATACATTTCACAGAATCACAGAACCACAGAATGTTAGGGATTGGAAGGGACCTCTGTGGGCCATCTAGTCCAACCCCCCTGCCGGAGCAGGGTCAATTTCGTCCATTCAATATAAGTTTAGTTTACCAACATCCAAATTATGCTGCAAAATTCTTATATTCCAGCCTACTAAATTCTCCTGATATTCACATCAGCTGAAAAATAAATGCCTCTGCAGTTATGGAAAATTCTGTGTTAATACAGCATCTCCTATGGAGATTATATACTTTCTATTCCAAAAGTAACTAAGGAGGCTGGTAAACAGCTGTTACTAAAATAACCATCTAAGGAAGCAAGTGTCACTGACTTGCACCCGACAGAAGAAACTTGTCTCAAGGGAATTTAAATATTTGTGTTAATTTTTTGTACAGCTTGGACTGGTAGAGGAGTTTTGTAAAACTGGGAAAAGCAGGGGATTATAGCTCCACCTTAATGGGAGTGGGGTATAGCATAGTCATTGCCATATCATGTCCCGTGGCACATTAAATCTGTAGTTCTTATCACTTAAGCTCCAGTTACTTAAAAAGGGGGACTAGAATGATCCAAGTCAGAAGAGATGTGTTAGCTTGACTGATATATTAATGGAGAACTAAAGGTGATTATATTTCTGTCCATTAATTGTAATCATTCATCACTGTTTATGGCAGATAGAATTTGAGAAGTTAATTGGACCTTTTTTTTAAGTAAGATTACACACTTAGTTGCTAAAAGTAGTAGTGTTGATGTAAAATGCCTCACAGAAATTTGAGTATATGATATGGTACAACACAGCATGTTGATTAAATGACTGGAACGTAAAATCAGCGAGGAACGGAAGGTAGAGACGCTTGGTGCCTTAGGGCCTTAGGGGCTGAAAGAAAGTACCGTTTCTTAGAATAAGTGCTCAGCTTCCTGATTCAGCACATGTGTATAGAACTCTGAGGAGCCGACTACATGATGCCATTTAAAATCTGACCCTTGAAAGAATAGGTGAGGAACCTTGCTTTCACTGACACTACTAAAAAGCTAGAATCGATTTATTTACAGCTGTGAAACGAGGGCAGGATGTGTCCCAGTGCATATTTACAAGGAGAATACAATATGAACATGCAGTGAGGACGGCTCGTATCCAACCAGCTGGCAAATTTTAATTAAATGGAATCACATTGGCCCTCTAAATTGGGATAATATTACAATGAATTGGTTCTCTGCAAATCAGGAGAGTGAAGCTTCCTAATAAAGATCTGTTCATCAAAGGAGTGCCCAAAGGGACAGCTGACTCACCAGAAAATAGAAGGTTTATTATGGTGAACCACCTCTGCTGTCCTACATACTCAGTGAAATCCTTCAGACATGACTTTGACTATGATGCTGTGGAGCTTGCTGGTTTGGATTCAAAGAGTGAGTGGACAATTAAAAAAAAAATTGACGTCCTGGTGCCCCTTTCTCACAATGCCTAGAAAGTCCTTTAGTCCAGCATCTGGATTTGAACTTGCCTCTCAAGAGCCCTTTCTTGAGAAGAAACACTCCTTTGCCAAAAAAAACCTTGCCCAGTATTTAAAGCTCTGTAGCAGGGGTCATAGATCAAAACTCAGGCAGGCTGAGAGACATGGTGAACCTGCGTCTCTGTGCAGTGTATGGTGGCAGTAACCACCAAGTTACTGAGCAGAAAGTAGAAGCAACTGCTCTTCCGTCTATCATTTAATGGTATGCGCAGTTAAACAAAGAGATTCTAGGCCCTAAGAAGACTTTCTTTTTATGACAATGTTTTTGGTTGTAAACACACCTGTCTGACATGCTGTATACAGGCAGAGAGGAAATCTGACGTGACCCGGTGGATTTACCTCCCAGCTATCTGTGGCGATTTATTGCTCAGAACATGCACTGCTGAGAACCCAAATTTTATGTAGCAGTTCTTCTTATGTATCATGCAGGGGAGCCCTTGCACTTGACTCAGGGCTGTAAAGACCACTGGATGACACAACATTTAAATAAGGTGCTGCAATACTCTAGTCCATTATGAATCTTCTCTTAACAATAATACTTTGTCTGATTAGCAGGTCATTTTAAGTTACATCACAGTGTGACCATGGAGATCAGGCTACTTATTAAAGCTGACAACTGAAGGTTTTTCTAAAAATAAGCTCCCACTTTGCAGACAGGATTTCTCAATCACCTTAATATTTTGTGGTATTTGGGGATAAAAAAGATACTCCAATGACTGGAAAATTTCCCAAAGGATGTCTGGAAAATTGCAGAAAAAGTCATATGATTCATGAATTGGCCATTCATTCAGGAAATTATCCTATCATACTTTCTAGCTGAGGGCTGAAGGGATCAGGCACTGTGTCATTCAACTTTCAGGCTCTTTGTCTCCATATATTAGATCCCTCCCTGGTACATCAGCAGGTGTCCTCCTGCCACGTGAATCACCCACAGGACAGGCATAAACGATGTGCCTGCCCTGCCTGCCCCGTAGAGAACCCCTGCCACTGTCAGTTTAGTAGTTTGAGTACTTAGTAACAGAAAATCTGGGTTTAATTATCTTCCCAAGCTGATGGTGGCCTAATCATATCTCCTCCTCTGAGAGGGTATGAGGATGAGATGTTCTCTACATGAAGTGTTAAAGTGATATTAGTGTTTAGTAGCAAATCCTAGTTTCACTGGATGAGAGGAAGGAAGCATCAGCTCCCTCAGTCTAGTTAACATTGCTCAGTGTGGACACGGGATTACCAAACCCTTACTCACATATTTCTTGCTAGAGTTTAGTGGAAACTACGAACATCAAGCTAGGATTTCCCAAGTCTGTTTTCTCTTTTCAGTGCCCTAACAAGTAGATAGTAGAATAATGTTCCTGTTTTTCCTTCATGTAATCTTGCATGCATTGCACAGTGACACGCATTCAAGAGGCTTTGGATGTTGCTTTTCATAAACCCCAAACTAACAGGTCACCAGATACTCCTTTGTAAAATGTGATTTACAGCTTCTGAAGACATGGAAAGAATCAAGTGAGGGACTTGAATTGCAAGTTCTCCTGATTCTCCGACTCCAGGTGAGAGGCACTGTCGCTTCATCAAAAAGACAGTTTCTGTGGTTTCATACTGGAAGGGACTCAGATTGTAGGTGTAGACTGAGAATTCCCTGAAACCATCCTATGTACTGGGCCCCTTCCAGTTTTTCTGGAGAAACACTTAGTCTCCTGACCGTTCTCCTGGGAGCTCAGTGATCTGCCCCATCCAGAATGGCTCTGGACAGAAGCAGTACCTCGGGCACCTGAAGCACCTCAAGGGCTCATGAAGGGAGACAATAGTAAGTTTAGGTGCTGCCAGTGCCTAGCTTAAAGCTAGATGGTTTTGTTTTCTTCAGTTGTAATGTCAATCAGAGTCATGAGTCATGATATCAGGCAGAGGCAAAGTGTGCTTAATTCATAACTCAGACTGATGAGTATTTAATTAGCTTAATTATGTTTACAAAACTGGGAAAATAACTTTGTTGTTTCTCGGACAGGGAAACTGATGCGTAAGGAAAATAAGGAGTTAGTTTAATATCAGTGTTCCCTGCTCCCTAGCTCAAGTCAGAAGGCCAAATACATTTTCTGGACAGGCTTTTAGTGAAGATTAAATAATGAAGTTATACAGTGAAGTTTGCCAAAAGGCATAGAAATGCACACCTAGAAAAGGCTTCCTGCATCATCGAGACCTCCCTTACCTGAAGGCCGTATTTTAGAATTATTTTTCTGGAACATTACCCACAGTATTCTAGATGAGATTTTCACTTGCTTTAATACTTCTTCATCACCGCTTGAAATACTAAATCTAGTTGGAAACTTTATAAACTGCTAGTGCTCAATGCCGCTAATGTGTTCAGATCTCTTCTGTGTTGCAAATCCTAATAGGCCTAACTCTAATAGGCTCATACCAGAAATTCTTACTAATATCTTTTTTTCTGAGTTTAAGTTTCACGCTATTCTCCATTTAACTACTGTTTTTGTAAGCCTCACAATCATTCTTTATGTATAATGAGCTATTCTCTCCTTTCTTCATAATTCCCCCTAGCTTCATCATCATAAAATTTTGCTAAGACATAGTCAAAGTCATTAGGGAAATAGAGATCACTTAAGGGAAATATTAATTAAAAACCTGATTGAAGCATGTCTCCAAAGTTAGTTGAAGACAATGTAGGATAAATAAATATCTCTTTAACCTCTTGCCACTGGCCAGATTATGTTCTACTTGTGAGATGGATTTAATCAGGATGGTTACAACCACATCTTGGAATCTTGAAATGAGCTACACATAATTAATATTCCAGGAGCTCCATACTGCTGTTCAGGAGGGTGTATATGGATGCTTCTTGTTTGGCAAAAAAAGAACAAAAGAAAACAGAACCTTATACACCAGACTATTATTATTATGTTAAAAACCACATATAACTACAAATACAGAAGAAGAAAAAATTGTCAGCCCTAAAGTGCTCGCAATTAAATAAGAAGGAAAACTGGGTTAGAAAAAAGGCTGGAAAAGTAGTGTCATAACTACCGCATGGTACAGTCATTCTTAAAAAACCAGGCCAATAATGAACTCATCTGCCTAAACATCAAGTCGCTGCTTATGCTACTGAAAAGGTGTTTCGGGGGAGCTGAAAGACGCTGAGGGAATGCTTCTGAGAGACCGGATTTTCTTTTACCCGGTATTTTGAAGAGAGGTGCAAATGTGATTTTGGTACTTAATTTTCATAAAATGGATTGATATTTTCTCATCAAAACTGAGCTGTTTTCCTAACTTCTTCTTGATGAAACTATGTACTCTTTGCTGGATTTTAATCAAGTAGGTAGTGTTAACTGAGCTCCTGCAGGGTCTGCCAGGCAGGCAGTTTGGCAATACCAATACGTATCCCTATTTTTTTCGCAGGAGGTTTGAGTTCAACAGTCCAGAGGTCTGAACCAGATCTGGCCAGGCTGTGTTGAAGTGCTGGAGAGCCGTAAAAGCAGACCACAGCTGCTTCAAAGAGGGAATCGGAAAGCTGTGTCTCACCAGTGCAGGCTGGTTACATTGCAAACTGGTACCAGCTCGGGTTCGTCTTCAGCTGTAATGTGCAGCAGGTCAGAAGGAGCTCTACCCTGAGGTTCAGCCTCTCTGCTTGTTGTGGAGGTGAGGAGGAGGTGGACACATGTGCAGAAAGAGACTCTGTCGCCTCTGCCTGTGAGCAACCATTCTGAAAGCCCAAACCCACACGCGGGCTCAGTCAGGGAACAAATAATTGAGGGAGTCCAGCTGGCTCACCTTGCACGGTGTTCTCAAACACCACACAGTTTCCAATAGGGAACTTTCCTGGAATTTCTGGTTGCAGGTCACTGGAATAAAATTGAAGTTACAAAATATTGGAATTTCCCAGACTTACTCACATTATGAGTCAAAAGCAGATCCCAAAAGTAATTTGCAGTTACAAAGAAACCTTTTCCGCAGTATATGTTAGTATAATATTATTTCCTGCCCCCTTCCCCTCCCCTCCCCAAATGCTGGTAAATGAAAATGAAAATGCTACACAGAGACCTGGAGCTGAAAGGTTAAAGAGAGTTGGGGCCTCACGTTAGCATCTACATGACGTCCTTTGACAAAGCTCAGCCTGAAAATGGCATTGCCTCTTGGCCAGATACTAGGTTACTGGCAGACCACCTACTTCTCAGCAGTCCTGGCTCTCTTATTCTCTAGCTCTGTAGTCCCATAACATTGGTCCTGCTGCCATTTTCTCATACCTTTGTTCTTTTGTAAGATGTACAATTTAATAACATCGACCTTCAGATTCAGTCACGCTTATATCAGATCAATCTCCATTCCTTATTTCCTTTCTTGATGTTTTCAATGTTTCTTACTTATCTAAACCAAAATTGGGGGGTTTTTTGTTGTTAGAACAATGTGAAAAACATAACTTGACAGAATATGTAATTTAAATTTAATGTTTAGAAATAATATAAAACAAACTAGGTTGCTTGACAAGGTTGTGAGGTAACCCGTTTGAGGATATTACCATGTTCCATGTGTGGCTGAACACCATTCAAAGCAGAGAGAATGGATCAAGTTGACCTATGGCAGGATTCAGCACTAAGCCTCTTGGGGCCATAAAAGCGGACAACTCTTGGGTACGTTTATAGAGGATATTCTTTTAGATTCATTTCCCTTCATCTGGGTCAAAAAGAAAGGTAGGAACTCAAGATCCTGTTTATTGTGTAATAAGATTTAAAAATAAATCAGAATAACATTTTTATTATTATATTAAAATCTTCTGTTAAACAACTTTGCAAGCATTATCTAGTATTTTTCTAATACCTTCTCAAAACTTTGAGAATCCTCAAGATTCAGAACTGTGAGATGATCTACTCTGTAAAAAATGGATCCTGCAAAGAACCTCTCTATTTAGGAAGACTGGCTGCAGGAAAGCTGGCACTAGGGACTGCTGCAAAAACCTTGTTATTCCTATAGGTTATCAGGAGCCTTCTGACAGAGTAGCTTTTGCTTAAAAGCCAAAATTTTAAAACTGAGCTGCTTTGTGCAAATACTGACAACTATCTCTTTCTGACACAGTACTGGATCCGTTGCCTGGCTAATGTCTGTCTATGATTAGTAGTCAAGCATCCATGCGACTAACCCTAGGTATACAAATAAGCAGAAGGTGACCCGTTGGACTTGTTCTTCTTGGTGTGTCTGGTTTTATTTGTCATTGTTCTTGTTTCACAAATCTGCAAGTCTCCTGCCCTAAGCCTGGGGTTTCTGGAGACTGTTTTTTGAAACACCAGATTTTGCAGGAATCCGTAACCTAAGAATCTGGACACGTCCTTGTGATCTCAGAGACATGGGTGCAGGTCGTCTGCTGCAGCTCAACAGACATGATACCTGAACTTTATGTCTTCCTTCCCAGCAGAGCGGCCTGGACTTGGAATTTCCCATGACAAAAACACACATTCTCTTCTGAGATTTCCTTCTTGGTAAATCTTGTAAAAACTGGTGCGCTCCTGATAAACTTTGACCTTGATGACAGAATATCCTAAACCGGCTCTACCTGCAATCACTGATTTGAGATGAAGATGTGCTGACTCCTACAGTTTGGGAGAAGAAGCACTGACACTGTTCCCATTTAATTTTAAAAAGCAAGTGTGAGTCATTTAGGAAGTCTCTGGTTTGAAATTCAGCACCTCTAAAAAGAAAACTAATAAGGAAATACCTGAGCGATAAGCCCTTCTTAATAGACAAAGCACAGACGATGGCAGCACTGAACAGTGGGTCGTGCATGGCCAGCTCGTTACACACACACATAAACCACCTAATCACTGGAGCCATGGCTGTGGGTAGCTTGTGTGAACTCGTTTGCATCGCTGCATTTGCTTCATATTGCATGTCCTCATCACAAAATCAAAGTCCAAATTACAGAATCATTCTATCTACATAATGAATTATTTTCCCCAGCACCAAATGTTTTGCTAAGGTGCCTTCAGATGCCTAACAAACATCAGTCAGAGGGATCTACTTATGTGGTGAATTTTCCTTCATTTGCTCTTCCTGCGTTTTCTGTGCAGAGCATATTTCTTTGCATTTATTCGTCTAATGACCTCTTCTCCAGGTCGTGTATGAAATGGCTCCTGCAAATACTCTGTGTTTAAAATGTGCCCATTCGTTTGAACTGAACAAGCACCTCAATCTCGAAGTTTTTGCCTGCTCAGATTTGAAACTGGCCTTCCATACCCATTTTAAAAACCTGCACTTTTACGTCTGTTCTTGCCACACATCTTCACTCTCATTTTAGAAAGGGTAAAGGCAAAATAGATATATGTATGGCCAAAACTAGTGTTGTGAAATAATGCTTATCACTCCCCATTCTCAAAAGCTATTTTTTTTTCCTTTTTCTCTTGGTGAACATAACTATATTTCCATTGCCTTTTAGACTGAGATGCAAGTCAGTACCAGAGCTGCAAACAGAATGCAGAAAACCTGTACGTTGTTTCTGTGGTGTTGTAGCCAGAAAAAAAAGAGTCAGTAATTTCAGTAATTGACTTAATGGTCATAACATATAGTGCATTTATGTGGGTAATCACATCAGTTAAAGTCTGAACTCCAAACCATAAGGATACAAGCATAAACTTTAAATATGAAACTTTCAAAATATGTTTTCTGGGTCTCTCTCTCTCATTGAGACCTTTTCTAAGTTCTTTAAAATATTTCAGACAAGAGACAGTAATTGGATTTCCAGACCTGTCTTTATTACTTGAACTAGAAAGAGACGTCCAGAGTGAAATGGTCTAACTTCTCGCCAGAATGGATTCGTAGCTAATATGAACTGGCTCTGCGTTTTGCTCCCCTAGGGAAAAGGGCCCTCTCACATTTATGTGTTTAAATGGAGTCTCCTAGTCGGTCTTTAGAGACATAACAAGAAAAGTATTAGCATTAATTGCATCCTAATCCGCAACAATTTTGTACATGCCTATTCAGAATTAAAAAAAAAAAAAAAAAAGAGGAGCAAGACTGAGAGTAAAATCAGTATTAATGGCTTTTTAAAATGTGTGATTTTTTTGGTTTTGTTTTTAACATGACCTCTTTCTAAGCTAGAAATTTTCTTTCCAAAAGCATACTCAGTCTGACATTCTGGTGCTTTAGTTTTTTGCAAACCTGCTGCTGTCTCAATGTAGCAGAAATCTGTCTCCTTCTTTTTCCATCAGAGGTTTCTTAAGAATTTCATAAGAACTAGAAATTCATTTTGGACAGAAAAGATGCCACTACCTCCATTAGAAACAACAACAAAACAACCCACAAAAAAAACAAAAACAAAAACAATCTAGAAAAATATCTTGCGTTAGATGCATCTTCTTTGACATTTTGAAATTGAGAACACCTGGGAAATTTTAAAGGCATGTATAATCATTCTTTTCTATGTATACAAAATAAATTACTTCCTTTTTTTTCCCTGTAGACTAGACTGATACATATAGGATATGTAAGTGATTCATTATAATGCACTGTTGAACGTCTATAGGTTCCTTCATATACTAAGAGCAAAGCATTGTTTCAGACAGCTCAGGAGGTTTCTAGTACATCCAGTATAGGGCAATACCCTCAAGGGGAATGGCTCTGATATTTGGGGGATTCTGTAGAACTGGACACCTGAATGGATTCCAAAATATGGCAGTGAAGTCTCATGTCAGCGGCTTCACGTTCAAAGTGTTTGCTAATACAAGTATTTCCACGTTCACCCTCTCACCAGTTCCTACAAGGGCTGAAGTCGAGTGGTATTTTTGTCTCAGACATCATCATTAGAGCATGAGACAGAAACATCTTCAAATTTAAAGTGTTGCTAAGTATGATTATACTGTTAAACTAATTCTGTAGATGGAATAGATGTCATAGGAAAATCTAATTTGCTCTCTCAAATAGGTCTGTTATGCTAACCAGATTAACATGCAGACAGAAGAGTAAATGAAAGTTTTGATTCTGATTGCTCTTAGGGATACATCTTTCTACTAGATGGTGTGATTTTTATATGACTATAAACACCCTTTGAGATTATGGATGGGCATAATTTGGGTTTCAAATGTATTGTTTTCACATATTCTTTGTACCTTGTTTCACTTCCATCCTTAGATTAAGAGTATAATTTGTTATCCTGAAAAACCTTAAAAAAAGACCTACCGTAATTGTGGCACAGAAATGTGGCATAAATGCTGGAGAGATAATAAAGAGCTGTTCCCAGAGGTTTCTAGCCCACAGCAATTTGCATGACTTTTGGCTAATTCAAGTAAACTTCAGATAAGCCCTCTTCTTCAAACTGAATGTAAACTTTGAACCTCTTTAGCATTGCCTGGAAAGAATATTCTGGAAACTAATACTACATGATCCTCTATTTGCGGATATTGATTGCACTGACCAGTATCCAGGGAAATTACTTTTAATATGCTCTGCTCCAAGTCACACATAACTATAGCGAGAGTATTGCACTCACAACAACTTGAAGTTCACATGATACGTTAAAAATATCTTCCAACTTCCTTCCTTTCCACCCACAGCTATGGACCTGATTATAGCCTCCTTAAATCCTGTCTGCATCTCTTTTAATTTTGCCACAAGAACTGATTATGAAGCAATATTGAGTCACGCAGTATATCTAGGGAAGCTGTAAAATCTAATTGCAGTTATGTGGTGACCCCTTGGTGAAAGAATGAGGTCAGATGTAACATGTTAATAGTATCAACACTTTAAAACAAAGCACTAACAGAAACAGAGGTGGAACTCAGTTGTGTTTTTTTTCCCCTTATTGGATTAAGGTGTTCAAATGATTAGAACACGGATTTACTCCTATTTGGGACATGCCTGAGTTGTCGCTGAAAACTAGTTGTATTGGGAATTCAAAATTTTGCTGGCATGTGACAATCTTCAGATATTTTACCTAATTTGAGCATGAATTTATAAGTGAGCTCCCTGGTGCCTTTCACAATGTTTTCCTCTAGCTGTATTTTTAATGTTTTTTTTATTATTATTTTGTAACTTTGCCTGGTAAAAAGTCACTTTGCATTATAGGATACTTTAACCTACGTAGAATGAATGCTTCTGGGGATAGCTGCAGCCAGGTGCCACATACGGAGACAAACTGCCTGCTGATCCTAAGGGGTTTGGTATCAAACCTGAGCTTCGGTGCCCTGTTTCCCATTGCCCCAAAGGAGATTCCATTCCAAAAGGCAGTAAAGGAAAAACGAGGATGATCCTGACTCAGCAGATAATAAGGTATGTTGTAGGAATTCCTGGCTGAGGAAACTGAACCCGTTTTGCTTTCCAAGCCATTTTTCAGTCTTTGTGATGTCCTTGGACTGGAACAAAAAGGAGAAGGACATGGATCAGTATGAAGTCTTGCATTTCTAACACAGGGCTTATGAGCTGAAATTCTCTTAGCAGGAACAGGCTTGTTTTATACAGTAAGAGAAGGATTATGACTCCTCAGCTACCACTCAGGGGAGACCTTGCTCCCTACAACTACCTGAAAGGAGGTTGGAGTGAGGTGGGTGTTGGTCTCTTCTCCCAGGCAACAAGTGATAGGACAAGAGCAAACAGCCTCAAGTTGCATCAAAGCAGGTTTAGACTGGATATTCGGAAAAATTTCTCCACCAAAATGGTTGTCAAGCACTGGAACAGGCTGCCCAGGGAGGGCATCCCTGGAGGTATTTAAAAGACGTGTAGATGTGGTGCTTAGGGACATGGTTTAGTTGTGGACTTGGCAGTGATCTTAAGGTCTTTTCCAACCTAAACAATTCTGTGATTCCATGATTCTATATCAGAATTTGCTCTTCTGTATTTGAAGATATTTTATTCTAGTTGCAGTGTTTTATTGTACCCTGCCAGTTTTCGTAATTCAGATCCTCAAAGGTTTTTGGGTCCGTAAAGGAGAATTGTAAGACTACGAAAAACACATTTCCTGGCTGCTTAAGAGTTTTGCGGGGAATGTTTTATCTAGTTATAAAACAAGGCTTGCTATTCAGTCCATCACTGTTAAAAGAAAGTCCTGATCCTCTCCCAGTTCATGGTTTGCTATTCAAAACAGGACTGTACTTTTTGTGATTGAGTAAACTTTCTGTCCTCCTTTGCTTTTTGTGAATTCAGGAACCATCCCTGAACAAGTCTCGCTGAGGAAGAGGCCTGTGTGATAGCAACCTGAAACTGAACCCTGGAATGAAATGACATTTAAAGTTAAATTACTTGTTTATTTATAGTAAGGTTGACTGATTAAATGCCTTGCGACTGCCAGGGTTCCCCTATGTTGCTAAAATGATGTTAGAAGAAATTTTTGTGGTTGTGTAACATCTGTTTGCTCCTGTTTGTCCGTGTCCAGCTCGGTCTGCCAGGAGAGCCCTCCCCGAGCTGCTGCAGCCGGCGCTGCCCCTCATGCTTCATCTGTCCCTTTATCCATGGAGGAGCCCCTCGTTCCAAATAAAAGCGCAAGGCCGTTAGCGTGGCGTAGGAAGGAGCGTGGCTGCTGGTGACAGACGTGGCACCAGAGGAATCTGTGTTGTTCTTGGCTGCAGCCGTTCCCAGGCAGGAAAACAATCGCATGTTTTCTTCCTTCATCTCACAACCCCCGGCGTCCAGGGCAGGAATTTCATTATACTTTGGATGAGTGGAAAAGCTGTAATCAAATACCTGTGACAGGTAGACAGGAAGTTTGCAATAGGCTATGAAAGCCGAAGCAGCAAGAAAAAGACCTGGAGGTTTAAAGAAAAACAAAACTTTCTCAAAGTGTGTTTTAAGGAGCAGCACCTATTGTAGCTCAATCAGCGCTCTCGGGGTTGATGGCTCTGCAGCCATCCCCCCTGTCGGGAGAAGAGTGAGAAGTCAGAAAGGAGATTATCTACGTCTGTCATATGAAAGGCCAAGAAGAAATTGCTTTGTGTTCTCAAACCACAATGTCAAACATTTGCTAAAATGAAAATCCTAGAAAAACTGAGTACAGGACTTGACTCTCTTAAGTGGTATAGGTTAAAATATCCTAAGCATACGTAACAATTTGTATTTGTTAAACCCTGTCTGAGTCAGAATAAGACATGCACTTTTAATGGAAACGCAGAAATTTAACTGTAGTTCTGTTTGAAAGATGCTAATAGGATCCTGTCTTCTGTTTATTTTAATTACTATTTTCTTTCCTTAGAAAGATCCTAACTTTTCTCTCAAGCAAAATAAGAGGTAGTAAACTCCAGTACTGAAAAGAAAAAGAAAAGAAAAAAGGAAAAGCAAGTAGGAGCATTTGGTTGAAAGTGAATGTTTCTGCATGTGCTTGTATCTGACTTTGAGCAGGGAGCCAAGGCCTGGCTTGATGCTGTTTTCTGTCAGCATCCACCCAGCTAACCCTTGGGAGGAGAAGGAAGTTCTGCACCAGCTGATGTCTCAGCTCTTCACAAAGCCCACTGGTGAGTTATTGGTTCTGCTGTGATCCCTCCAAAAGCCCACTAAAACAGGAAAAGACCAAAAAAGAAACTTCTTCTTTGTTAGACTTTAAGTACCGTGGTACAGTGCATTTTTTATGACGTGCATATGCATCACGGTGGAGGCCTCTTCAATGACTGAAGGTCTGTAAGCCTCTGCTGAAAGAGAATAATGCTGTCATAGACATTTTGGGTTAGAAGCATTTCTAATGGCAAATTTTATGTGATAAACTTTTTTTTAAAAGTCATATTTCAGTTACAGTTTTGAGACCTGGAAAGAAAAAACTGTGAGTTTTTTAAATGTGAGCTGCCAGTTTTCATTAAAGATGGCAAAACTTCAAAAAGTAAGTTAACATTTTAAATAGAAGGTAACTCCTGTGTCTTGTCCTATATAGACCAGTTCATCATATCCTCATAAGGCTAATCTCACAAAACCTAGGTCTGAAATTATGGATATGATTTGTATTGTGTGCCTTAAAGCTCTAAAATGGATTGCAGCCAGGTCAGCTGTCCAAGCTTCTATGTAAAGAAAAATATAACAGCATCCTTACTTAGATGGGACCCCAACTTTCTCATCTAATCTTTAACATCCTCTGGCTACTTATTTCTTAATTTCTGTCTCTCCTTGAAATATTAATCACTAACTATAACCAGGAGTGAGATGGGGCTCCATTTGGTACAGACACATAATCCAGTAGTACTAATATTTACATGAGTGCCTGAACTTGTCCATGTAAGTAATCCCTCCAAGGTCATCTCCAAGGACAGGAATATGCTAACAGCAGTAAATGCAGAGCCAGTGTATTCTCACAAAATATCTTCCCTCTCTGATGTGAATACACTTTTCAAAAATGGCCTTTATGCTTTTACATTGAGAATCACTTTTACAAGTTTGAATATTCACAACTGTAAACACAGTATTCAATTAGAAAAGGAGTAATCATGACCCAAGCTTTCATGAAGAATTAACCCTCTCAGCCTGAAATCTTTCACCTACTTTGTACCAGGGAGTGTCTCTGAAACCTTTACTTAAAATAAAGAACAAACAATAAAAGAAAAATCTTTGCAATACCTTTTCTTCCACTACAGAAAAGCAGATTTTCAGTAGATACCTGAATCTTCCTTCCAGTTGGTAGTCTGAAGATGTTGTTTTCAACAAGCTTTCCTGTCTGCTTGTTTGCCTTTATTGCTCTACAGGGATAAACCAGTTTACTTATAGTAACTTCTACAATTGTTTAGTCTGAGTTCTTGTGAAGTGATTCAGTCTTAAGGAAACTGTTTAGAACTGATGCTTTTTTTATATATTTTTTATTATTTTTTCACAAAGCTTCCGAAAAGTCTTGTTGACCAGGAAATTTCTGAAGGGTTGGGTAAGGTTATGAAGTCAATAGCCTAAAGAGGAAACTGCTGCTGGCAGTTCTGGGTATATTGAGCAATTGCATTTTCGGGTAGTCTGTGTTTGTTTTCAGCTTTTATGGTAACCTTTCATGAGGCTTCATGTGGCCGGTGTTTCTTGTGCAGAGGCAAAACCTGGCTGAGAGATCTATTTTTGTTTTTAAAATAGTTTCTTCTTTTGGGACAGGAAAGTAAATAATAATTACATGTGTAAGCACTATGATGCAGGAGTTCAGTAATAAAAGTAGGGAAGTGCAGAGTATTCGAGTGCATGGATATCAGGAATATGTGCAATTTTAGTCAGTAGTGATGGGAATTTGGCAAACACTTCATTTTTCTCACATCCTTTTCCTTTCATGATGTTCCTTTGGGACTTTCTCACAAAGAACTCTAGGCAAAATTTCCCTGAAGTCCCTCACAACATTTCAGTTCAGAATAAAGTTTATGCCTGGTACCAAGTCCAAGACCAATAATGAATACTAGGATGGACTGCTCAGTACACACCACTATTTATCAAGATTACAAAGTCAGCCAGCCTCCAGTATAACAGAAATCTGAGATCATACTTTTATCTACCAGTTTCAAATAATTTAAATTAAAATATTTATACTAATGAGGATCTCTAAAATGTACATGTGATAAAAGTGACCTTGTTTGTTCTTGACAAAAAGAACTCATTCTAATAGAATTTAAGCACTGAATAATTATTTTGTTTTTTGTGGATGTGATCTCAACTGAAGATAGTCAGGAAGATATAGACAAAAAGATACTTCAAATTCCCGTATCAGTAGAAGCTGTTCTTCGGAATTTGTGAGCTTTTGAATAAAGGAACTCAAGTCATGTTATATAAAAAATTAGAGTTCATAGGGGATGTGTCCATCAGCATAATCTTTCAAAAACTTTTTTAGCTTATAAAACATGGAAAATGTGTGGCTGAATGCTCTGTGTGGCTTTGAAAATGTTGCCTCATAGCTTAGAAAGCACTGGAATGAGACAGTATTTCCATATGGAAAAGTTCTGTCACTGGTGGGGCCTTGCATCATTCATCACTTTCTTTTTTCTGTGGAAAACAAGAGTTAAGGAGAGTTGGTTGGTCTGAATAGGAGGAAAGGAAAAGTGGAAAACCCCAAATAAGAAAGAGGTGGGACATATACTGATATAATATATACTATCTATTTAATATATACTGTCTATGTGCAGCCAAACTCAGTCCTAGCAGCAAAATGTTTTTAATTTTAAACAAAAGAAATAGGTTAGAAATCAAGGAAAACAGTTAGTGACTCAAAAGAAAATATAACACCATTAAAAAGTGAATTATGATTGGAAGAATTAAACTAACTGATGCACCACAACTCCTGCAAGTGCGAAAATCCATCAGCCGGGATGACAGACCAAACAATAATGCTTTTTGCCTGGGTGGGGCTTATCTCTAATTGGGGTCTAGTTTCTCTTGAATTCCATTCAAGACAGAAGTCAGAAAACCTCAGCTGGTAAACTGCATTTTCTAGGTCAATGACATGTCTTAACACCACCGTGATAACTGCCTGAAAACGTGTTTCTCAGCCTTCAGTCCTGTAGGTAGGCATTCTGAAAAGTGTTTGTGAACTGTGCTTCTGTCAAAATTTTTTCTCATTCTCTTCCTGGGAAAGGTATGCGTTCTTTATTCCTTAGGGTTTATACAACTAGTGATTAATATCCAAGAGAAAAAAAAATAATCCCACAACTGATATTTCATACTGATGTTTCTGTCATTTAATTATTAAAATCCTTTGAAATTGGAAACAAATTTCCAGGGTCCTTGTCTAACGTGCTCTGACCCCTAGAAGTCACTAGTAAGCATTCCAGCAGGGCCTTCTACTAAGTCCCCTTTTCAAAATTATTAAAATGTGGCTGTGTTTGTCTCTGACATATCATAACTGGATCTGCTGGGGCCTGGGAGGTGTGAACGGACCCTGTCCAGAGGACGGGGCTGTGCACCAGCCATACGGCCGTGCCAGGCATCGTTGGTGGAGTTAGCTGAACGGCGTCATGAACTGGGCATGGGGTTCTTTAACAAAATACATTCTTGCTGTCCACACAAAAGGACTGCCAAGGCCCTAAAAGGTGGTGAAGAAAAGGTCATTTCCTCTGTGTGTACTCTGTCTGGTTGCTCTAGCAATGTTTACCACTCCCGTGGAAACCAACAGGAGTTGCCTGTTAGCTGGGGAGCAGGGAACAGAGCAGCGAGGGAAGAGTTAGGGGCTTATTTTTATCTTATTTCACTTATCCCTGTTTGAAAACAGGCTCTTATCACACTGTGTTTAGAGAACACTTTAACAGATAAATGCAGAACAATGCAGGGAGAATCTGTTGGTGGAGATACGTTCTGAGGAATGGCAGGGAGTATATGTTTGTGCCTCTTTGCTGAGTGAAAGGATTACAGGATTAATCAGCGCCTGCCCGAGTCAGAGGCCTGCTCTTCTCTGTCTGCTCATCTCCCATGCCAGGTTCCATTTTACATGTGATTTCTATCATGTCATCTTTCCTCTAAGTGGCCGTTTCTTTAAAATCTTTACCATTCTTCATTGCTGTGCATTATGCAAGAGACAGTTCAACCTGAGCTCTGTGTCTTCATATATGGGAGACACTTACCAATATAGAGTACATAAGTTCCATTATTTTCCTGTGAGACATCAGATTTTTTAAGACCATCATCATTTTTCAAGGAGGAACTCAGAGAATGAAGGAGATGGAATAAAACTACAGTTTATCAGCCTGCTGCTAATGATTTAATGTCATAAAATTTATAAAGTGATTAAACATATTATCAAGCTTTCTAGATGCAAAACATGAGAACTCAACATTTGCTAAAGAAGAGAGGTCATTTTGGCAAAGAATAGAGGAGAAAGGAAATTTTACCAGGCATTGGACTATCTTTTCCCCTTTTTTGAAGTAGCAAGAGGGAGGTCATTGGCAATGCTCACCGTGTTCTCAACCACAGGGGTGTTTCTGTCTTTTTTATATGTGAGGGATTGTGTAGAAAACTGCCATTATTTGAAAACTAAACAGATTGTCATTTGTGCTTTTAAAGCTGTCTGCTGTGTAAGCCGTTGTCATAATCCACCCATATGTCAAATTCAGGGATTGCGTTACTATACCTTTAGATACATGGAGATGCCAGAGACTGTGCAAAAATCTCTTTACTTTGCCAAAGCAAATAAATGAAGGGAAATCCCCGAGGGTAAGGGGCGAGTGGAACAGATGTGATAGCTTTACTTCACGTTCTTTCTGCCTCATACCTAGGTGCCATGTAAGAGGTATAGTTTGAGTGTTGTTATACTTAGCCAATAGTCAGCAACAGAAAAGTCTCTTTTAGTATGTGGGGAGCTGAATTTAAGTCATATCAACCCTAAGGCTGCTGCAAATCTTTTGAGATGCTGAACTCAGGATAATTTATAAAGCTCCTTTTGAGTTGAGGCATACCAATCAAGTATAACATCACTTGAAAAGAGAATTACAGTTTCATTCTTGTAATCTTGCTCTTCTACCCTTTCCACCCTAATAAAGTGGGATTTTTTTTTCTGCTGCAAAACACAATCGCGAAGGAAAAAAAAAGAAGTTGCCAACTGGCTGATTTCCAATTTACGTGGGTATAAATGAATACTGAATCAGCCCAGTATTTGGCTTTATTTAGAAACACATGCCCTTGTCCAGATCCCATTAAGTCTGATGAAAAATGCACTTCATTGGTTTCACTGACAGTGGATTGAGCCCATTAAGAAAAATTGGTTTGGTGTCAGGGTAGTGACAGTTTCTGTGTAAACTGGAAAGGATGTAATCATTTTGTAGACCAAAGGAACATATTTTCACAACTTTAATATGAATTCGAAACAAAAAAATTTGTTGAAAATAAATTCAAAATAAAGCTAGTGCCTGAGCAGGGTCAAGTTTTTCTCACTGAGCAGCACTGCTGGAGGAGTATAATGTGTCTCTTGGTTATCGATGGAGAGGAAAAGAAAAGTATTTGCAAAGACTGTGATTATATTCCCAACATATCAGTCATTGTGGCTGCACTACCTTTAAAGAGAAAACCATTAGCTGTGGTAGACGGTAATAGATTGCTCCTATCCCACAGTGTAGGGAGACACAGCTAAAGAACTGTTATTTGCTTTTACTGACACTAAATGGCTAATGTGAAGTTAACTCAAAATGACTGCTCTGCTCTAAGGGAAGAATGGTTGCACATTTCTGATTCAGTGTACCAGAGGGGTTGGGTTTGCCTTGCACTTACCGTTGGAGTCTTGCAGGATGTGCCAGGGTGTGTGACTGCCGGGCTGGGAAATGGTTTCCCTCTTGCTGGGACCAAGGCTGAGGTCACGCATTGGAGTGCCCCCGACTCACCCCACTTGAGACATTACCTTTCCATGCATGTGTGGTGCGTGCCTGCAGTCAGATATTTGCACAAATATAATTCTTGGTAAAGACACCACGGGCATATACAATCCTAGGACCATGCCGAGTTTCAACACGTCAAACTCTCGTTCCTTCTGTTTTGCTCTGCACCACTTTGTAACGTCCATGCAGCCCTAGAGCCCCTTGAAATAGGATTGGATCTTCAGCCACCAGAGGGGAACCACATGTCTAAAGAGTGTCTCCAGTTTGCATCAGCCTAACAGTGAAGCCCAGATCTCAGCCTAGTCCATGCCCATGAATGGAGATCCATACCTGGCCGGATAAGGAAACGCTGCAGTTCCTGAAAGTAAGCGAGAGCCCATGGGCAGATATATTTTGGGAAAGGTAAGATTTTAGCTAGTTTCTCCAGCAACACAATGTTCTTATGATACATTGAGTTTACTAGCTTTTGAAGAATTTATGCTTACTGAGGCAGTGAAAGCAAGGGGACTCTCATGGAAGTGCTGGGGAGATTTTAGCAGAGAGAATGCTAATAGTAACGTCACCGCTAGCTCATTTCAGGGAAAAAAAAAAAAACAAAACACAAACAGGCTTGGCAGGGGCCTAAGCCTCTCTCCCCATTGATGTGGATAGACACAGCTGTGAAGTCAAGGGGGAATAGGGCAAGTACAGGGGCTTCATTTATATTTCAGGGTCCTTTCTGGGAGGACTGGTTTTTTCTTTTCCTTTTCTTTCTCTTCACAGAATCACAGAATCACAGAATGGTAGGGGCCGGAAGGGACCTCTGTGGGTCAGCTAGTCCAACCCTCCTGCCAAAGCAGTGTCACCTACAGCAGGCTGCACAGGACCTTGTCCAGGCGGGTCTTGAACATCTCCAGAGAAGGAGACTCCACAACCTCCCTGGGCAGCCTG
>Ga0065711_1031058_pt1 | contig 30684 bp, 13 predicted proteins | sample Hoacrofraction12_FD_59098 | JGI IMG/M metagenome (GOLD analysis project Ga0065711, IMG submission 59098) | Hoatzin crop microbial communities from Cojedes, Venezuela - Epithelial fraction 12 v2 (version 2) | ecosystem: Host-associated > Birds > Digestive system > Esophagus > Crop | place... | reverse complement strand
CCAACTAGACTCAGCGCCGCTGATGACAACCCTCTGAGTTCTGCCATTCAGCCAGTTCTCTATCCACTTCACCGACCACTCATCCAGCCCACACTTCCTCAGCTTCCCTAGGAGGATATCATGGGAGAAGCAATGTAATACAGTGAACAGGGTAACTTACCACTTTTCAGTGGTCTTTTGTGAGTAAATATCACTCCTGCAAGCTCCAAAAGCTGCATGAGAAATGTGGGGTGTGAGTTACATGTGATAAACTGAGTACAGATTTTTTGGGAAAGCACTTACACATCCATGAAAGGAAAAAAAAAAGTGAAAACACCATGTTTTGGCATTGAATTGGCATTTTCCAGCAGGAAAAATTAACTGTATGCAGCAGATTTCCTGCTAGTATAGCAATAGTGCACACTGCAGTTATTGCATGATAGTTCATGCTAGCTCAACCTACAGAATGGCCATCTTTCCAGGAAGATGCTGAATAAGAAATTTTACTCCCTCCATGCTCTGTTAGGTTAGCCCACGCTTGTTTTTTTTTCTTGATGTGTGCTTGCAGTTGTGTTTAGTTACAATTACAAGAGCCTTACATTAAAGGGAAAGAAAAATAAAGCATAAAGCTCTTTGTTACTCTAGTGATCATGAATTTATGTGACTAATCCCATGAAGTTGCTTGCACAATCATTATGCAGCCAGGTTAGAAGTTGCCCACGAGTCAATTTACTCACAAAGGTACACCTGTTCTAGAATTGCTTAGGGTTATATTGTTGTTCCAAACAAGGCAGTACATTTTGCTTTCTCTCTCGGCATCTGCTCCTCCATTAGAAGGCTGCTGATGTGGAGTGAGGATTGCTATACAAACACCCAACTACCCGGAGTTTTGATCTGCAGAACGAATGGTAAAATCAGGGCTCATTCCATTTGGTGCCTGTCAAACAAATAGAAATGTAAGCCTTGCTTTTGCAAGACAAACATGAAAGAGCTTGATTATCAGCCTTGATTTCCAGTGTGTAGTCCACTGCATCCCAGATTACATACATCTTCTCAGTTAAAAGTCTAGAGGTGAGGTGGATGCTGTGTGTGCTTTTTTGTTTACTTATTTTTAGTTCTGTCCAAAAGAATCCCATGTGAAACCTTGCAGATGGCATTGCAATAGACTGTAGCTAGTGTGTACCACCTTACTGTAGCCTCACTTGTAGATTTCAAATTAGTTGTTCTGTTCTATTGAGAAAATTTCTTCAAATACCAACTGCAGTTGCCAAGGAACTGGCAGGCAAGGCTTTTGCTTTCTTTTGAGGAAAAAAAAAAAATGCAGCTAATTCTTGTATTCACAGGCAAAAGCGTTCATAGCTTTTTAGTGGGTGATTCTTAAACTATAAAGACCTTTAGAATTAGGTGACTGTGTCTTTGTTTTAATGTGCCTCACTCAATACTTTGTATTGTTATGTGTGAAGGATACATTTTTCATGGTCAAAATGAATTTCAGATATGTTGCATGTAAATGTAGCATTATTTGTAAAAGCTGAGAAACACAGAATGCTTAAAGTCTCATCCAGAGATGTGATGGTAATCTACCTTAATCGTCATTTTAATTAATATGTAGATCCTTACATATCACTCCTGAAGCAAGTGAAGTGAGGTAATAGTTAAATAACTCAGAAAATTAGACATGAAACATACATTGTGGAGTTTTCAGGTGGCTGCTTTTGCTTCATAAGTCAAAATATCAGAAATCTATATATCCAATTAACAATTTTGATAGAATAGTTATTTATAGTTTATAAAGGGAAAATGGAGTTTATATAGGATATGCACTTTCAGTGAATTCAAGGCAGAAAAAGGTAAAAAAAAAAAGCATAGGAGCTGTAGATATGTTACTGGTGGATGAACAGAAAGAACCTCTAGGGGTCCCTTCCAACCCAAAACTTCCTATGATTCTATGATTCTATGAACATACATAAGATTTTTTTCCTCCTTTCTGAAGGAAGAAAACAACTACAGTGAAAAGAAAGATGCATTGAACTAACTTATGGCCAAGGGAATGCAGAATAAAGCAGCAGGAAAAAACTGTTTTGTGAGACAGAGTTAGCAATCATCTTAAATGCATAAGTATTCGTATGTGTTCCCTACATTTTCTGGGTAATCGCTCATAGTGTAATAGGGTGTGTTCAAAATTCTATTCATCTTGTACTTTCATTTCACATTTTAAAAATTCATAAGCAAGAAGTCTTTTATTGTTCTCCCGCTGTAGAGATGAAATCCAGAGGCTTACAAAAGTCAGGAATCTCAGTAGGAAAGAAGAAAAAGATCATTTGGTTGTAATCTTTAAAACCAGAGATATTCACGAAAGCCTTTTTGTAAGACAAGCATCTAGAACACTTTTGTTCCATGGGAAAATAATAAAATTGGTTGAAGAATGGAAGTCTTTCAAGAAAAGAAGAAAAAAGAGGGTGTTGATGATACCCAGCAAAAATTGTGATTTTTATCTTGGATCTTATGGTGTTTGGTAGGGTGTTTTTGTCCTGGTTTTTGTATTGCTCGAAGTCTGTGAAAAAGCTATCATCTTATCTTGAGATACAGGCTGAAAATGTATCGACTATTGTAGAATCTCTCTTACCTCATTATATTTGGTATTAGGGGTATGGGTCTGATTTGCGGTTCTTAGTGACATGAAAATATCTCACAAGGTCTTTTGTGCTGAGTGCAGAAGGGAACCTGACTGCACTCCAGTTAAAGGAAGTCAGCTGATTTCTTGTACAAGTGATCACATATTGTATGAAGATAGCAAATACTTTCAATTCTGTGAGAAGCTAAGAACAGTTACCAAGGTATGAAGACTGAAATGTGTTTGTGTGAGGAAGTCCTAGGCAGGAATGTCTGCACAACTTCACTGTTTCAAGTGAATTTGTGTGAGAGTTGGATGTTGGTGCAGACTAAACTTCTTGCATATAACTAGCCCTACTAGAGTCCAATTTTGCCTTTGTTTTTAGTAAAGACAAAGACATTGAGGTAGTGCAGCTGGTGGAAAATAGTGCATGGATCAGTATATTGCCACATCTAGAGTTGAGGCAAAGGACAAAAAAAAGTTCTTTGTCCAAATTAGAACCATGTGAATAGCTACACATTTTATAATAGTCATTTTTATTTTAGGAGTAATGTTTGAAAATAATTCTAATAGTTCTATACTACCACGGTTTCCATATGACTGAAGAATGGCAAATGTAGCAAATATACCTTTTCAAGAAGGGTGGAACGGATAGAGTTTGCAGGCAGCTGTAGCCCTGTTAGTCTGACCTTAATAGTATGCAAGGCTTTAGAGGATATTTTGAAGATGAAGCAGATCTGACTACAGTAATAAACACAGGGAACACACCGTATTCCTTTTTCAAAGGAAGAAAACATCAACTGTACTAAAAGAAGACGTACTAAACTAATTTAAGACCAAAGGAGTGCAGATTAAAGCAGACACAAACCATTAAAATCAAAACAGCTTTTCTGTTTTTTTTTTTACAAGGTTAGGGATCATATAAATTGTATTAGTACTTCTTTGTGTTTTTACACTTTTAAACTAATTGTTCCAGTTTTATATTCTTGCCAAATTATATGTGGGACACTTATCTCCAATGATCAGTGATCTTACTATTTTTTATTTCAATATAGTCATTAGCTTGGAGTGTAGAGGTAAGTAACGTGACCTTTTTTAGCAGAACTGGAAGCCTTTGTAGATTTTTCAATGTGTGTATGTGCTTATGTCTTTGCAAAGTTGTCTCACATCCTGATAAATAATCATCAGGTTGAAAAAATTCTTTGTGACTTTTACTCATCTTTAACTGATTCAATATTTCAGATATCTGTTGTTATTGGGGAGCTGGATGAGTTATCTATACTTGCCTATTTTAGTGTGGGTCTAGTGATGAACTTTTTACCTTCACAGGGTGGTTGTATCAGCAGTGCAGGAGGCTTGTTATTAGGTGATATCTTGTAGTCGTCAGCCATTAGGAGTTTTTCATGCCACATCACTCAAGTCAGGACTTCTGAGTTTAGAGACAAATTTTTCCCTGCAGTTCTACATTAAAAACCAATCTTCTTGGCTGCATCAGCAGTTTGAAACAAAGCAAGGCAAAAGAAGTTACCCCTTGTGAATTCTAGTTCTCTATAAAGAGAGTTAAAATTTTAAAGAAATCATCAGTGAAACAGATGAAAAGCCAATTATTTGTATTTTTTCCCCAAGCTTTATTGTCTATTGGTTTTTAAGCCATAGTTTGTTTTTCTGACTGCCTGTCTAAGTATGATGCTGGATGTGAGGATGTAATGTCCAACTGTCTTTTACAGTCTTTTAGAACACATTTCACATCATTTTATTTCCACAAAGCATCAGAGAAGTATTCCACTGCAATTTCTGTTATGTGTTTTTGAATGTTCAGTATTTTGCTGAAGTCCTATTTTCCTGGCTCACTGCCACAGGTCTGGAACAAAGCTCCCGATTCTAATGAAAAGGTAAAATCACAGAAGAGAAATTTCATCACCATGGTCTTGTTTCTACAGACTGACAGGTTATTTTAATCATCAACCAAAGTATAGAAGCCCTTGCTTGTTACTGCAACCTTCTCCACCTTTGGGAGCAATGTTCAGTGACATTAAGGAACTTTATGACAAAATGATACCACCTAATGAGCTGCAAGCTAGCAGGCATTTAAGAAGAAGGCTAATATTGAAAGAGACTGGAGTTCTTTGTCTCCCCTTCCGTTTGCTAAGTTAGTGCTAGATTGTGCCTGTCTCTTCATGTCTCCAGAATGACCAAAGTGCAGCTATGCTGCAGCAGTTGTAACTGAATGTCTGTTACTTCATTTCCCCAAGGGGAAGTAATTTGCTTGATCTTTTTGCAAGGTGTAGCATATGTTCTCCTCTGTTAGGATAAGTAAGTCTTTTCCATCCCTTCCGTGGTTCCTGTACTTGCTTGTTCGTGAGAATGTGTGTGCATGTGTGTGTACAGCCAAACAAACCCTAACATCTCATCACTCATCCCATCATTATCTCTTTGGGAATGGTGCAGTAATAATATTTTGTTGGTTTTGCTTTAAAGTTTAGACCTAGCCAGAATCTGGACTTTAGTACGGAAGTAGTTAATTTCATAAAGAAATGACTCATCTAATAAATACATAATCGACTTCTGAGATGAGAGGGAGCAGTAGCAACATTTTCTAGGTAAGGAGAATATAGGCTAGAATTTAGCATTTAAACGGTGTGCAAAAAAGGTTTAATATGTTTTCATTTTGTATTAATGCAATCTTCTTGACTTAGATGTGCCACTTGTTTTTATGGCCACATGAGTTTAGACTTGTGGCACAAGTCTTAATTTTACATATGCCTACTGAAGAATTTCCCTTGAAGTCCTTACACACACTGTTGTAGCCATGTAGCTTTGATTACAGCACTTTCTAAGAGGGGAGTGGTCTGGCCCATACCAATTTGACTATGTTAGGTGGAGATGAGGGTGTAAGATGTCTCACTCATTTCTTCTTCAGGTGGTCTTAAAGCTACAGAAGTTTTGGTAAAAGCAAGGACCCAGTTCTTCGACTCATCTACATGTGACTGGCTGCCCTGATTTCAGTGAGGCCAAAAAAAATTGACAAACTTGCTCCAAGATTCAAGACAACAGAAAGAGAAGTGTAAAATTCAAGGTTCTAAATATTGCCATATTTGGACCGCAACACTGAAAAAAGCGTAATTTACATAGACTCCCTCTGACATAGGTCAGAATGTGATAAATGTATCTATTTGTGCTTTCTCTCATGAGTGGCCTATCTATCCACACTTTGCTTAAAACCAGTTTATTAGTAGTTTATATTCACCATTTCTCCAGGCCTCTCAATTTCAAAGTAGACAACACCTCCCTATGTCCAAGACCACCTTTTTCTTAGTGGTTAATTACATTTCACCTTTGGTGATTATTATGCCTGGGTGAAATGGGTTCAGGTTATAGCCACACACTGAATTTTAATTCAGGTATGTCCTCTGTAGGTAACTAATCTGATCTTCATAATCAACACTTATTTCTGTTAACAATTAATAGGTTGCATTGTTGCTCCTTTCCCCAGATTGGATATTTGCAAGAGTCCATTCAATTTTTCCATGGTTTAGTTCATATTTTAAAGATTCAAAAGGCAACTTAATGTTTTTTTGTGCTTAGCAAGCGAAAGTCAAGGTGTTTGAATGTTTGTGTGCGTGCCCATTGGTGTCAGCTCTGCATGTTTGATCCCAGCCATATGATTTATGTATATTTTTCTCTGTTACTACTTCTTGGGGTATGTTTACAACATGGAAAATAATTTCTTTGCTGAGATGACTAACACAAAGTGTCCATGCTGTGCATATATATCAATTTGGGTCCCTAGGAAACATGGAGTTCTTGAGACGCACTGAGCCCCAGCAAGAACATAAATAACTTTCAAATCTGAGACAACTCATGTCCAGGCACCTTGACCCTCAGCCACCCCACCAAGTTCCTGTATTTTTCTTGAGTTAGCAAAGGCAGAGCTAGCTTGGGTGAGTCTGCAGAAGACTACTTTAGAACTAAAAATCTTTCTCTGAGTGTCCCTTTACTATTTTGTCAGAACAATACCTTTGTATATCATAAAATATGGGTTAATGGGTACAAAATCCTTCTGTACATGTCTTATTAGTGCCAGGTGCATAGTAAGTTCAAAATCAGATCAGTTCCCTGGATCAACATGCAGCTAGTTTAGCAAAAAAGTATTCTTTCCATTTTGTCACATTTTTGAAGCCTGAGGGAAGGACTTCAACGAGAAGTTCTTTGTCTTTTTAAATGGGAAATTATAATGATATCAAGTAATTTATAGCAAGATAAGTCTATTCTCTAGAAGTCTCTTAAAGGGAACCTCCATCAGCCTTCCTTGAGTGGCAACAAAGAAATACCCTCTAAGTGACTGTTCCATTCAGAAGATGACTCAGTGGAATACATTGTTCTTATTTATAGAATAACTTTTGTAATGCATTTTGAAAAGAAAAGGAAGAAAATTATACTAAAGAGAAGTAATGCATTTTGCAGCCTGAGTGAAAAGTGTATGAATGAGCTTTTGTGAGCAAAAAGCTGCACAGTGAATAGGAAATGTAAGTACATAAACAAAAATCCCACTACTAAGCAATGAGTAAGGCTGCAGACAGCTAGGCCTGCTGAATCAGATTGGTGAAATGGTTCAGTTGCTGCTGCTGCTGCACATCAGCTTCTTATGCAGTCTCAGATTTCTTCTATCCACTTACTTCATGTGTTCTCTTGCTTAGATGCTGCACTGGGAATTGGCATGATACCATGTTAAAACCAGTTGCATTCATGGCAACAAGTTGGACAATAGTTTGCATAGCCAAACGCTCCCTTGCTGAAGCTGGGTGAACCCAGGTGGCGCCTCACAGAACCGTGTTTCGTCTCTCCATGCGCAGATGTGGCTTAAGTATGGCCAGGACCACAAGGAAGTCGCTTCTATGTCAGTCATTCTCATTTTTCACTGTTGTTTCCTCTGGGCTTAAGTTACAGGAACTGTGAACTGACTTGTTTTACAACGAGCTTGACTTGGGCTCCAGAGTGCATGAACAGATAGAAAGGTGAAGTATGATAGGATGATGATGTATAATCCCTTGCATAAGCTCTAAATTTTGTGGTTTTTGATGTCAGAGTGCGTATCCACTGTCACTGACTCATTGTAGTTCCCATCATCTGCAGTTCTACTCCATTGCTCCAACTGCAGCAAGATTACCTGCTGGTTGGTTTAGCTAGAGTGGCTTTGAATGTTGGATTCAATGCCTGTAGCAAGCACAGTCAGGAGGTACTTGATTTTCCTTCTGTTACTGGGTGTTTATTTTCATCTTCCCTCTCATTTATTATTTTCATAAACGTTCATCCCAGGTAAAAGGAGATCACTGGGAAAAACGGGGCAATTAACTAAGTAAAAAAATCTCACAATCAGGGAATATTTGTGGATAATCTCGTAAAGCAAAACTTTGCAAAAATCCAGTGTTTGTTACTGTAAATGCACTTCTAGCTTGTTTCTTTTTTCCAAGGAATCTAGAACATCTGCTCTTATTTTCGTAAGAGAATAAATAATAAATAAAAAAAAAGTGAGAATAAATAAAATTCTGTGTTACCTTCATCCATGGTGACAGCACAGGTGATGAAATTACGAGAATGCAGCTGCCTTCCTCTGCCAAAAGAAGTAAAAGGCTTCCATTATGTCTTTCTCCATTTGTACTTTATTGTTGAGTCATGACATTTGTATTCAGGATATTAATTCAAAATACAAGCTCATGGCAAGAAAAGTTTTTGAAAATAGGTTCCTTTTACCACATTTTGACTTGTCATAAAGATTAGCTGGCAGATTGAGTATTAAATCAGCTCTTGGCATTCCTGGAGGATATTTCTATTTAGATCTGCCAATAAAAAAGCCAAAACCCAGTTTTAGGCTGTTCATTGCTTTGACATTTCTATTTTGTCTAAAAGTTAACTGTAATGCAAATATAAAAAGAATACTCATTCAGGTTTATTAATTATATCATAGCTAAATGTATTTGACATGCAATTAACTTAATATCACACAAGCAACAAATGCAGTTCTATTTTCTAACACGTCATATTAATAATGAAAATTATATAACATGCATTTAAAGGGTATTTAGATATAAAGCTGGATTAAATTGCAAGTAACAGCAAAAAAATATTAACTGGTTAAGTGACACCAATGTGAAACTGAAACGGTTGGACAAGTCATGAGGAATTTTCATGGCTGTGCTCCTGACATGTAAAATTTCACAATTTAGTGCTGATTTTGGTTATAAATATTTTATACTTTTTGTCTTAATAAAAGGTAGTTTTCTTTGGTCAGAGTAACTATATGGATATACTTCATTTATGAAAGCTGAATTACAGATGCAATGCTCTCCCATTTCTTAGCCATGGTACAGTGCGGTGGATGCAGATGCAGTTTAAAATGTATTCTGCTTCACTTCCTTTCATATTTGTTATTGTAGTAGGCTGCTAAATGGCTACTGTGGTCTTCTCTAAGGCAATATTTATCTTAAGCAACAAGTGATATAACTTAGAATAATTTTTTTAAAAAAAGCTCTTGCCGTATTGTGTCAGTCAGCTGGTTCTCTCTAGAACATGAAAATATTACTGCTTTTTAAATATGTCAGTGTAACAAAACAAGAACAAGAACAATTAGCTTTGATTTAAAAGCAGGTGAGTGTTATTGGAGGGGAATAAATAGATACATTTTTGTGAGTGATCATTTCCTTCAACTTTTAAAGCATCTTGGCATAGCAGAAGATCAGGCTGAGAGGAATGGTGTGCAAATCCCTGGGAACAGGATTCTGTGTCATTGATTCTGATTTGAGCATCAGAATTAAAAAAAAAGTGTTGTTGAAATACTCTTTTCTATTGTTGTGGTACCTAGATTCCCGCTATGTTCAAGCCCCTGGTCATTGTATGAACAGAATGGGAAGACAGTGTCTGCTGTGTAGTTTGGTGGGAGTGCTGCAGGTCACACAGGCAAAAAGCACCGTAAGCCTTGTTGTTTCTGTGGATATAATAACAAGAGGTTATCTGGACATAAACAGGCAGCATGTATTTCTGTGTATAGATCCATACATTCATACACAGACATAACTGTAATTCAAATACACAGCTATCAGAAAAGGGCGTATAATTTCTAGGTATGTAAAGACAAGAACTCAGACAAATACTCCCAGAGAAGAGTTTAAAGAACCTATGGTTTTCTCAGCAGCAATGGGCCTGCTAAGGGATTAAAATCGAAATGGAGTTCAAACTTTACAGGGATTCATATCTGTGAAGTAGCATAACCATCTAAGCCCCAAATTAAAAATTCTCTTCAAGAAATCTCAGTGGAATGACAGCTCCTGATTTCTGTAGAGCCAAGAGAAGAAAAATAATGTTTACTTTTTTATAGCATCTGTCTTTAAACTTTGGTCCTTCAAAATCTCTTGCTTCTTGCAACAGAGGAAACAAAATGGGCACATAAGACTTCCTTTTGCACATGGAACAAAGCTGGATGTAACTTTTATCCTTGGCTTCTTTGTTGCTCCCCAAATCTATCCCTCTTTGAACAATTTGCCACTACTCTGTGCCAGCAGGAGCTTTAGAAGAAGGCCATCTGCACTGGCTGCAATGTTTGGGTACATACTCCCTTAATTCCTAATGTACTGGAATGGAGATTTTGCTCTGTGTCCAGAAATCCCAGCCATTGTTTCGGGAACGGGGGAGGGGTATAGGTCTCACAGACCCTAGTACTGCTGCTGAGTGAGAAATGACCATTTACTCCTGTGTTTTGGAGGTGGATGCAGCACATACTGAGTCTACCTTTAAAAAGTAAATGAAAGTTCTACTATAATATCATGTATCAAGTACTGCCAAATAAATGAGTCACTTTGAGGAAGATTTTTGTAGTAATGTGGGTCACTTCAGTTATACAGTTCACTGGAGAAAATCTGAAGCTTTCAGTCATGGTAAAGGGTCATCAGATGTTTATATAGTAGCAGTACTCGAGAGGTCCCATTATGCTGTGCAAGTATGGAAAACAGACAATGCTTGTCTTGAATGTGTTTTCAGTGCAATAAATCATATTTAAAGCTGAGCTATATCTCTGCAGCACTCCAAGAGTAAAGGTTATTTTGGTTAATTTAGAGACATCAGGCAAAACTTTATTCTCTTTAATTCAATCCTGCAAAATATGAACTCTCCTAAGGGCTTTCTGGACTCTTGCCTTTCAAGGCTTCCTGTTTCCCTCCTGAAAGTTCACTTGTGTCTTTATTATGAGTACTATGTTTGAGAAAACTGTTAGGGTACTGCCCCAGAAGCAGAGAGGACATCTTCTTACCAATCCCTTCTTTTCAAGGAGAAAATGACCTTACATCAGTTAAAAGGTTCTGCTGCCTCTTCCAGTGAGCTTGTTGACCTGTCTTTTCCCCCTACCCTCTGTGTAACAGGTGAGTTGCAGATTGGTGGATGCCATTCCCCCAGGGAGGAAGCATGTTTACAACAATTTGTTTTTTGGACAGACTCTTATCTGGTTGGTTATACTTAGCTGGTATTTCAACTGTTTTTCTCATCCTGAAGCAATGTTCCATAATTGCCGTTTTTAAAAGACAGAAGTGATTATAGAGATTTCCTCAGACAAGTCATGAAAGCCTCTCTGAAGATACATCAGCACATTTGTTAATCCAAGTGACTAGAGAGGGGAGGCATCAAACACTGAAGATTGTCTATACCTCTCTATTGAGGTATATACAATTGTACTTCATTGTAACAGACTAAAAGTAGTGAATTCTCCTTCTTTTCACATTAATAAATTATAAAACTAGATAGTGCCCTTTTGGGAACTGTTACCAGAACATTTTTGGCCTTTTCACAAGGCTTTCTTCAGTGCTGAGCAACAACTACATGGGTTGCACTGTCTGTACAGCTCTCTTTATAACAGGGGGACCATATACAGTGCTGAAGTCAGATACTTGGAGGAGTTTGAAACCCAGGAGATCAAAATTTGTAAGGAAACGTGTAGGATGGGAAGGCTTTAATTAGATTCTAAGTACAGAGTTGAGTTTGACACCTTCCTTTTAAGTATTATGTCCAACAAGGACAGAAATCCAGGTCACTGCCAACATAGGCTTGTTCTGCACTGGGGAACATTTACAGAACATTCCCACTATTGCAGCTCCACTGACATTAGTGATATGAGGAGCTGCAATATTCACAGCTCTCCAGCACTAGCAGCTGTTCCAGCACTGTGTTAATTAGATTGGCACTGAGCTGGTTTAATAGACATGATGCTACTGACAGCTGCTGGGGTGCTGTCTACACCAGGGCTGCCACCACTGATAAAGCTGTAGTGGTGTTGGTAGCTGTGGCAATTATTTGCAGAGTTCTCCAGAGTAAGTAAAACTGAGATATGTGGGCTGAATTTATAGTGTGTATAAGAGTGCATATATGTGATTGAATTTATTCACTGTTTTCCCCTAGCATCCTACTGACATGTATATGCTTTACTGGTCATTTGTGAAAAACCGAAAATCTAATGAATTATGTATCTTCTAGTTTGGTATAGTGTTTGATATACGGAACAGGACTCATAGAGGTCCCTTCCAACCCCTAACGTTCTGTGATTCTGTGATTCTGTAATGAGGTCCAAGGGCTACTTCTAAAAAAATCTCATCCTACTTGTTTCAAAGGTAATTGCATTAGAAAGGTACAGGAAGGGGACAATGGTGTTCCTTGTTTGGCCAACATATTCTTTTAATTTCCTTCATATTAAAAAAGATCTACCAAATTTAGACTAGTGGATTTTTAAAGCTAAACTCTGTGTGAGTGTGGGGTTGAGTAAAACAATGGTTAGAACCAAGCATGTGCACGGCTGGATAGATGATTTACCAGGCAACCAGTAGAGTTCTTCTGAATGTTTGCCACAGGCAATTTAGCTGCAAATGAGTATTTCATTTCACTTGAATGTGTGTGCATTTCTCTGGAAAAGGAGACGGACATTGACTTTGGTTCTCTGTATGGGTGCAGGCATGGAAGTGCAGGGGGCCCTGCCAGTTTTGCTACATACATTAAAATAAAACAGGGACAAAAGCTTTTTCTACCTTTTGTCTGTATTTCACACAATTTAAAAAAGCATGTTGCTGATATACATAAATGTAGAATAGTATCTGAACTCTGCTTTAAACTATTCTTAGGAGTACAGGATGTTTTAAACGGACTCTGCAATTTTGTTCTCATTTATGTGCATGTTTTTGCATGCACAGAAGCAATTTTTTTGTAGATGTGACTTGTCTCAAAATGATTTCAGTATGAACCTTGGATGACCTAAATTCTGGCATTCTTCACTCATTGTGCTGGGTATTTTGAATGTGAAAATAATTGAAGATTTCTATAAGCCGGGGCTGTTTAATGATTTCACAGCATATTCCTCCCCCCATTAGCTTGTATTATTCTTAGTCCTTTTTTTCATCCGTAAGTCCATATTCTTTTCCCAAGGGAATCCATCATTTTATTTCTATGAAAGGGTATAGTTTGTAGCTGTGACACTGCAAAACTTTATTTACAGTAAGATCACGCCCACAAGAGCAGAAGATTGATACTATTAGTGGTAACACGTTTATCCGTAGGCAAAGGAGGATTCAAGCCTGACATTGCAGAGTTTTTCAGTGATTTATAGCTCCTAGACATTATTGCTGAGAGAAGCATATACATTAGAAGAACTGAAGTCAGCCACTTGACAATAGCTCTCAGCAAACATTATCTAGAAGGTACTCCAGAGATGAGAGGGATGAAGGCGTGAAGGAACCATTTCAAGGATCAGAAATATGGCCACTTTTCTTCACCTGTCTCTGTTCCCTTTTCCATTCAACGATTCTGACTTTGTCTAGCTTTTCTCCAGAATTCATAGTTGTTGCATTCAGGAAGTGAGTGAAAGGAACCTGAAACAATTCTTCACACAATGTTTTCAAACCTCAGTGTAAACTAAGTGTGTGGGGAGTTTCTAATTAGAAATGGAAGTAGAAATCATACACCCTAAGGCAATACTGAATAAAAATTTTACCAACAATTAATGATGATTTAAAAAATTCTAGTTTTTAATTCAAGTTAAAGAATAAAAAGCAATGGTTTAGTCTGATTAGTCTCTGACAGATAATATTATTTTACTTTCTTTCTTACAAAACACGAAGAACTGTTAAATAAATACTGCATTAAGGATAAGGTTCTTACCAGCTACTGAAAATTGTCATGTAACTGTCATCTACACTAATTCACAGTATTGCATGTAAACAAATTAGCAATGGGCTTATGTTTAAGACCAGCAAGAAGGAATGGTGAGGGTAATATTAAGTACGATTAACTGGGTCAATGAAGTACTTTGGGTAGGAATTTAATTTAGTTAAAGTGAAGCAATTTTGGTAGGATTTGAAATTAGGTGAGCTCAGCACTAAAGTGAGAATGGCAAGCATGAGAAAGCAGAAATGGAAAAGTATTTTTTACAGTAATGTGGGACCAGTTGGTGTAATCTACTCTTGCTGATGTGAAGCTAAAAAGTTGATACTGTCTTTTAAGTGGAGAATGTGTTTTAAAATCGCTTCCACCAACAATAAAGAATAATGATGATCTCAGATACCAACATTCATACTTTTATCTTCAGCAAGCCTAGCAGGTAATCTGGGAACAGATCCAGATTCTTAAATATAGCTATCTAGTGCCACCTTACATGTCCTTGAGTATCTGAGAAACTTGGCTGACAGGTGAAGGAGTAGATGTCTTGTAGGATGTACTTGGGTAGCAGCTGCTGGAAGCCAGATGGGAGACCTGTATAAAATGGCATATAACATAGTAAATAACTTGTGTTCCCCATACTAGAGGCATCTGATGCCTGTTCCCCATTGAAATGCTAGAAATACTGTCAAATTTAATTCATAGTTTTTTCAACAAAACCAATACTGAAGTCCAAGTTAAGGTTTTTCTTCAAAAATCAATGTCTGAAGGTACTGTTATATCATAAAGAACTTTCAGTTATGCCCCGACTTGCCTCTAGCCAATGCGCTGTAAGAGCATTAAGTCTTACTTCCACCTTATGATACATAAAGTGTCTATATGTCTAAATGAATTTCTACATGCATTAAGTACAGCTGTTAATCTATCTGCAGAGACAACACTATTGTCATCCTTCAGTAACATACTAGATTTAATGCTTAATCTTCCCCCCAGATATATTACCATTCTAGCTTCCAACTGGATAGTTCTGCAGGTGGTGCTGTGGGGAGACAGGACTGGAACGGGAGTGGAGAAGGAACAGCTTCATTCCTCTTCAGCTTTTCCCAGAACAGAAATATTAAGGTCATTTCTTTCAAAAATTAATGACAGTATGAGTGGTGTTACTTTTGAGGGGGAAACTCTCCTAAATACATGATACTCATCTCCTTGGAGCACTCACCCACAGATCATCAAAGTATATAATGGATGCAGGGTGCTTTTAACCCACCTTCCTGGAGCGCGAATGACTAATATTTATTTTGCATCCAGTGTAACTAGACTTTTTTTCCGGTAGTAAGAACACATGGGACAAGAAGATCAGTGCAAAAGAATAGTCTGGAAAAAAAGAAAAGAGTAATAATTTATTCACAGATAAATTTGTGGACATTAACAATAGAATTTTCCTACTCAAAGGCAGAAATTGGAAGTTTTCTACAAATGTAATATATGAATTAACTTTGGGTTTTTGTTTGTTTGTTTTGGTTTTTACTTTTTTGAAAGTTTAAAGCTGTTTACATTAAGTTGATACAGGGTGCCAATGTTTCAGCACAGTGCTTTTTCTGAACTGGAAGCTGGTTTGTGAAGTTTGATGGCTGTCACATTGTATTAGCAGCGAAATTTTGGTGTAGTTGAGAAACTGGAGTGGTCAGAGGTATTTGCAGGAAAGTTCAGTGTTGTGCAAGATTAGTTGCTTTCTATAGTAATTGGAAAAAAACAAAAAAAATATTAAGAGCCAGTGTGCCCCCTTCCTAACCTGCATGAAATGTTTTAAAGGCCCCAGTTTACCTTAAATTTTGAACAACAAACTGTTCAAGAAGTTACCTTCTGCTTGTGCATTCGCAGATTTGTGGGAGGTGCATTTGTTGTGAACCCTGTATGGCCCGTGGATCCTGCACAGCACTGGACTCCTTCCACCTCTAGCTATCCTCCGACACACTCCTCATCCAACATCATATAAATGTGAAAGTAAGAGAAGCTCTTGTGGGCCTAAGTCTGAAAGGACTAAGCCTGAGGAGGGAAACAGAGGCAGAGGGCTTGTTTGGTGGCAAAGTCAGAGGGAGAATCCGGTGAATTTGCACTCTCCACTAAATGCTTACATTTGCCCCTGGATTCTAGTGACCAGCTGCAGTCCTGAATGTGGCACGTTCTGAGCACGGAGGGAGGCTTCAAGGGTAGCGTGTGGAAGATTGCACAGGGCTCTGGAGAATACCAGCCTCGCTAAAATCCTTTGGGGGAAGTCGGTGTCATTCACAAATGAAAGCAATTGCTTTGTGCAGTTCACATCATCTCCCAAAATGCCCTGCCCTTTGGAAGGAAGGGTTTTTATTTAGCTTCTGCAGCCAAGTTCTAAGCAAGGTACAAGTATTCTAGTGTTTTTGGTGGGTTTTAATCTTTAGGAAATTATTCAAATCAATGACAAACTGTCATGTTTTGAATTTGTTTAAAAACTGTTACGATTAGAATAGGGGGGGAAAAAAGAGTTTAGAGATGCACATACGTGTGCTATATATCTATGTGTATGTAGAAATATACTATCCCATACTATCCACTCGATGGACTCCTGAACAGAGTGTTCAGAATCAAAACTCGGACTCCTGGTAAGGAGAAATACCTGATGTTAAGCTGGAGCTATGGTCTGGCTCACAGCAGCAGAGTTGGGGAAAGGAGCTTCTGCACCTGCACCTTCTGTCAGTGCAATGACTATAATTTACTAGGAGAGAGGTTCTGGCTGGCTCCTGACACTCGCTGTAGTGATAGCATTGAAAAGACTGGAGTATATTCAGCCAAGAGTCTTGCGGATTTCCGAATATACAAAGCATTATGTAAGTGCTTGAGGTAATTTGGATTAGACCTCTCATATGTGCTCAGAGTGCATGTAAGGGCACCATATGGCTGTAAAAGTGGGTAAGGTATGTCCTGAAATGTGCTAATAATTAGCTTTAGCAGACAATTGAATATTCTGCTTGAAATGACAGGCTTGTTCACAATCACTGTCTTCAGTTACTTATTTTTTTTTCAGTCACAAGCTAAATTATTATTGCTCTTTGTGTTGGTTTGTTTCCTCACCATAACCAGCTGCTTTTTCCTTTAGTTGCTGTATTTGCTAAATGATGCAATACTTTCTCAACCCATAAAATCTGAATAGCTAACAAAGGCATCAGCAGTAACCATTTCATTAAAATAATTATTTTTAAATCACCTTGAGCAGACAGCTGTAGTTATGCCTACAGTAAGGGATAGAAATGACCTCCAGAGAACATGCTTGGGTTTCCAGCTAGCATAGGGCTGTCAGAGGAGCACTGTGTTATCTCCTTACTCAGTTCTGACATCCAAAACAAGACAAAGAATAGTCAAAAGAGAAAATGGAAAAAGACATCAGCAAAGCTTTGTGACTAATACTCTTATTCCAGCCTCTTTCTGTTTCATGCGGTGCAGAAGCTGAATTAGTTCTTCAGCAGCTGTAAGGACACTGGGACTTGACAAAGGTCCTGGGATACTTGACTGTAAAAGTGAGTGGAGAATATACAATGACTCTATTTGATGCTTGATAAAATAGTCAATGAAGTCAGTGGGTAAGATCTCCCAACAGTAACAAGACAATACAACATAGAAAGCAGTAGTGCCTTAATGCTGTGAAGGTAGAGTAAACTTAATGGAAATAAATAATGAATGCTACAAAGGAAAGAAAAGTGTGCTACTGCCACAGCCATTCAATCCCCACAGCTGGCTTTATTAAAGAGCAGCACCATAAATGCTCCAATACTTTTTGGGAAGTGGATTAAACTTAACAGAGTTTTTCTTTCAAATACCAGTTAAGGCCAAGTCGATCTTTTTTCATTATTTCAAATATTTAGTTGTCTATGGATACATCTTGCCATAAGTATTGTGTGAGACATACATGACTAGATTCATAGTCTAATATGTGCTGTATAGGTAAAAGTTGCTAGAATCAGAGAGGCATAGGACTGCAAGGAACTTCATGGGGTCACCTAGTCCAGTATGGGAATATTTTCCCTATAACATTTCTGATGATTTTTCTGTTCTTAACGCAATATGGCTATCCTTTTCTTAAAAACTGCCAAAGACAGTGACTCTGGGTCTTCCCCAGGCAATCTGTGACAGTAGTTCATTATCTCTACCATTGAAAGCTGATTTATTTTTTAATCAAAATCCCCTTCCTATATCCTGTGTATTTAGTCTGTTGAACACTCATTTCTTGTCCCTATCCACTGTGGGCAGGAAGACCAAGATTATTTCCTGCTCCATTACAGTAGATTTTTGTGTCATTGAAAGTGTTACCATGTTCCCCTTTTTTATCTCCTTTTCTCTATTCTAAACAACCCTGATTCAAATTATCATGACAGGTCTCGAGGAAGAAATCTTATATTTCAATCTAAGCTGAATATTAGTAGATACATCAAGTGGATTTGAGAGGCCAGCTTCATTAGATTTTGAAATGAAATTGGGATTCACTCTTCCTTCCAGCCATGGATGACTGATCACTCTCCACGTAAAATCAGCCTGTTGCTATGGCCTTCTGTGGGATTTGTGCTACAGTGATGATAAAATATTGTAAACTAAAAAAACAGAGACTTGCTTAAGATATCACAAGAGAAAACAAGAGGTTTGTTGAGAATCAGTGTTTTGTCTGTGGTCTTTCAAATGTGAAAAATCAGCAGTGAGAAGGCACATCTGTGAGGCAGGGTTATAACTGAGTAAGGAGGATCAAGGTCAAAATGTTTTAACTGGCTCAGCTGAAGGCGGAGGTTTGAGAAACAGGAGTCTTTTGCAACTCAGCCAGCAAATATTGAGTAAAACTAGTCTCTTGAAAGTTTGTCTTTGGCATAGAAATATACTGGTCTTCTAAATATCCTGGATAGGAGAGTCTTTTAGCAGTTTGCATGTAGTCTCAGTTTATGTTCTGAATTACAAGCCCAATTTAAAGAAGGCAGCATAGCTAGTATATATTCAGCCTCTTCTGAAGGGAGCAAAGTACTGCATTTTAAAGGAGAAAAAAAAATTATATTGAAGTTTAAAAATGGCTTTTGTTTGTAAGTTGCTTTCTTGCATTTTCCATCACTGTGAAAATAATACAGTAAATAACACTGTCATTTTCAATGTGTTTTGATAAATTCCTTTAAGGAAAAGGACATGTACCAGCTTGCAGTATTTGCTGTAGTCCTAATACTCAGAATGGAAGATAACATTATAGCAAGTTTTGTTAACATAGGTAATAAATGCCCTGGATTTTTACAGCATGTATTTAGTCAAAAGAGTAATTTTCCTGGTGATGGGGCATCGTTCTAAGAAAATGATAACGGGATTTGCTTGAAGAGACTTTTACACTATTCATGAGAAGGCAATTAACTAGCAATCTGAGAGAGAGCAGTTGCTTAAGGGCCTCAGCAGTAAGCTAGGACATGAAGATCTGAGTTTTGTATCCCACGAGCACATTGGGCTGTCTTGCAATGTTACTCCTATCTGCCTCAGTCTTTGCTTCTCATTAGGAGGAAACACATACATGTAAAGCATGTGAAGACCTGCAAGTGAAAGGAACTAGGTGTTATCAGGAAAATACCAATACTAATTAACTGTACATTTTTACATGGTATGGTATGACCCATACATACTGCTAAGAACAGGTAGAATCAGTGTCTTGGGGAGGTGTTCCATATATTGCATGGTCTTGTGAGAGGAATCTTGTGCTCCGTTTCTTTAACACTCTGTGAATACTTACATGCTGCTAAAGCGATGTCAGAGAGAAACTATGAGTTTTGCTGGATATGCACTAGTGATATCAAGTCTTAAGTGTGTTTTAGAAGAGCTCTGAATCACATTGCTAAGTCATTCCTACTCCATCCTTCCAAAATATGATTTAAAGTGATGACTTAAAAAATTCATTAGTTGATGCAGAATGTTAACAACTACAGTCCTTTTGCCTAGAGTCACAGCAGTAATCTGCATAAGGGAGTTTCATGTCTATGGTTGTCTTTCTCAGTGTTTCTCTGTCTAAGGTGGAGTTTGTAGTGCTGTACTGTGGTCTTCACAAAAATAAATAGTCCATGGGGTAACACCCCTCTGTGGAACTGTGAGACAGGCCAAATGCAACAATAATTTTAAATACCTTCTTAGTTTCTCTCATTAGCCCTTCTCTCTTACTAGTCCTGATGATCTGAGGTTACAAACAGGCTTATTTTTATTAATGCAAACCGCAAATCTCAAGTAGTTGCATGAATGTATACTTATATGACACTACAAGCATTTGCACTGCTGGGAAACATACAAATCATTAAAAATTGAATGGTAAAATTGCAAGAGCAGGCAACATTCTGAATATAGCACTTTTCCCAGCTCACACCCCCACTGTCTGATGCTTTCCTTGGTTGTAAGTCTGTCATTGAACGTCAAGAAAGCAGCAAGCACTAGGGACTAGCAGTAGATATAGTTCACTGTACTCATACCATTAAAGAATGCATCTGCTATGACAATTTAGCAGCTGCAAGAAAACTTGATCACATTCGCATTTCTGGAATTCGTGCAGTTTTAAAGAAATGTGGTAAGTGGTTTTCTGTCCTCTGTCCTACACTTTTGCTGATGCAAAGGGACTGGGCACAGAGATATGCACATTGTGCTGAAGAAATAATAAAATGCTAAACTGGCATTGCATTTTCTTAATTTTTAATGCTTGTAGAAGTTGTTATTAAATACTCCTTATTGCTTTTGAAAAATCTAAAGGCATTTCTCTTTCCCAGTATTCTGCTACTTGCTCTCATCCGAAACCATATTTGACTATATACGTATCTAGTTATATATACAAGTATATTGTATTTACTCCTGAACAGAAGAAATTCTAAATTTGATGCCCCTGAGTGAGCTGCTGTTGAAGCTGTTCTGTATGCTTGAATTGATGCTTCACTCATTAATCGATGCAGAGCACTGGGAAACCTTGCATATGTATCACGCCATTAAAAAAAAAAAAAGAAAACCACGTTCAGTTGTTTGGTCTGCTTAGTTTGGTCATACAGAGGATGTAATAAATCCTTGTTATTGTGCTGAATGAGTTATTTCCTTTATACATTAAAACAAATCTGGACGATCCAAACAAGGTGACATAAAAAATTCACCTCATATACACAGGACTCTGGAAAATAATTGTCAGAGTCTTAGAAATGCCGTGTGCATTTTGAAAGGTTCGTATGCATTTCTTCTAGTCCAGTAGTAGTCCAGTGAATTCCCAAAGGCTAATCACCTGTAATATATTCACACATTTTTATTGAAGGGTATTGGCTAATCGATCCATATCTAACTGAAAGGAGATATTGCTACTTATAGATTGTTTGGGTGAATGCAACTTGTTGAGTGACTCTTCCAATTGCTGTGATTGAACTCTGTAAATATAGGCTTCACGGTGCAGTTGATTTTCTGAACCCAAAACTTTATTATCTTTCCAAAGGGCTACTACAGATTCTTACATTCTGAAGTCTCGTTAGAAGTTTTGCAAAATTTTCTGTCTCTGTAAAAGCCTGCAGGGTTTAGGGTGGAAAACTAGCAATACACAGAACCCCAGTGTTCTTTGATGAGTATCATGGAAAAGAACCTTACTCCTTCAGTACACCTCCATAAAAGTGGGTGCTTGAGTTAGTGACCTATGGAGTTATCAGTCAACAGAGTTTCCAGAGGATGAGTCACAGCACTCAAGAGCCATATGGGTGTCACTCACTATATGGAAGGCAAAGCTTTATTTCAGGCACGTGTGTTAACTGAATGAAGTTGTCTGTGTGAATATTGTGTTCAGTCATTTGAAGATGAACACAATTTATATTTACTGGTGTTCTCCTATAAGTAGAAAAGTCTTTTTTATATGGTGAAATGTATTGCTATATATGTGTCTGAAAAGAGAAGTGAGTAAGGTGTGGAGGAGCATTTAATTACTTGCAATACTAAGTGTTTAAATTGTATAGCAATGTCCTCCATTGTCACAGTTTGCTATATGAGGTTTGCAATGACGTGCAAGCTAATAAAGCTGCCCATGTTTCTTCCTCAATTTAAAAGGAAATTATTTTCTGGTGAGCTGATGAAGAGTTAAGAGACTTTCCCTATTGTTTTTTTGTTTAGTATGCTGAATCTGTGATCTTCTGTTTATGATTACTTTAGTCTGACAATCTTATTACAGTTTGGCAGGAAACTTCTCTCAAACTGGACTAAAAGATGTCTTTTGACAGCACAAATATAGATCAGATTTAGAGTAGAGGAGCCAGCCAACAGGCAAAATCCCCTTTTCTTATATGGCTAGGTAGTTTCTTGAATAAGAAAGAAGAGAAAAAATCCTCATTGCAGGTTGATACAGCAGAAAAGGGAATATTTCATCCTTGAGGGACACTTATTTTTCCTGGTACACTGCCAATGCTAGCCTCACAGTGGCGATTATCCACCCTCCATAATGCCCTGCACATCACACATAGTTTTCAGGCTTCCACAAGGGTTGGATTTAACTCGTTTAGCTGCAGGTGCATGGTCCTTGTTTAGTCAAAGCTCTTTTTTTCTCACTTTACTCTCTGAACAATTTTCTATAAAGAGTAGTTTCTTTCCACAATGGCTAAACCTTGATCCTATGGCCCTTTCAAGGGCTGTGTGATCCTTTAAAAAAAGGATGTGTGTATATTTATGCAGGGCCTGTTGTCTCTAATTTAAGCAACTGAGTATCTCATATCGCTTAGATGGAGTACAGCTGCTCATTTCTGTTTCAGTCAACCAGGCAGAATAAAATCTTGTAAGCTGAAAGTACGTACATTAGCAAATGTTTTGGGAGTTTAATACTATTCATGAGGTTGATTTTCACTAACATATCTGTCTCAAATATTTCTTTACTTTTCTGCAGTTATTGTTTCAGGATGGACTAGATGATTAAACTGAGGAAACTGAATGAAGTAAGCCTTATTTTTGAGACAGATAGGTGCATGCCTAATGAGCTCTGTGTTGTGATTGCAACCGGCAACTAGGACCAGACAGCTGCTCACTCAGTCCCCTACCCCCTGCAGTTGGAAGAGGAAGAGAATGGACAAAAAGTAAAACTCGTAGGTTGAGATAAAGACAGTTTAGTAAGACAACAAAGGAAGGAATACTATTAATATTAATATTGACATTAATATTAATAATGTACAAAACAAGTGATACACAACACAGTTTTTCTTACCACCCAATGATCAACTGGGCAGCCAGTTCCTGAGCCACACTTGCAGAACGCGTGGATTTTGCCGAACTCATGGAATTCACAGAGCTCACTGAGCTCAAGGAACTCATTGCACTCATGGGAGAAGTACCTGCCCCCCACCAACCCCCATTTATATACTGAGCGTGATGCCTATGGTGTGGAAGATTTCCATTAGCTGGCTTGGGCTGTCTGCCTGGCTGTGCTCCCTCCCAGCTCCTGCGCACCTGCTCATCAGCCGAACATGGGAAAGTGAAAAAAAAAGTCCTTGATTTCTTAGCAACAACTAAAACCATCAGGGTATTATCAACATTCTTCTCATACTAAATCCAAAACACAGCAGCTACTGGGAAGAAAATGAACTCTATCCCAGCCGAAACCAGGACACTAGATTTTTCTGGTACAAGTATAAAACAATATTTCAAATCCTTTAAATTTTCTAAGCAGTGGTGTATATCTTTGCTTTTTAATTGCATATTTTTCCTACCTGTTTCTGTTAGCTGTCACCTCTGTTGTGATTTCCATGAAGTCCCTCCTATTGCAGAACAGTCTATTCAATGGCTTAAGGTTAAGATTCAGTTGTGGCGAAGTAGTCAGCACAGTACCGTACACTATACGGGAGCTGCAGGAAGGGTATAGATGAAGCAACTATACAGAGGCAGTAGCATCACTGTTAAGCACTACAAAAGTGGTATCAGTACCAGCCACTTTGAATGCTCTGGAGTAAACTGTGATGGGGAAATGGCCAGAGGAGACAGGAGATAGTGCTCGCCCTCAGCAAATGAGCAACTGCTAACATACAAAATAAAAGTATTATGAAACCTAGGCCATTTCTTTCTTGAAACTTGTAGGAGACTTTTTTGTTTATTTGTTTGTGTGTTTTTAATGACAGACACCTCATGAGTGTCTCTACCTTGGGTTGTGGAAAACTACAAAAGTTTCCTTTGAACAGTACTACCTAACCTTAATAACTGCCTATTTTATCTGGCCATGAATTAGACTGTCAGTCTCATGTACTCTTTGGAATAGTTCATTTCAGAACTTCCATTTAGCATTTTTATAAACATCTGCATCACTACTTAATAAATTACTCACTGTACCTTAAAGCAAAATGGCAATGCCTGTAATAGTACTTCAGTATAGTAACCAAGTGAATGAATAATACATGTTTGTTTCATGGTAAGTACAAGGAAATGCTGCTTCCTTTCACTTTCAGTGTATCGGATGTGCAATTATTGTATAATTAAGTTCATCTTACGTGACAGGTGAATGACATTTCCATCTTTCAAAGTCAACTACTCAAGCACACTAAATATGTTGTACAACTAAATTTCAAGCAGAAGCAATGCAGGCAGCTACTTTAGTGCATTTCAGGAGCCAAAATGGCTTCTGTCTCAGTTTCTGCTCTATGAGTAGGCAGGATACAGTTTTGACAACATGTATGAACTAAGAGACCCAGTAAGCCAGTGAAGTTCCTTTATTAGAGTAATCACAACAATGAATGAGTGTGGAGCACTGGAGCTGTGATGGTTAGAATGAGTGAAGTTTAATCTCTTCCATGGTATAATTTCTGTCTTTTCTTTCTTTGTTTAAATGTGACTACCTCCATTTGTCAAATGACAAGAAGTCCCATAGCACATTTGCAATTCTAAATGACTGAGCCCTATGAATCATTCTGCAAGAGATGTGTAGGAAGTCAGTCTCAAGGGAAGGAAAATATTCCTCTAATCAAATCGATATAGCCTATCCCTCACTGCAGCTCTAAAAAGAGTATTGAGTAAAGTTATTTTTGTTTGAAATGATGGAACTTGTAATTAAAAAAAAATTACATAGTCCTTGTAATTGGATGGGAATTCACAAAGCTGTAACAGTTAACTCTTAATTTGGGGAGACTGTTTTTCATGTGATAAGCCAATTAACATTTACTATATGGAATGGTGTTGTAGAACCATTATAGTCAAGGAATAGCAGATTTTAACTGTGCCTGGTGTTTTCACCTGTAAGTGTGTCAAATGCAGATTCAGACAACTTGCTGGAAAGATGGGCAGTATTTCTGTTACTACAAAGCTATGAATGAACTATGCAGAGCTGCAATAAAATCACTGTTTTTTCACAGTGTTAAAATAAGCAGCATTCCGCGAGTATGCAGAAGGAGCAAACTAGGCAACACTGTTTCAAAGTTCTTTTATTCAATCTGTGCTCAGTGAGTGTGACTTTATTTTATCCTTTATTTTCCAAGGGTTTTCCATGGGGCTTGTCTGGGCAGCATGGAACTCAAATAAGAGTTTTACCCTTCATTTCAGCCCTCTTTCTGAGGATGGAGACAAACACAAAATGGTGAAACATTTTGTTTAGATGTGAACTCTGGTCCACATCTTTTAAATTTAAAATGTGAAGGAATTTGTTCTTACAAAGTGCCCAAAATTTTATAGTTAGAAACTGTGAAGTGAGCTAAGGTAACTTCCCCTGCCTTCAAGTCAGAAAACAAGGTAAATGAGTAATAAAATATTTTAGTTTAATCCAGTAGAATTTGAAAGAGGTTCAGAGGATTTTTTAAGAAATCAGTAAGAAAAATTCCTCGCCAATTCTATTCAGAATGTCTGGACATAAAACACATACATAATTTTTTGAATGCTCAAGTATATAGTTATATTTCTCTCCCGTTCTGAAATACACAGCTGAAGCTGATGTTGTGATACAAAAGAAAGCTGATTGTTCTGGAATTAAGATGTTTTATTACTACTGTATTCACTGATTTAAAGTAAGAGGCATGAAAAATCAAATAGTAACTATTCTTTTTTAATGGGTCAGATTTCCTATTTCTCGTCATGTTGAGTTTGAGAACTATCAGACATAAAATAACAACTTAAAATTGACTAATATAAAAATTTTAGGTATTAGATCAAATGAATATTTGTCCATGAAAAGTCACTACATTTGCCTGTTATTTCAAAGTTACTAATACAAATTTCTATAAGAGATTTGTTACCAGTATTTGACCAATATGAAATTTTTGCAGAGTGAAATTTCATCCCACTTATGCTATTCCTGTTGCCAACATTTTCCCTTTTCTGTACTCATGATGCCTCCCAATAGGGGTGGAATCAACACATTCCATTAGCACAGTTCTTGTGCCAGGGTCACTGATACAGATTTTGGGTGGTAATGTGAAATAATAGGCACTGAAGTATTCATGGGCAAGAAATGATTCTTACACTAGGTAGAAGTTTATTCCATGTCTTGAAATCTATTTTCATATCTATATACACACATATATATGTAAGTATGTTCTATACAAAACAATTACATTTTAGTGATTCTCTTTAATTAAAATTATTATTAATTCATGTCATTAATGTCAAATCACTATTAAACCATCTTAAGATACTCCTGGTACTGACAAGCAGAAAACAAATCCTTCAAGCTTTTAATCTCTAGCTCTTCTATTTACGTTCAGTTCCATTCATTTTCGGAATATTTATCCATCAAATATTCTCATGAATTAAATAAGTGCAGAGACATGATTTCGTGCTAGTTACTTACACAGGTCACGTACATGTTGAATAAATTAAAAAAAAAATCCTTTAATGGATTCATTAATGCTTATACCATTGAATATGTCCTTGTTTTTGGTATTGTACCAAAGGAAACCCTCTATAGTCTTCTTTGTCCCTAGCATGGTTAAATAAATAAATAAATAAATATTTCTGTACAGCTCCTTTGATATCATTCATATGGCTTAACAAAGCTAACTTTGTTCCTGAAAGTTCTTTGACCGATGGAGGTAAAATTAAAAATGAATATTTATGTCATGGCTGTTTGAAAGATCTCAGAAACTAGTAAAATAAGTAGCCTGATCTAAGGAGTATCAGTGGTCAATGAGTGAGGGAGATCATTAAAAATACAAGATTAATAATCACAGGAAGTCAAAGGTGCTTTGTAATATTGCTTTAAATAAGGGAACCCAAATTGCTACTTGTGCTTAGATTTCAACTGTCCACAAGTATTTTGTCAAGTAGAAAACAATGTAGTAGCCTGTAAGTAAGATGACACAATTCTGGTGAATTTTGTTTTGCTGTGAGTATGCCACAACATCCCACCTGACCGTGGATAAGAAAAGACCTAATTAAACATCACAGCTCCATAATTTTCAAAAGCTTCTGTGGATGCTAAGTAGTCTCTACTGAAGGCAATTTGAGAAGGGATGAATCTTTGATGCTAGTTGCATATTCAGTAATAATTCCAATATTATACTTTTCTGAGTCCATCACTGCCTTCTTTTCCAGAAGAAACTTTAGTGTCTTATTTTCAAGATTTGTGTTAGACATTGAAAAGGCTCACAATATTATATCTGAGTGCCATGTAGTGCGCTGATCTACAGATAAGGGAAATTCTCAGCCATGGTGTGTAAATAACCGTATTTCAACAAAAACTATGTTGCATTTGACTAATAATAGTTTCCTCTTTACCTATCTTTATAAGGTACTATATTCTCTGCAAAGAAGTGCACGACTGCTTCAACTCAGGATAATGCTTAGTATCTTAATAAGGAAATAAAACACACAGTTCCAAGTCTGTCTGCTGTGTGTTAACCTCATATTAGAAGCAAAATAAAAGTAAAATGCAGACAAATGACAGGATTCAAATACATTTTGTTTTTCTGGAGAATATGTCATCAATAAGTAGGTAGAGAAAGAAGACTTGGGTGTCCTTTCTGTAGCTGCCATCTGGTAGCTAATATAACACAGTTGCAATGGTCGAGCAGGTACTGAGTAACCATGATTCAGAATTGTGTTTCACAGCAGCCATCCACAGCAGGGAATTAATCATGACATTCAGCAATATTCTGCTGGAATTCACATATTGGGGAGAGTGAGGTGACATGCAAGTGCTGTGGGAAGAAGGGACTGAAAACACATAGAAGGTTCTTGTCCTCTGGAAGTTGTCAGTGTCATTCAACAATCTGATGGTTTGGTAGAGTTGTCTAAAGAATTGTAGGAATAAGGACAAGTTGCCTTGTGTTTACTTTTCATTGGGACTTATACAGATCTCTGAATATATAATATTAAACAAAATTATAAAGGAAGTCCCTTATTCTTCAGTATCAAAATAATTGAATCACTGAAAAGAAACAGGCATGCTGGATAGAAGTACAAGTCCAAGTCCTCTTTGAATTGTTCCATTTTGGAAGCTGCGACAGGCCAGGTGTGATTAAGAAAATAAGAGGGAAAAGGATAATCTAGACAAACCATAGATCTCTTAGTCTCATCGCAGTATTTTGTTTGATTTTGGAGCAACTGGTAAAAGAAAACAAGTGCAAAGATAGAATGGAATACAATTGACTATTCTTAGAAAAACAGGATTAATGAGCCTGCTCTCTGTGTTTTCTTTTGCACAGGAAAAGTTGCTGACCATCTAATCTGGTTGAAAGTCAGTATAGCATTTGGGATGCGGAATATGGATATTACTAATATTTTGCAGTTGTAAATAAACAAGTTAAGAGCCTTTTAGAAGAGGTGAAATGTTAGTACTATCCTGCACTGCAAATTGGTTTGGAATTATGTGCAATTTTGGTTGTCCATGTGAAAGAACGATTAGTACACACTGGAGCAGGCACAGAACAGCAGAATGATCAGAGAAAGGAAAGAATATCATGCAAGAGAGTAAACAAGCTTGGCTTGTTTGATTTAGCAAAACACAGATGGAAAGAGGGATGTGATTCTACTTTATAAATATGTCATGTGAAATACCAGGATGGGAGAAGAGCTGTTTAATCTGAGACTGTGTTTGCACACAGAAAATTTGTATAAAACTGGCTGTAAATATATTTAGGATTGAAATTATAAAGTGTTTGAAATGTGAGGTCCTCCAGTTCTTAAGGACAAGAGGCAATTGGCACAAACTGAAATACATAAAATACTATTTAAACAAAAGGAAGAAAAAAAAACTGTGAAGGTGGGCAAACACCATTGAACTTACTCTCAGAAGTGGGTAGTTATGTCTATATTCATCAAAGTAATTCAAGTGTACTCAGAAATGGGTGGCATTCTGTGAGTATTTAAGCCTATTTATCGCACTTACGTTCTGTATTTTTTTTCAATAGGCTGCCATGGTTCAGGACAAGGCAAAACATTTCAAAACATACAGGTCCCATCTATGTCAAAGAGACAGCTGATACTGAAACCAGTCGTCATATCTTTAGAGATCAGCCAGATAGGTAATATCTCATTTTGATGTTGCATGGAATCTGACTTACAAAAATCCTGTGGGGTTGTTTGGTTTTTTTTTTATTTAGTAGCATAAAATAAGGGAAGAATATTTTGCTGAAAGACTGTAAATTTTTTTTGTTGACTACAGCTTTGTACAACTACAGATTGTTAACAACAAACCTTCTCTGTTTTATGAAAAGGATCAGAACAGGGAATCCTCCGGTCTTGCTTTAGTATTACATTTCTAGAGGTAACAGTGTAGACATTAAAAAAAAGAAAAAAAATAAGTACAATGCCTTTCTGAAGAACGAAAAGGCCTTTCTTAAAACACTGAGGCTGTTGAAAATGCACTAGTTTTGTCAATCCATCTGAATTTCCCAAAACTTGCCTTCTAGTGTATTAAGAAGAAAATGGTGTTGTTCGTACTTTTAGGCACAAGTACTGGTGAAAGAAGTATATATATTAGGAAGTAAACTTTATATGTAAGAAGCAATATTATGTGTATAAAGAAGTAAATGTCTTCTTTCTTCGTTACAAAAATATTTTTTTCTTCAGTTATCAAAGAGAACCCTTCCTTGTGACTTAGAGTCACGCAGCATAGACTTTTTGAAGTTCTTGAGGGCTTTCTTAGCTGTTCAAATGCTTATAGCTCAGATAGCTTCTCCACATCATGCAGTGAACTGAGCTTGCATTTCGGAGAATTTTAGCAACACTTCAGACCCTTGTGAGGACAAGCAGATCAATTGGATTATGCATTCACAGTTTTGTCCAAGGCAGAAAACAATCTTTGTGCGAAATAGGAGAAATGCATACAAGAAAGCTGTCAAAGATGCAAAGATGCACACAGCACTTTTTTTTTTTTTGAACCAGCAAAATTTCTCCAGAGGCAGTTCTTTAGTATTTGTATTCGTTTTGGCTGTACAGTGTGACATAGTTACTTTCTCCTGTTGCTGCTGCTACGACAGCTTCTATCACAAGACTACTTTCTGGGGTGTGCATTTTATTTTATTTTTCACCTTTGGTCAGATAAACAAGTATTCCCTCCCATACAAAAAGCCAGGGACTTACGGCCTCATTTTCTTCATACACAACATTCTTTCTTGGAAGAGTCGGTGGTGCCTTCTCCCCTTCATTGCCAAACTCTTCTTTTGACTCTTTTGACTGGAGAAGTTCATCTAGCTTTTCCAATACTTCACCATAGAAAAATACTGGTTTTTTTTAAAAACTGATGTTCATTCTGTTCTGTCCCTTGTTTGAGATATGAGGACTTAACAAGGAAGTATCAGTCTTACTGCTCCTGCAATCACAGAATCACAGAATGTTCGGGGTTGGAAGGGACCACTGTGGGTCATCTAGTCCAACGCCCCTGCCGAAGCAGGGTCACCTACAGCAGGCTGCACAGGACCTTGTCCAGGCAGGTCTTGAATATCTCCAGAGAAGGAGAATCCACAACC
>Ga0065711_1031055_pt1 | contig 30685 bp, 24 predicted proteins | sample Hoacrofraction12_FD_59098 | JGI IMG/M metagenome (GOLD analysis project Ga0065711, IMG submission 59098) | Hoatzin crop microbial communities from Cojedes, Venezuela - Epithelial fraction 12 v2 (version 2) | ecosystem: Host-associated > Birds > Digestive system > Esophagus > Crop | place... | reverse complement strand
GAACTTCTTCCCTCTGAGGGTGACGGAGCACTGGAACAGGCTGCCCAGGGAAGTTGTGGAGTCTCCTTCTCTGGAGATATTCAAGACCCGCCTGGACAAGGTCCTGTGCAGCCTGCTGTAGGTGACCCTGCTTTGGCAGGGGAGTTGGACTAGATGACCCATAGAGGTCCCTTCCAACCCCTATCATTCTGTGATTCTGTGATTCTGTGATAAAGACCTACCTACAAGCACATTCACCAGCCTCTGAAATAGCAAAGGTCCTAGTACCTCTCTGAAGAGACAGTGCATTAAAACGTGTGTGCAAAAGTCACAACAGCACCAATACTCAAGGTTTCCTAATGTTTTTCATTGAAGAGCAGCTTTTCCTAGATGTATGTCACCTGCCTAAACTTTAGCTGTCTGGAGAAAACAATCTCCATGGCAGATCCCAGCATCAGGCTAACAGGGGCTGAAAGAGGACTACACATGCTTCACTGCCATTGGTGAAGCCACTGAATGACTGAGAGCCAAGCAGGACAGAAGGAAGCAGTGGGCTTGGCAAGGTCAGTTTATAAGCCCCTTCTATTTGTGTTTATTTTTATTTTGGCACTTTTCTCTGATTACAGAGTAACAGACTGTAGTCTTTATTTCCATGAATATTTTTCAGGGCTTGTTTTTGTTTGTGGTTTGTTGTTTTTTAGTGTAAAGCTTTTTGGTCTGCTTTGTGGAACTTGTAAAATTAACATCTCCATCTCAAAGCCCTGACTGAGTCAGGGAGGAAATTTTGATCATGTTATCATCACCTGCCAACAAGCTGCACCCATTTCATTTACTGGAGTATAGATACAAAACTTAGTTGGGACTTCTATCAGGGCCACAGAAGTGCCAACTCCCCAGACATGAATGTACCCCGGTGCAACAGCACGGACAGACTCTTCTGAACTTCGAGATTCCCATCAGCTGGCTTTCAGTGTTGTACCATGTACGGCGTCGCTTTACAAGGGTCTGGGACCCTCCTGGGTACCATGTTGTCTCCCCCAGGCTCATGGCTTAACCTGACGTGTGCGACAGGCTAGGCATCCCAGCACAGCACTGCACCTCTGCTGTTCGGCTCTGCTGAAGAAACAGGGTTTATTAGTTGAAGTATAGTACCCAGCTACCACAGCTGGACTGCATATAGATCCCATCGTATTGCTGTGAGCTCTCCACGGCATGCCCCATCCGCAGGAACTGACATGGCATATCTCTCCCCACAGACTGCACGGTAGACACAGACACCTGACTTTAGGGTTTAAATGCCATTAAGGGATAAACGCTTAGAAGTTAAATATTCACAGCCATAGGTAACGCTTACGTTCTAAGCTTAAGGCTTCTGCCAGCACCAATTCTCCTTGGAAAACCTGCCTTCGTATCGCCAGAACCAAGTTCTCAGTCAGGACCCAAAATCTTACGATAACATGAACTCCTAAGTCTTTAAATTACTTTCCCAGGATTTTATGTGGATTTTGAAGTCACAATCATTTGCCACAGACATGGAAGCTAGCAACAAATCTTCTTTATTTCAAATAAAATGGCAGATCATTCAAAATCACAAGTGCAAGAAGTAAAACTTTGTAATACAGCAATACAATACAGTAAGCATCACAAGAATAGGCATTATTCAGCACTGAAAATGCTAAAAATCATATCCTTCAAGAGTCAATTTCTCCTCAGTGATTTGAAGGTCAGTTTTCTGTATTATTTTCCATTTTCAGGGATCAGCTCCAAACTAAGATTCCTAAGCAGAAAGTGCCTGTTTCTCTTTTTTTCTGACAATATTCCTAATCTTTCTGGGTCTTCAAGGCTGGAAGCTGTTATACATATCCTGTGCCTTGTCCATTATTTGTTTTTTCTTTCTAACCTACAGCACAAGTTCTGTTTCCTGTCAGCCCCTATATTGTGAAGTTTAAGATTTTTTCCTGGATGACCTGAAGGTAGGAATTCTGCTCTCAGTCAGCCACAGGAGGGTTATTCCCACTGTGAAGCTTTCCTTCGTCCCCCAAGACCCGCTTCCAGCTCCATCTGAGGAGTAAAACCCAGAGTGGCAGAAGGCTAGGGCTCATCAAACTCTCTTGAGAGCCCTGTGGGGCAATTGAACTCTTTTCTTGAGACGAGTCGTTTTCCTGCTTTAGCCAGTGGAATAAGCAGCTGTCTTCATGGAGGTTCACCCCAGCTTGAGACAGACATCCGCGACACTGAGGGTCACTCAGGGGTTCTGTTGACCGGAGTCCAGCCACCCAGTGCTCCTGCCTCATGCTCCTGCCCAGGAAAAGCAGCTTCTGTCTGAAAGCGCTTCCCTGGGCTCGCTTTGAGTAACGAGCAACAGACGTGAACATCAGCTCAAGCCTGACCAGTTTTGGCAGCCGATGTTAACTTGCAAAGAAACCTGCAGAGGTGAGGGAATTCAGAGTCGGATATTAGAACCTTTTCAGAGATATTTAATTAGTCCAACAATGGCTCGGTTTCACAAAGTGTTTCTTTTTATGTTGTACCTGCTAGAAACCCTCAATCATTCTTAGCATTATAAATTATGGTTACAGTTCTGTGTCCTGGTGAATAATTTAAGCTGCACAGGCTGTGAAACTTTTATTGCTAGGTTAACTCTTGATGTTTTTTCTATGGGAGCTCTTTGAAACGCAAGCCACTGATGCTGTTACTGGTGACTCACCGTCTTAGCCTGGATTTTTGACGTAAAAAAAATATCCATTATTAAATGGAACATTTTTCTCTTCAGAAACCAGTCCTTTTAACTGCTTCTTATGCAAAGCAGGCATGGACAGGAATTATATTCTGTGAATCTGCTAATATTGCTAAGCACTTGGGTTTAGTAAATCTGAGCACAGGAAAATTTAGCCCTAGCCTCAGTTAAAAAACTGTGCTAGGGAGCCCCTTCAGCCAATTAAATATTTTTTCAAGCCAATGAACTCAGTCAAAATGCTTGACCCTTCTGAAACTGGACCGAACAAAACCACAGTTCTGGCGTTTGCAAATTTTCATAGCCACTTCAGCAATATCACTTTCTTCAGTGCTGGCAACAACAGAAGAAGAGGAATTGCATGCAGAAGCATGAGAAGGCATTTAGTATTCCTGTACCAGTGTGTCACTCTTTAATATAAACCATTTTCCATAGTATGTCACTTATATTGAGCGCTAATACCTGGTATAACATGGCATGTGTGCCAGTGCTAAGACACCTCACACAGTTAAGAAAAAATTGACAACAGATAACTTAAAATAGTTTTCTAAACTAAAAATACTGCCAGAATCTTCCTTTCCTCCATCCATCTTCAACCTAGTGCATTTGTCATTAAAATTTTAATTTCATCCTTTCAGAGTGCGATGCTTTTCTCTTCCCCCTGACTTAGGCCCCCTTATTAGATTAAGTAGAATTTCTGCTGCACACGATTGCTGTGAGGTATGCACAGGGCTCACCTGCACCCTGCAAGGAGAAACTGAAACCTGTAACCAAAGATCGGATAGCTGAAGGGACTGGAAAACAGGGTGATTTCTCCTGTGCAGCAGTAAGTTGAGTCAAACCTAGGGAAAGCTGACAGGAGACAAACTATAGACTGATACCAGCATTCACGTTGGCTCCACTTGTTTCAGTGGATCTGTGCCAGCTTGCCCTCTGCTGCAGCCTGGCTCCCTTGGCTTCAGAGGTGTTACACCAGCTGGGTAGCCAGACCACGGCAGACACCAAAATTTACTACCCCTCATCCTGGGAGTGAGCAGGATGTCCAAGGGTGTCTGGTGAGCATCTCTGCCAGTGCCTTCCTCTGCCAGTGCCAGCCAAACTAGCACACACCAGGTCCTATGTCCCACAGCTTAAGAGAACATGCAGGGATATTGTGAGCAGGGATCAGCTGGCACACACTTAAGTCTTGCCTTAATGAAGTTTCTGAGTGTGTCTGAGCCTCTGTAGAGTTCAGGCTTTCCTCCCGTCCCCACAAGGGTCACACATTAATGCCGTACTGGGGTCCTTGTGTCACTCAACCTGTCTTTACAGGATTGGACCTTCTATATGGGATCTATCTGGTCAGAGGATCCTAAGGCTCAAAACCTCCATCCCAGGAATGCTTCCCCGTAACATCTCTAAAATGTAGGATATATCTTACCATGGCAAGTACAAGGTACGACTAGGACAGTTAGTGATTATTTTTTTTAATGATATGACCCACTGGTTCCTGTAGAAAGACAGGATGGCCGATCCTGTTGGGATTTTGTTGCGTTAAGGCAAGCAGTGAAGCATGTAAACAAGCGATGAGCTTTATTTGCAGTACTACAGAAAGAAAAATACTTCTTTTTCATGATGTTAATCTTTATCCATTTTATATCTTTGCTCAAGGACTGCTTGTAGTATATTACAGATGAATCCTTCTCTGGGGAAGGGCTGATGAGAGCCCACCCTGAGTGCGCAAAAGACATAAGCTGCTCAAGTGCTCAGACCTGTAGAGGGAAAACAAACAGGACCACAACAGCTGAGAAGCCTGTGTGTATTTTTGGATTTCACTGAAGCGAAGACTCTCTGGGATACAGACAAAGTTCTCTCACTTGTTGTTCCAGCTGTCTCGAAGCGGAGATGACAAAGTCTCTCATAAACAGATTGAAAGGTCATTTGATTTCACTGTTGCTTTATTTGAGTACCTCTGTGTCCTCCACTGAAATGTTATTGTGTGCCTTCTTCAGAGATACTCCTCAGTGATTACTAGTTATGACACATTAGGTGTACCTGGAGCATTAGAGATCACAGGCCAACATCTGTTCTTAATTATAGTGGCATAAATTTAATAAACCCACTAACTTCAGCAGGGAAACTAATGGTTTACAGAAATATAAATGAAAACAGGATTTGTCCTTTGCAGTCTACACCTTACATAGCAAAGATGGGGAAAATCTTTTCAGCAGGGCTTGTTGCGATAGCACAAGGAGTAATGGCTTTATACTAAGGGAGGGTAGATTTAGACTAGAAATAAGGAAGAAATTTTTTACCATGAGGGTGGTGAAACACTGGAACAGATTGCCCAGAGAGGTAGTGGAGGCCCCAATCCTGGAAACATTAAAGGCCAGGTTGGATGGTGCTTTGAGCAAGCTGGTCTAGTTGAAGATATCCCTGCTCACCACAGGGGGGTTGGGCTAGATGACTTCTAAAGGTCCCTTCCAACTCAAAGCATTCTATGATTCTGTCTTCTCCTGAAAATTGAGAGTACTATGAACAATGGAAATATTATTAATTCAGTAAGAAGAAGTATCATTTCTAAGTCACTATCTTGATACTCTTTAACTTACGTATACCCAATGCTGGTGGATGTTAAAGGTTAGTTGATCATTTGTCAGCAGAATGTTGTCCCCTCAAAAAAGAATCCCTCTTCATCAGAATTATTATGTCATTCTGATTGTTTTTAATTTTTTATTTATTTATTTATCCCATTGTAATACAAGAGTAAAAATCTTCAAAGTTCTGACACATCCTTATTTCCTCTAGCTTAAAGCATTAATTGGTCTAGAATTCATTTCAGCATTTTGGGTTTTTTCTCATCAAGTTCTAACACTGACAGTCAAAAATATTAAGATCTCCTACGAAAAAAGTAGGGGTTTTTTTCTCCATTTTCTGAGGAACATCTTTACCTAAATATTGTTAAACTAAGGATTTTTCTTAGAAGTCAGTCTTATTTCCATTATTTACTAAAAAGATAATTAGATACATTAGTATTTTCACAAATTACCCTTTTTAACAGAATTTTTTCCTCTTTTAATTTTATATATTGATGAAGTGAGGGGAAACACAAAGCGTAAGTAACAGGAGGCAGCACATTTGACCAAATGAGAGGAAAAGCAGCAGGAGAGAAGAAACATGAGATCCCTAGCATCATGGAAGTCCCTAAGGCTAACAGACTAGTATAACCTGCCAGCAAAAGGACAAAGAATAGAAGGAAGAAGAAAGAACACAAACCTCCTTGCTCATATTGCATGACTTCCCCCTCAAATGTCCACCTGTCCTAACTCACCTTAGACATCACCTTAGCAAAACTGTCCTCCTAATTTAAGCACTGGAGATGCACGTGTAGTGGTAGGTGGTAGGAGGTCCTGTGCAGCTATTGTAGTCTTGAAACCATTGGGTGAGCAACTGCCAAGGCCTTCGACAGGTCAGGAGGGCTCAGAGCACAGGGTAAAGGATAAGAGAGGAGTGAGTCAGCACTGGCATTTACCTCTTTAGCTCGTGTAGGGCAGCTAGATGCATCCCTCAAGAAGCTACAGACCACACATTTTTGCTATGCTTGTGAAGGAAGGCACATACTAGCCGGAGGGCTTCAATACTGCAAGCTGTGAGCACCCAAAGATATCTTTGAGGAATATATTTGGAGGGCTCAAATGCACTGGGGAAAAGGGCTGAGATGCTGCTCAGTCAGTCTCTAAAGACTCTTGTTCAGTCTCTAAAGAGCCTGAAGAACATGCCCTCCAAGTTGATGTTCAAGTATAAAATCAATTTAGAAAAAAAATTAGAGGCATTATGCAACCTATATGAACGGAAAAGGATTGAAGGTAGATGTCAGGTTGAAGCCTTTCATTTGGGTGTAAACAACTTCAAGAATGTGAGGAAGTCATGCCAAAAAAGTTATGACTGTGCAGTATTTGCTTGAAAGTCACTATGCTGTTCTAAATGCTATTCACCGTGTTTTATTTGAGAAGTAAATTTTAGGTATTTTACGATTCTTTCTCCTCTAAACTTGACTGGGAAATATTAACTTCTTGGATTTTAGTTACAATTGTGACTTCTGTAAGTCCTGAAAAAACAAGAACTCTTCTCTGTACTTTATAGAATCAAAAGGAATACAGGGAACAAGAAAGTGTAAAAGAATTTTACCTGGTGCTGCTTAGCATCTCCTTCCTTTTTATTCAAACGCAGAATGAAGAAAATACCATGACAAATCTTTTCTGAGCCAACAGGAGCTTTGTTTGGTGCAAGCTAGGGAAGAGATTTGGATCGTTCCTTGTTATTTCTGTAACTTGTTCTATGTATTTATCTGCCTATCTAAATGCCTCTCATCACCTGAGCACTTAATAGCTGAGGATCTATTCTGAGTCTTTGTTGCAGATCAGCGGTAACAGAGGGTTTATCTATGCTACAGGTTTGTTTGCAAGTGGTTATTTATTACCATTGCTGCTTCGTATCTTGTAATGCCCAAAACCAAGGATAATCTGCTTATGTTTGTTCTAAGTAAAAAAAAAAAAGTATATGCTGGGACTGCAGAGATAGATAATTATAGAAAGAGCACCATCTATTGTCAGGTAAAAAATATTAATGCTGTTTATATACATAAAGCTTTAATGATGTGGAGACAGCTGTGGGATTTGGACCTACTCCAGAAGCTAAGCAAAAAGTACTCTGAATGCTTTTGGCCCCAGGATGAAATGGTCTGGGTGATACAAATGTCTCATGTTATGTCTCATGAAATATGAGACACTGTATCTTACATAGGGTTTGGAGGTTTTTATGCCAGTTTCTTTTTAGGGGCCTGTTAGAAGAAGTAGGTCATGAATGAAAACTGAGTGATAGCATGGTGATCAGGGACAGTTGTGATGTTTAATGGGATATTTGGATGATATGGGGGGAAAAAACTGAGGCATGAGAAGCCCTGGCTGGATGTAGGCAGTGGTCAGCTCTGGGGCACAGTGCAGTGTGGCTAGTGCCCAAACACAGTAGCTGCACAACAGTCTGGCTGAGGCGGTGGGTCCTGTCTCTCTGCCGGACTCAGCAGCTCAGGAGCAGCCTTGACCAACACAGACAGGGTTCTGCCAAGCAGCCAAGGCCAGAGCTGTCTCTCTGTGCCATCCTCCACCACCTGCTGCAGACAAGCTCAGACCTCCTACTCTTACTCTGCCTCTCAGCAGACACTGATAAAGCCCCTGGACTGGTCTGGCGTTTTTCCAGATTTATATTTGGAGACAGGAAGAAGGGAAGGAGATAATTCCTCAGTGGCTATTTGGAAAGACTGACTCATTCCAGGCAACACAAGTTGTTATGCCAAGCACTTCATAAATCATTTATTCAGCTCTCTGCATTTTCAGTAGACAACCTTATTATTGGTTTAATGTCTTCATAAAAGTGAAGGGCAATGCCTCTCCAGACCAGCTTATGTGGCCTTTTCTGCTGCATATAATAGAAAGGAGAGGAGGTGCCAAAGCAAGACAACAGGAATGAATGGTAACTTCTTTCCCTTTCCCTTATAAGCTTTCCCATGTAACTGATCCTGCCTTGGGACTTTCCACACACAAGAAAAATGAAGAATATAAGGTTGCAGGGACATCTCAAAAACATCAGGAAGAGCATCCCGTCTACTGCACACAAGCTAATGACTCAGCTGCTCGACACATGCAGTTGTGTTCCTTGGAAGGGCACTTATAAATATGCAGAACATTCAGTGACACAGGGGCTAAAGGAGAGTGATATCTTTGTCCTCCAAATAGATGCACTTATAAAAGAACACGGCTCTACCTGGAGGCTTGTGCAAGAGGATTGGAGTAGAGAATAAAACAAAACACAGATATTAGTCAAAACCACCAGCAAGAAGTGAGCTGTTTATAGCAGAAGTGAGAGAAAGCAGGACGTGTGTGGGTCAGGTAGCCAAGGGAGCACTAACACCTACCAACTGCTCTGCAGGTAGGCCAGCACGGCATGGCTATGAGCAGGGAACAGATGAGGGATGTGGAGCAGAGGGAAAGCAGGCAGCTGTCAACAGAAGCTACAGACTTACTTGTCTGGTTCTCTGCTGAGTTAAAGCTCCTCTCATCCCCATGGTGACTGGTTGTGAAGGCGTCAGAGGAAATGTGAAGGATGAAGAGGAATGTTGATGTGGGCACAGGGGAGGTGACCATTTAGTCATGATGCCCAGAACTACAATTTCCTGCTTTATAGTAGCTGGAATCGGAGCTAGGAGTTTGCTACTGATGTGCAGAAGATAGACTTAGGGATAACATGACCAAAAACAACAGCAGGGAATCTCACCTTTCTTGGCTGCCTGACTATTTTTTCCTGGCTATGCAGCAGGTCCTTGCTGGCCTCTTCTTTCACTACTGCTAGAGGCTCCCTGCCAGCAAATGATGGGGCCAGCCAAGTGCAACACATGAAAGGCAGTGCAGTGTCTGGGGAAGAGCAGTTCCCAGCACTGGAGATGGCCAAAGACCTGTCAGAAAATGCTGCAAACCCCCCCCAGCTTGGTTTGGGCTGGGGAAGAAGGAGGCAGAGGTGATATATTTTGTGTGCTCTTCCCGAACCTAGAAGTGCACAACAGCTCATTTGTGCCCTGTTCCCACCAACAGGACTTGAGCCAAGGCACAAAGCAGGTCCCACTCTCCTTTCCTCTTCCATCCTGGATCCTCCCTTAGTTGTTTGTCCCCTGTGAGGAGCACTTCGAGCACAACTGATGCAACTGAGTGCAAAAGCATTTCCTTCATCAAACTATGAGCAAATCTTAGGCTGTGAGACAAAAGGAACTTTTCTGCCCTTCAGGTGTCCTATCTGCAAACACAAATGGAATGGATGAATGACTGAAAGAGTAAGCAAATATCTTATGAAGCACACAAGAGTGTTTGTTTCCTTCCCAGGTCTTTTACATTCAGTGTTATTAATTGACTCAGAGGTCAAACTGCTGTTTGTACGGTCAGGCATGGGAGAAGAAAGAGAACTATTCTGCTTGATGATTACTACGTTTTCCAAGAGGGATTAAAAAAAATATTATTATTCCCAATTTAATGGATTTTGCACGGTTAAAAGTAATAATGGACTTGGTGTTTCACATGCACAGCTTACTTGTAAGAAGTCCATCTCTCTTTAGTCTATCCGTGCCAAACCACAGTGCCTTGTGTCTGTCTCTTCTGAGCCCACACCTCAGAAGATTTATACAACTTCAGTAACTGCACTCACAGATTCTTTTTTCCCCAAGTGGTACTGTTTTTGGAGGAAAGCAATACATAAATGCAAATCAAGGCAAGGCAAGCCAAGAATGAAAATACATGTGCTATGGTTTCCGTATCTAAACCAGGTCAAGCACAAGAACCAAGCAAAACGCCAATGTATGCATTGAAAAGTGTTTTTTTTAACCACTATATCAGCGTACATAATCTGAAGGAGAATACTGCAGTGGAAATATTTTTTTATTATTTTTATTTATTCAGGCTGTGTGATGTCAGATCTTATATTTCCCTCGAAACATACTGAATCTGAGGTAGAGAGGGATTAATCTGCTTCATCTCCTCTGTAATCTAGTGCAACTTCTTTCTCTTTCACTCTCACCTTCTTTCCTCCTTCCTGATTACAGATAGTCTTGCACAGCCCTTTTCATCAGTAGATAGTAAAGTGCTTGACAGTGATGAGGGGTGTTATAGTCTATTTTTATTGATGAGTGAACTAAGATAGAGAGAATTGTTGAAACCACCCAGCAGCAGAGCTGAGAGTAATACCCAGCCTTCCAGTCCCTTATTGGAGTCTCTCATCTACATCAGCTAATATAATAGGTTGTAAAGCAATAGAATGTAAAGCAATACTCAGACTCTCATTTCCTACCTATTGTATGTTTCACTTGCAACTGCATTATATAAACCTGATAAAGGGAACAGCAAAATACTAATACTAATACTTATACTAATACTTATACCACACTCCACAGTGAGAAGAAGGGGAAAAAGTAAGATCAAGGTGCAACTCAACCAGAAATATCCTGAGAATTCATGAATACTGGAAGTAATACAGAGAAGAAAACAAAGTATTGTCCCCTGTCAAGTGGAGCAAGCTCCAGACATACAACATTAATTTTGTTCTCTGAGGTTTATCAGGTAGTCTGGGCTGTTCCATACTTTCAAGCGGCGTTGCAGAACACAGGGAAAGACAAAGCTGTTGTGGAGAAGTACAGAGGGGAACGAGCATACTACATTAGTCCTCAGAAGACCCACATTCACCTGCTGAAATTCCCCCAGCTTTTTCTGATAGTTTGGGGAAGCAATTCATCATGTTCAGGTCTTTTTCTGTAAAAGACTGTCTTCAAACTTCTCATTCTCTCTGCATTTGTTATTAAGAGTATAATCTCTCCTAGGCAGGACTGTGTCTCTCTAGTTATCTGCTAGAGAGAGCTAACACCCAGCAGAGGAAGGCCCTGTCCTCACCAGCCCCATTAGTGTAAACAATTAAGGTCAAGAGCGCATTGCCAAACGGGTTTCTTTTTGCAGGGCTCCCAATTCAGAACCGTTTGCCAGCACTGACCTTGTCTAAGAGGATGAGTAGCAAGATAATGATGACACAAGCCATCAGACCTCCTGGAAGAACAGGTGAGCATAGGCCAGACCCCAGTGGGGAAGGCGGGTAGTGACAAGGAAAATGCGACCAGCAGTGGGCTTGGCTAGTGTGAAATCAAGCTGTGTGTGACACCTTGGCAGATCAGAGGGACTGTGCCTTTACAGCGGCAAGTGACACTGTCTCTGTTCCTAGAGGAACCACAGAGAAGCTCACCCCCTCTCTAAAGCCACAGGACCATGTGCCTTCCCCTGTTGTGAGGCACAATACAATACGGTACAAGCCAAGTGACTTGAGAAAGAGGAGAGATTTGGTTTTCAGAACTTGGTGGATATTGCTTCCACTGTCTAGATGCAATGGAGATCCTTCAATTGCTGGAGGGCCTCTGTCAGGTAGAGCTTCTGCTAGCACAGTTGCCCTCTGCTCAGGTGGGCAAAATGCAGTCAGCCCCTTCTTGAAGGTCCAAGTCCTCAGCTTTCCGACAGCTCTGCACCCTGAAATGAGGAGTCCTCTACTCGGGGGCAATTTCTTCTTCAGTTCATCCTCCTTTGGCAAGGAAGTTTCTGGGTTTGTCCTTCCTGCAAGTGTCTTAGCAACTTTTCTGTTCATGGGCATGAGAAGTCATCCCCTCCATGACAAGGGGAGGTGCGATCCATTGCATTTGTCATCCCCAACCAGGAAGAAAAATGGACAGAAGGGATATTTCACTAATTTTCAAGTCTTCTGTGTTTCCTATGATTATCCAGTACCCAGCACACTCATTGGCCACTGGCAGGAGCAAAGTGTCATGTTTGCAGTCTTGCAGCATTTCCTAAAGATGGGCATCAGGCAGAATGGCAGTCAACAGGCTTGGACCACTTCTGGGCAGGGTGAAGGGGCAGCCATCTCAGTGGCAGCAGCAATAAATGCAAATATTTTAGGCGAGTAATAACTCTCACATCCTGCATGCTTCTCTAACCTATCCCATTACCTCTCTATGGGATATCTTTAAACACAAATGTGCTTTCACAGTGGAGCCAGCTACTCAGGGGCAAAAGCATGAAGCTTGCAGAAAGTAAGGAGATCTTAGAAACAAAATCAAGTCAAGCTGATAATTATGCACAGGCCAGAGGCATTTGCCCCTGCTGGTGACTTGCTGAACTAGAAGGTAAGGAAGCCAAGGACACCATCTGTAAAGAGAATATGCAATTTCCCAGTCAGTCAAAGCAAATGCATCCTATGCTCTTTGAGACCACAGTATTAGTAGAGCATCACCGAGACCTGCTTGCCCTGTGCTCCTTGAATTCCTGCCCTAGCCCTCTGCAGAAAGCTTCCCAGTCTTTCAGGACCTCACCTGCAGGTAAATTAAGGTCAAAATCTTAGTGATCAAGGTCTGACCTCAGGAGTAGTGCCTTGCTCCCATAAAATGGAGTTGAGCTGGGAATTACAGGGAACATTTTGGAGTAGAAAAGATGATACCCTTCTCTTCCTTTTTTTCTTTTATTTTTTGTTTTCCTTGAAATATATCTCTCATTTTTAAGCCTGATGGAGGTGTAGAAGATGGGAAAGGAAGAGAAAGAGAGGGAGCTGCAACTAAACTGAAAATGAATGGAAGGTTAGGGACAAGGTGATGAGAATAAATTGTACGTCCAGGACTGGAGGAATTATGGCATCTCTGCACGTCTTCAGGCCTTGAGGGACTGTGTGATTTCTGAAAGAATTCTAAAGAGATTGGAGGCTCAAATGGGAGGGGAATGAGAGCTTTGCAGTGTGAGGGCTCGAGCGTGCATGACCGTGTGCGTCTGGCATGAAAATAATTGAGTCTTTCTCCCTCTGAAAAAGACAAAAAGGAGAGCAGCCCTGGCCATGCCTTTGGGGAAATCAGCATATGCACACAGCAGCAACTGTGGTATCTTGGGCATCTGCTGTTTCCAGCAGGGAACCAACTTACTCCTTTGGAGCTGCCTGCTAATTTTCTTTTTCAGAACAAAGCCTTCTGAGAGGAGGGGGATTTGGTAGGGCAAAAGAGCACTCTACCAAGATCTGTTTTCTCAAAACCTGGATCTGACACTCACCCACCATCTAATGTGTTCAAATATTTCTCTCACCTTCCATAAGCAATGCACACACAAATAATACTTTTGCTACTCCCTTTTTCAGTATTACTGCTTATGTGAGGATTGCAAGGCTTTTTATAAAGAAAGGCTGGTATCACCATGGGGAAAGGTTAGAATCCAGGATAGAAGCTGTTCTTTCAAGGACATACAGTTTTAGTGCAGTGAGATCAACACTTGATACCAAATTTCCACATTCTCTAAGCCTGCTTCAGCACATCATTGTGCGTACAAGCTGCAGCTGCAGTCTACTTTGAATTAGAAACAAGCCAACACCAAAAACCCTCTGGCAAGCATTTTGAAATTCTGTTCATGACGAAGTGGTTTAAACTGGCCTGGTTTTAGTATTCTCTTCAGAATTTTCACAGGTTTTAATTTTATTTTCAAAGATTATTTTGGCACAAAAACCCTGGGTTTGTTTCTTTTTTATGGGAGAACCTAGCTTTTCTTATGCACTTGAAGAAGAGGCAAAGAGGGCCCAAACCTGTAGAACCAAAGGCCCCAGAACCACATGCTTGAAACTTTTTACAAATAACTGCACAAACAAGCCAGTGTTTTTTGTCACATAGGCATGGTTTCAAGAGTTGCAAAAAGTAACCAATAGCCCTAAGGTCTGGGCTGAGACCACTGCTCATTTCAAGACAATTTCCCAGAGTGCAAATGTTGACGTCAAGGCAAAATATCTAAAATTTTACGTTTTTCTTGTCAAAGATACTTCGTTCTTTGCCTGCCACTCAAAGACTACAGAACTCCCCCAGTTTTCACTTCATATGTCTCCGAAAGTTTGTCTGAGGTAGTCCTGTACCCACCCAATGGTCTGCTGGGTGCTTTTCCCTTCGGGGAGCAGGGACGGAGACCCACTACGGCCACGGCTAAAGTGGAGCAGCCTGCTGCAGGCTCCTTGCTGCAGTCAGGCTCCTGCAGCAAGATGGGGATTTAATCGACATTTAGTAGTGTTCTGATTTTTTGAGTTTCCTTGAGAATGGGTTGTTTGGAATGAAGTTGTTATAAGTCTTCTCTTCCACCCTGCTATTTATTTTCTCCTTAATAGACATTAAAAAGCCATCCAGTGAGAACCTCTGCATCTGTGTGCAGCAAATGCCTGAGTTCCCAGCATACACCCAACAGCTTTCATCTGGACCTGCACTCCAGCGAGGAGAAGGATCCACCCTTGTATTATTTGCCAGGTTAGGGGGCCCTGGGTTTAGGTGGATGATTTCCAGTGTCTCTGAAAACATGTGCCAGGTGTAAAGGCACAGGAGAGAGTCTGTAAGACAGCCCCAGCATATACAAACATGTAAGAAAAGAAGTTCAGCTGTCTTTTCTCGGGTTTCTTGAACTTCCCCATGCCTCCGTGTGTGGAATGGGGTTTATCTGGGGAGAAAGTACCCTGCATTTGTCCATGAAGGAGTGAGAAACAGCTTCTGTCTGTAAGACCAAATCCTACAGGGATGGCTTCCTTTGGGATATACAGTATTCATTTAACTAGATCCCAACAGCAGGGACCCTGCTGGAGAGTGGTGCTGAGTCTCAGCTGGACACGAGTGCCTCCAGCAGTAAAATGGTCATGAACACCCACTCAATGCCCTAAGCAACTGCTCATAGCCTGCTGCTGCTGCTCTCGTGCCTCTGTGTCGATTTTTACCCTAAGATTTGTTATCGTAAATATTTTCATCTTTTTCCAGAAGCCTTGGAAACTGCTGCTTCTTCAGAAGAAACAGAAATATGTGGAATGGAGCAAGATTTTTGTGAAAAACTTTCTCATCTCACATGTCAAAGTAAGGAGAATAAAATCCATTGGTAAAGTGACAAATAGCAAAACAGGAAAGTAGGATTTTTTGAAGGAGCAGTGACAAACTTGTAGCATTGCTTAAACTTAGGAGCAACCCCCACAGAGAGATCATGCTCCCTGCTGCTGGAAGAGCTCCAGAGTCCAGATAAAATGCCTGCTATCTTACAGGGAGTATCAACACAGCTGGGCAGCTCAGCATTGTATCATCAGAACAATTGGGTAGAAGAAGCTCTGAGGTTTCCATCCCACACTCGAAGAGTCCACATTTGTTTTCCGCCTGCACGGAGGCACACCTCTGTTTTTGCAATTCACCAGCCTGAATTGACCTGAATTCTCTTAAACTTATAGCTTTATTTCATAAGCCCCTTTCTGAGCAGTGACTGGAAACTGCCTTTCTTCCTCTGAGTGTACATGCCCTGTAGAGCCATGTTGGGACAGCAAATGTTTAACCAAGTCATGCAGAAGCAGAACAGCTTGCACTGGAGGGGAAGAGAGCTCCGTCCCAGATCGCCCTGGCATCTGATGGCTCAAGCATTTTTTTGCTGTTTTGGAGAGAGGGATTCAGTTCCTTCCTCTGCCTGGGGAGGTTTGCGTTTGTCCCCTGCCTCCAGCACAACTGCTCTGATGATCAGCCTAGAGCAAGCTACAAGGAGCAAAGGGTTCCCAAATTCCAGCCTAGTACTAGCTCCATTCGCCTCCTCTGATGAACCCAGCTGGCATCAGCTTGCAAGAACAAACCTTCTTCCTTGCACAAGCAATTTCTTTACCGAGAAATTATCTCACCTTCTCTTTAGTGTACACAGTGAATTTCAAGTACTGGTATTAAAAGATGTTTCACTATCAATCTGTACCTGGAAATCATGGCCCTAGCTGCTAATCTATGCCCCTACTGTCATAGCAGTTAAGTAGGTATAACTCTCTGCTGGTGCAAAATTGTAACTGCAGCGCCAGGGGGGCCCAAATTGAATCAACTGTCTATACTTTCTCTTCCCTTTTTACTTTATAGAAAAACAGGATTTAATGCTGTACTGCACAGATCAGTCTCTTCAGGTCTGCAAAGCTCTCCAAAACAGAAATTAATGATAACACTTTTCATCCTTAGATATCAAAGTGCTCTGTGCAGGTGGGTGATTACATCGTTTCCTCCATTTTAGCGATGGACTAACTCTTAAATATAGGTCTCTCTGATCTGTTGAAGATCAGACATCAGGTAAAAGCTAGAAGAGCTAAATGTCCTAATTCCTAGTCTGTGCTGTGTTGACTGACATTGTAAAAGCAGGGGGCGGAAGGCTAGAGAAGGGAGGGAGAGGTGAGGAGAGCTGAGGCTGTCTCAGGCATTTAAATCAGAGTCTCCAAACACTCAGGAAAAAATACTCTGACAATGTGCCCACGAGTGCTAAATGGCAGCTGAGTGCTTCCAGGGAGCCTGACAAACATGGACACAGCCATCATTTATTGGCAATTAAAAACAGAAATGCGGTGTGCAAGTGAACTGCTTGCCACTTTGTAATCGAAGAGCACTTTGGAGCATTTATCAGTTCTATGAACAAGAACACATGAATTTTTTAATAAATGCTCCATTCACATCCTCACCACCACATACTGAACTCAGCCTATTTAAAAGCCATTAATTAATCATTTATTACTGATTACACTTCACAATATCATCCCAGATTGCTCCTCTGGTGGTGGTAGTAAACATGTCATGGCAGTCCCTTGCTTCACATTCAAGAGGCCAGCACATCAGCTGTCTCTAATAGCTCGTTACTCACCCAGAAGTGCTTCTGTGCCCCTTTATTACAGCAACAGCTCTGGAGCTTCGGGTAGCATAAGCTTATCCATGGTATAACCCTGTTCCTCAGCACGTATAATACAGCTGTGAAACACTCAGCCAAGGCTGGAGGGGATGATTGAGCAGGGCTACCGGGAATGTACTGCAGGACCAGATGAAAATGTGACCTCTTCCAGGACTGGAGGAGAAGCATGATACTTTTCACTCTGGCCTTCCCTGGAGACACCCAGAGAAATGAATCCCATGCTCATGTTAAGGTTTTGTTCCAAAGGCCAGTTTGTTCCAAAATTTCCTGGACAGTTTTGAACCACTAATTAGACCATTTCCACCTCAGTCACAAATTGCCTGTTCTACCAGTACAGGTTCGTTTCTGGTCTAGAAATTTCTTTTTAAGCCATGTGAAATAGCTTCCTGAGTCTGCCTCTTTCATTAACTCTTCAGATCTCCTGTGAAAACTTCCTTTCCCCTTTGCTTTTTGATCCAGCAGTGTTCTCCCCTTGCTCTGTTCTAGTCTTTGTAAATTATTCACCATCCAACATCTTTCACGCCACCATTTCCTGTAATTTATAGTGTCCACTATGCTGTATTATTTAACAATGAAAAGTGCTTCAGGATCCAGCTTAAGATGTATCAGGAAAGATGTAATGAATTGTGTTGTGTTGTATAAACCCCTAGCCAATAAAATGGAAAACTATTAGTAGCTTAATGGTTGTTGTCTTGCTAATGTCTCAGCCTTTTGTGTTCATAGCAGGCTTGTCACTTTTATTCCACTGCAAAGGGGGCAGGAACTTTTAAATTCTTTTGCCTCCTCTCAGGGAAATTGCTTTTTTCTTTTCAGCTAACACCACATGCTTGTTAATGGAGTATTAATAATATCCATGTGATAATTTTCTTCCATCAGATAGTGAAGTCCACTAAATAATTTTCAGCAAAGTCTTAATTCTAGATCATAAGGGAAGAAGGCAAGGCCACAGCTGCTGGCAGTTTATTCAGCTTTCATCATAATGTCATATCAGACTAAATTATTGAAGATGACTGGCAATTTACATATCTCCTCTCTAAGTCAAACAAGCTAGAGTTCTCTTCACTGCATTACACCTCTTGGCAGGTATAAATCTAGACCAGCAATCCAACTCGTTTGCGTATTATGCAGTGAGGTGAGTGCAAAATAAAGTTTTATTTGGCAGGTGTGGAAGAACAGAAGCCCATTCCAGACAGAAAGCATAAAGACTGGTCAGCACTTCTCGCCTGGTGAAGGACATACTGTCCACAGCCTTTTAACACTTTTGATTTCAATGATCATATGACTGACAGTATGGGAATTAGCCCAATGTTGCAGGATTAATTTTCGTGGGTTACTCTGTGTTTACACCAGAATAAGAAAGAGAATAATGAAGTTAATTACTTTATATTGAAAGGAGCAAACAAGAGTTATAAATCCAGTCTAGTTTCTATCTTGAGTAAAAACTTACCTTTCTATTAATTGTACTATGAAATTCACACTGATGATGTTTTAAATGCATAAAGTTCAAAAGCCTTCTGGAGCTAGATCAGGTATCTTCTGTGGGGATGACTTTCATATGGCTACGAAAGTCAAGGGTCACTGACTTCTGTTTTACATTCACATTCCAAAATGATTCATTAAAATACCAGGATAAAAACAAATGTATTGTTCAGAACTGAGTAACATCTTTCACCAGACACAGTTATGGCTGGATAGGATACATGGGTTTTTTATACGCCATGTAAACATTTGATACAACTCCAGGTCTTCAGTAAAAAACTTTACTGAGAGGAGAATAACAGAATTTCAAACTCAATTTCATAATGAAGATATCTATATGCAGAACCTACATCCCTGCTTAGGCATCCACATTAAATTGTTTTATTTTTCAGAAAAGCAGGTCACACTGGATCTGATTTCATCTCATAGCTTCTGATATTGGGCTGTTTCTGACATGCCTTGAAAGGATGTTTTACGGTTTTATTCAGCTATTCACTGCTTTCATTGGGAGCAGTTCACAACAATTTTTTTAAATAACTTTCTTCAAAGTGAATATCTAACCAACCTAGTCTTAAAACCTCACCATTTTTATATGATTGTTTATTGGAAACATGAGCTCAGTTTTCAGTCCCTCTGTAACAGTAATACTTATTCCATAGGGAAGCTATGATCTTTCATTCCTTAATAATATCATGCATCTGGTTTTGCATGTTTTGAACTACAGTGAATTCCTTTTCATTCCCTTGATAAAATGTCAGTCTTGTGTTTACTAACCCAATTGTGTGTCACCTTGGTTAGCTATGTTCGGTTAACGTACGAAAGACTATAATGAGAGCGCATCGCCTAATATTTGCCTTGCCTTGATGTTACTGTTATTTCTCTTGCTAAAGCAAAGGGCATAAAGTGTGATTAACTGATCAGTTTCTTATCCAGGACGAATCTTGTAAAAAACATTGTAAATGTATTCAAATGTTATAAATGTATTAAAACAGGGTTAGGAATTGGAAAAGAAATGGCATGAAAACAATATAAATTACTGCTTTCCAGAAGGATCTCAAAATTCACCATCATGTAGAATATCACACCTGAGCCCTGCCTTCAAAAAGTGAGATAAATGGACACAAGAATAAAGTATATAAGAAAAAAGCAAGTAAAATCTGGCACATGATTACACCAGCAATGTGCATTAGAAAACTGATAATTTCTTACTGTTAAATCTTTCCTTACCAAATTGTAAGAGCTGGGGACAGATTAATCCAGTGCTATCCCCAGTAGAGCAATAAGTAAGGAAATTACAAGATAATGAAATCCACACTTAAAAGTAAACCACACAAGCCCAGATAGGTACATTGTCTGCACTTTTTGTCTATATGACTTCATGATATTATTGGTTACGTAGTACTACGCTGGGAAAATGAAATGAGGCAGCAAGTTGCAGAATCACTTGGTAGCTACCTTGAGCAGTCCAAGCCCTCTTGCTGAAAGGCATCCCAGTAGAAGATTTTCTCTAGGTAGTTTCTCCACTTTGTAAAGCTGGGAGGTCTCCAGATTTACAAAGCAAAATTCTCAGGCAAATGCTGGATGGAAAAGTGCCAGGTCATAACGACTTATGCAGCCATTTGTTTGGGCAGTTGGTTTCTGATTGATTAAAACCTGACAGTCTATCCATTTTTCCTAACTAAACATGACAGTCTGACAAAAGCTATTACCCACCTTACAGTTGTGGCCTCTGTTGTACCTGCACATCATCCCTTACTGTCCCTCTGATGTGCGTTACTGTCCCTTCCATGGGGATGCATGCCTTAGATGAACTGGGACCCATCCCTGAAGCATCCTGCTAAACATTCTGCAGCAGCAGGCCAGGACTGCCAGAGGGCAGGAGCTTATGTGCTTTTCTCAGCCTATAACTACTTCCTCACCTTCCTGATGTGTTCCAAAGAATAGAATCATAGATTCATTGAATGGTTTGGGTTGGAAGGGTCCTTAAAGGTCATGTAGTTCCAACCCTTGCCATGGGCATGGACAGCTTCCACTAGACAGGTTGCTCAAAGGCCCATCAAACCTGGACTTGAACACCTCCAGGGAGGGGGCAGGGAATTGAGACACAAAGAAATGTTCTCCTCATGCATTTCGTGTGGTAGAGAAGGGTTAGGGAGTTTCTCCTTCATTAGAGAATGAGTTCTCCCTCGGTGGCCTTCTCTGTCTCCTCTGCCTTGCAAGCCACCACAATCTCCATGTCCTCTACAGAAAATAAAAGTCCTGGGGATTTCTAGCAAAGCCAAGGCTTGGATAAACCATCATGTCTTCTCAGATAAACTTATCGAACTCCTTCACAGGCGGCACTGATTAAGATAAAGAGTCTTTATCAGCCTAAGCATAAATGTAGATTTCACTCAAACAGATTGTAAAGCAGAATCATAAAGAGCGAGAAGTGCCATAGTATTGGAGGTTAAACCTTTACAACTTTGCTTACGCCATGTCTGTGAGGTCAGGAAATAACAAACATTTTTTACCAGAAATTGTGTGTGTGTCCAGTTGCTCAGCATAAGGCTGTGAAGATGCTCAGTCTTTAGTAAATGAAGTTTACTTGTTCCTATTCTGGAAGGCAATAAGGAAGGGAAGAGACAAAAGCTTCCACAATGTTGCTGTTAATTTTCTATGCAGCTCCAGAGACGAGCCATTGTGAAGAGAAACCAGAGACAGTAAATGTATCTCAACTGTTCTACATACAGAGAAATGTTGGGAATCAGCTATTCAATCTACTTCAACTTCTTACCCTCAGAAAGCAAAGTGATACTTTAGTCCACATAGAATTTCCACTTACAATTTTGTGCAAACAATATTGGCACAAATATGGGCCATTTTATGATGATGACCTCTGATGCTGCCTGAAGTCACACACGCTTATTCGGCTGGTGTCAGTGAAATACATCAGCAAAGATTTCAGCCCGTGGATCCAACTAATTGGTCACTGCACCAACACACCCAGAGCAGGCAGATAGATTTAGCTGCACCTTGTCTGTTTGAAGTCTTCAACGACATATAGCAAAGGCTATTTCATAAAGGCAGGATTGCTCCTGAACACCTGAAATATCTGTTTTACAGTAATTGTGCTAAAGATTTCCCAAATCATGTTGGTTCTAGACAATGTAGGCTGCTTTCTGCAAAAATCTGGATACCAGGGAGTTAAGTAAACAGTGTTTAACCAGCAGCAGCAAACTATTTAGTTTATTTTTATGAAAACACACCATTACGTGCTATTTCTAGGTAATGTGAAAAGTCCTTGACAAGCTACATGAAGTAGAAGAGAGCACAGCAACATATCAATTTTAAAAATGGTCATGGATAGCAAGTTGCTAGAAACTGGTAATGCAGTCTGCTTTTGGTTTCAGTGAGATACTTGAAGATGTACCTGTTCCTCTTTTGCAAGCAGAGGGCAGCCTGCAGAAGTCAAATGTCAGCTTCTCCAGCCAGCACCCTCCAGAGCTACTCCTTCCAGAAATAAAAAAGCCTCTTCTGTTCCTGAAAAGTGAAGTAGCCTTGGACTGAGTGTGATGGGAAGCAATGATTGTATTTGGTTCTTTCTCTCCTCCACGAAGAGAGGAAAAAATGCAGAAAATGTAAAAGATGCTACTTCAGGTCAATTCTGGGTGAAATCTTTAGGATCTTCTGATAGATAGCACTGCCAAAACCAGATGTTATTATATCAGTAATGTCTAGTGATACATTCTTCTATTTACCTGGAAGAATGAACCTGTACCTTAGGCATGAGCACAGGGCACGCAAATTCTATTCCCACCGCTTTTGCTACAGCTTCCTTACTGTGACCTTCATCAAGTCACTGAATTTCTCTGTGCTTCATCTCCCCTTTCATAAAAGATGGCCCCCCCATAATGCCAAAGCATGTTCCTGTGAGGCTAAAAATGCCTCCATCTGTTCAGCTTGTCTGCCAGAGAGGCAACAGAAAAAAGAAAAATAAATACCAAATAAATACTAAACAGAAATATCATCAGAGTGTATATGGATCAAAATAATATCATGTGACACAGAAAAATCTAGAAAAAGTAAAACCAAACTCCAGACCTGATTCAGCTCTCCTGGATACAAGTCTAAACCCAGACTTAGTTTTCCAAAGACATTAGCGTCGGGTAAGGCTAGGCTTGCACAGTCATGAGTCAGTATCTACATGGGGAAGGAAGCTAGGGAGATGTGGAAATGATCATGCATGTTACAGGAGACTTACAAGAAACTGGCAAGACAACAATGAAGAACATTGACGATTTAAGTGAGGACACAGAAGGGCCAGTAGTTATGGAAAAAAATGGCAGCTACAAGAGACAGAAAGGTAAGATCAGATCAAAAGAGGAAAAGTAGGGAAAATCACAAGAATACCTAAAAGATGTTGTCACTGGGCTCCCTGGTAGGTAATACATAAAATTCCAAAATAACAAATTCAGTCTTGCAGTGGAAGTTGTTCTCATTTGGAAGGGGTGGGAGGAAGAGGAGTGTTTTGGATGAAAACCCAGGTGTTTATATAGCCTAGCGCTGCCAGGGGAGCCTAGTGAGGGCTGTAACTGAGGCACCATATCATCTCCTCTCCTATCAAGCATGATGTCTTGTTACTATCTTTCTCCCACTGCACTCCAAACTATCCTCCTGGCAGAGGGAGATAGCGTATTGCAAATTGCTTTCAGACAGGCTTCCAGCTGGAGGTGAAGTCTGGCTGTGGAGCATATGCCATATATGAGAATGAGACAATGAGTCAGCTGAACTATAGTTTCCTTGGGACACTCTGTGGCTTACCCAACTAGAGATTTCTTTGTGGAAAAAACTCAGCCTGGTCCTTTTCTTTTTTTTCAACAAAAATACAATTTTATGTGGAAGGCGAACCTTGTCCTGGGTGGAAAAGACTTATTAATCTGATTTTCTCATGAAAAAATGTATTTTAGTAGTATCAGCCTCAGTTCTTGGTTTCTTTTAGGTTCTTCTTAAATTTCTGTCCCCTTATCATTTCTTGTCAGAGTTCCTGTAGTGTGTGTTGTGTCTTTAGCCATTGATTTTCCAGCTCAGCAAATGCAGTGACTGATCTTGATTTTACACTGGGGCTAATGGAGCCCAGCATTGCAGAACTCAGTGAAGATGTTTCCACTGGCACAAAGCTTATCCTTTTGCATCCGATTTTCATCACGTCCTTTCAGAGCTGGACCTCCATTTGGTAGATGTACTGATAGATAGGCTTGAACTAAATGAAAATCTTTGAACAGAGTCACCAGTCCCCATCCCAGGCTGAACACACTAAGACTCTGTCACAAGCTGATGTGGAAAAAATAGCCACAACTTCTAGGTTTCACTTCTGGCCCAGTTGATTCATTCCTAATGAGGCAGAGTTTCAGCTTTCTGTGCAAAGTTTTCATCCCATTATTTCATCACAACTAATTAGATAGAATCATATACAGTGACTGTCTTAAAGACCTGCTGTAAGTTTAATCCTCCGACTCTCACCAGGTCTGAGGTCATTCTAATTCCTTGAGGCTGCTTCTCTGTTTTACCCATGCTTTGTCTGCCTTTCCCCTCCATAATGTCTCAAATTTCAAATTTCTTCAGAGGAATCCATCCACAACTCAAGCAAAAAGTCCTATCCATTAAGGATGGGAATCATCTCTCTTAACTGCATCCATTTGAAAGTTAGACAACTCCCTAAATAACCTGGCCAAGACAGAAAAAAAACACTTCAGGAAGAAAATTCATCAATCCTGTATTAAGTCGTTCTCTCTCTTCACTGTCTACACAAGCCTAGGTGATGAATTCAGACTAATTTTTAAATGGCTGATATTAAGGAAGATGAATCCTAACCATCACAGGATGGTAGGAAAAAATCTAAAGCTCCACTTCCAAGGTCCTACAATTTTTTCCCATCCTGGGGTTGTACATATACAGGCTGATGCTGGGACCATTGATCACTGTCCTCTCTCTCTGCTGTATTCTGAGCCTTGACATCACCTGCATGCCCTTTTCTACTGTTTCTATGTTCTTAACCCTGAGGTGTCCCATGTTGCCCAGGGCAGGATTCTGCTGAAGTCAGTGTTCCTCTGGGTGCCTGCCTGCCTCCACGCAAATAGTATCCATCTCTGTTCAACTCTGTTGAGATATTTTAGATTGAAAACTTTCAAGCTTTTGTAATTTGTTTGACTTCAAGGGACAGCCCTTGAATTTTGTTTTTTTTTTTTAGAAAATAAAGGCTAGTTAAAAGTTAATAAACAACAGAAAGGGACAACTCTTAGTAGCTGCAGTCTGTCTCTGGGATGGTGTTACTGGTCTGTATCACAACTCTTACTTAAGTATAAGCTTAATCAAGTGGCTTTTCTTCTGTAAGTACCTAGTGTACTAAGACTCATTCTCCATTCTACTCTGCTGCAATAAATCTGCAAGGTAAATATAGCATAAAACCAGTATAAAAGAATGATAAAAAAGGCTTAGTGATCTGGATTCTAGTCCTACAGCTCCCTGTGTGCACTGAAACTGAGATTTATTCTGGCACAGTTGAGATCAGGTCTTTTCTGGTTCATGGTGAGAACGCTGCAGCAAACTATTGAATAAATATCAAATATATTTTCCTGATTATTTATTTTCTTCACTTCACAGAAATCCTTCTAACTATTCATAGGCCTGCTACCAGCTCACACTTCAGGTTAGTTCCCTGTTTTTTAGTTAATGACCGAATGTAACTCAAAAGTTTTCATTTTGAGGCCCTGTCAATGACTGTGTGACAGGCCAGTGCATTCGCCTCCCCTCCCTGTTTCTGTTTGTCTCTCATGCTCAGAGGTTTTCAGTCCTAAAGCTTACCACACTCTGTATTAGCAACCCACAGGCTGCTTTGAAAGCTGCTGGCAGTTCTGCCATCATCTTTCAGCTTTCCTCTTCTGCATCCCTCAGCACTGGTGATCGGTAACAACGACTGTAATTAGAAACCACTCTTGGGCAGTGTGAGGCTGCAGGGTTTTGTTCTTTTGCTTTTCTGCACTGAAAAACTCACATGTACTAGTTTCAGTAAAGGAAGTGCACCTACTTCACTGCAGTATAACAGAATTATATAAATATGCAGTTCATATATGTTAAAGTATATATATGTGTGTGAGCTCAAAGGTATGTAATGCATACACATAGAATTATTTGAATGTGTGTCTGTCACTGTATCTTCAGCCATACAATGCCCACAGTTCTATTTACGGGTGTTTAAGACAGCAGCAGGTAGACTGGGTGCCGTGATTTTGGGCCAGTTCAATGAGCTGCTTCTGAAACTGAGTATGATTTCCTTCCACATTTGTTTTTTTTTTCACACCCCAGGCTGCTCTTGAGACAGCTTGCTCTTGCCTGTTTGGGTGAAATACAGCTGTTGTTTTTCCCAGGGGCAGTGACCAGCAAAGGTCTGGGACTCCAGCAGGACCATCCTGCAGGACCCTGAAGTACATCAGTGGGAACCCTCCTGTGCTCTGAACGAGGAGCAGGGTCTCACAATGCCTGCTACCACCACTCAGGAGGGACATGGTCTGATGCCATCCCTAAGCTGCATGCTTTGCTCTTCATAGGATATACCTAGCAGGGAGCACCACAGGTTGCAACCGCTGAGGCTGTGATTTGGCTCTGCAGCCTCAGACACATAACTTGCTTTAAAGATGTGACCTACCATGCTGGCCTGTTTCTGGGCTGATGGCCCAGGCAGAAGAGTTTAAAGACACCTGCAACAACACCAGGGGCACTAATTTCTCTATAAGGTAGTTGTGCTTGAAAGGTGTGAGCTGTCTCCTTCCAGAAATGCGTTTCCTCTTCACACAGAAGCATCATGCAGACACCACTTCCAGCCTGCCACACTCCAACCGCATCCCAGCGCATTGTACTGGGGGACCTGTAGTTTCCAAAAATTGAATTTCCACAGGTGAAGGTAGATGTCTCCAGTGACCTTTTGAGGATATGCTGAAGGAAATGGCAGAGGCGATTTATCTCTGAAGTCCACAGGTGAGTGGAAGCTCTGACCTAAAAGCCTAGAACCTGACTCCTCCAGAAGAGGACTCTTACCTGTAGCTGACTCCATCTATGCCACTATACTGTGGGAAAAGAAGGAAGTAGAAGGGGGAACACTGTGTGAAAGCTGAGTGCCAGAGGAATAGGTTGCAGCCAGGCACACAGTGTACCATGAAAGTATTTCACTAAATGCAAACACTGCAGAGATGCAAACAGACTGAAGCTATCAAAACAAACTGTGATATTGACGGTAGCTGGATGTTACATGTGAAACCTCTGGGGATGGAGACTGGAAGGAGAGAGGTCTGGAGGAGGTGAGGCAGAGCTTCACTCCACATGTGAACAATACCAGGATTTCCATGTTGTGAAGAAGAAATGGCGAGCTGAGGATTTAGTCATTCCCCAAAACAGACACTTCAAATCCACCCCTGCACACACGGGTGAAATCCCGCTTTGAAATGGATGCAACCCTTAATGAGTTTTCTTTGAACACATGGCTCTTGGCAGATGTCCTGTCATCCTTAGCTCATAAGTAGCTTCCTTTAGGGATCTGTAAGTGCATTTGATGTGAGGGTATCAATGTCAGTTGTGGAGGATTCAGCCTTTATGCACATGTACGTGTTTGGTGATGACTGCTGGAAGGGGCTCTAGGTTTCATGGCTAAAAGTGTTCAGCTATACCTGGTGGCTCTAAACCAGCACAACGCAACTGATTTTGTCTGACTTCAGTCCTTCCTGACTGGTCTCAAAGCATCTGCTCTCTGTGCTCGCATCTGTAGTGCTGTCTGAAACAACATCTGCTGGGATTTGTGCACTGTCATTTTCCGTTGGTTTCATGTAAAATTTCTGCTAATCACAATGTCTGAGTTTCTCTTGGTGTGGCTTTTTTGGTGCATTTTATTTGCTTGTTTCCACTGGGCAGGGATGAAGACACAGAAGGTGCTTTGGGCCTGTGAACAAGTCCCTACTCTGATGCACAGACTGTGTTTGGATCCAGGTTTTTGGCTCAATTGTCTACTTCAAATCCATGTAGGGATTCTCACATGCAGGGTAATGTTCTGATTTAACCAAATTAAAGAGACAGGAGAAAAATGCAAGTGCAAATCCCAGTTTCCTCACCTGGCCCCAAATCTCATGAATACTTGAATCAGAGCTTTTTCTGTAGCTCCTTCCCTGGAGAGGCTTGGATACAGGCTGAGCCCTTAAGCATTGTGCATTGAATAGCTATAAAGTGCGCTAAGGAAAGACCTGTCATCTGGAGCATTCCAGAATCTTGACTTAGAGCTGGGTGCTTTCTCAAGTGCTTAAAGCAGCTCCTGTTTGCCAGGCAATCCCAGGAGAAGTCTGGTTCCCTACTGTGCCAGGAGGCACTAAGACTGAGTTTGCCCACTTTTTTCACCGTCTGAAATGTTGCCAAGCTGCCCTGGCTCGTATAAGCCCACAACAGTGTGAGCACCTCCGCAGATACCACACCTGTGAGCCAGGAACAAAATCGTGAGATGATTTGAGGTAATACTTCTTCATATCAGGTTAGACTACAGAGCAATGGTTTGGAGTAGTCAAGCAGTGATCGAGTGCTGCCTCCCCATACTGCACCTACCATCCCAGGGTTAAGCTAATTCCTTTTACTACTGAGCGCATATAAGACTCAGAGACCATCATACTATCCATAGCACCACAGATGCAATCTTCCTTTGAAGAGAAGCTACTGAGTAGCTAAGTCAGGGAATAGTCCAAGCATTGTCTAATGACAAGTGAGTCGTGATGTAATGCATGTTGTACACAAAGCACAGGAAGAAAGCATAGGGAGCTCTGTGGAAAAAGGTTTTTATCTCAAATCATCAGTGATTACTTTTACTTTATCGTGTGCAGTTCAAGTACTCACAGAGTATCTGTCCTTTATCAAAGCCTGACCTTGCCTGAGTGCCTTTCTGCAACAGAGTCCCACTGGACAGCTGTATGCTGCCTAGACAAATAGATGTGCTAGGGTTTTTGTCTTTCTTTAATTTCATTCAGCCACTACTTGTGCTTGTGTTATTGACTAGTGTCAAATGGGCCAGTAGAATGCCCTCTATTATGTATAAAATCAATTACGTAACAGGGGACTACAAACCTAATGTGTAATCCTTTGAATTACCCGCAGTGGGAGTGTGAATCAATGGACTTCTGCACACAAACGAAAAGAGACATAATGTTTTTTGCTCATCCCAAAACACTATTATTCTTCTTCAAAAGCAGCGGCCAGCATTTTCCAAAATGCAGTGATTTAGGCAACCAGGATTTTTGGTATCCTCATTTAAAAGGAGCCTAATATTCAGAGAGTGCTAAACACCTGGCAGAGGAAAATTCATTCTTTCTTATGGGATTGACTATTTTAGGCCCCAAAATAGAGATACCTGAAGATCTCTAAGTATTTGAAAATTTTTATTAGAGGATTCAACAAACTAAGGACACCAATGTTTGATCATATGCTGATCATAATCTGAAGCATCAGGAAGTAGCTTCACTCCTGGAAAATGTCTTTGTGGACCCTATTTTCTTCCTTACCTCTTAAACAAGTGCCAGTGATATTTCTGGGTGCAGTAAAATAACAGACTAGATGGATCATTAGATAAGGCAATTGTTTGGTCAGTAGGTAAACAGACGGATGTTTGCGGAAAGTCTGTGAAATGTAACTCTGTAATGGTTTCTCATAACATCAGTACAGCCCATTCACTTCCAGTCTCCTTTTCAGTTTTGCAAATACAAAATCTTGTTGAAAATGGCTTTTCAGAGCCTCAAGAAATATTTTCTTATGCAACTCACAGCACTGTCTTTGCAAATGCAAAGTACACTATACCATGCTACATTTATGCACTTCAGGTTTGATAGATGAGGGATGGTAATGGAATATAAACTATCAAATTAAAAACTTTCATATTAGGGATGCCAACAGTGTTTGCTGTACCTAGCAATGTGCGACGGTGCTTGCAATTTTTCTCTGTTTTTTAATATGATGCAATATGAATGTTCTCCTATGTCACTTTTTAAAGAAAGGCGAATGTATGATTTTAATGAGGAGGTGTTCCAGAATCACAAGAAACTGCATTATTTTTACATTGAGCAGGATCATTATGCAGCCTGCAGAAACTGCCAGATGATTATACTTTGCACACAAACCTTAGGCCTGATTCTCCTCTTCTCACCTGTGTCAACTTTACTCACATATCATTCCTTTCAGCAGAAATACCCTGCCCTTGTCCTGCAATAGCATAGAGCGTGGCTGAGGAGCTGGAACCAGCTCTCATATCCAGTGCTGTCTCTCCTGTACGTGACAGAAACTGCAGAGGAGTCAGGGAAAGACAAGGTGTGCTAAATGGACCTGAGACAGAACCTTAACCTGTGAAAACCAGTGCAGCACTCAGTATGTCCCAGTGGAACCTGTGCAACTGCATCACTGCTGGTGGGGAAGCTGGGCAGAAGCAGGCTGGGATAAGAAATGGGTTGGGAGACAGGGCCTGTGACTGACATCTCAAAGCTGAGAAGGCACTGATTTCCATCCCTCTTGGAAGGAGATGGCCATGGAGAAGGGGATAGGTGAGGAGCTGGATCCCCTTGGCCTAGACAATTTGCCTGCATTCCCTCTCTTCTGCTGTCATGCTCTGCACTGACGTGCGGAATGAAACTTCACAACTCAGAGAGTTATAAAGCAGGTATGTTTATTGCGGTGCCAGGTGCAAGGGGGATCGCTCCTCCTCACTTGCACACCGAGTCATGAAGCATGCACCTATTTATTACAAAGCTTATCTAAGTAGGCTGGACTATTGTAATTATTTGTAGGAATTCATTATCATATTCCATCCCTCTTTAGCACTTGCGCAGTGTCGTCTGGTGGTCATCTGTGGGGGTCTTCTGGATGAAGGCTCATAGTCTTCCTCGCTGTGTGCTTTCACCTTTGGCTCAAAAATTCCTGAGCTGTGTGTGTTGGCTGAGTCTCAAACCATAGAAACAGTTTCAGCTAGAGAGTTGCTTCTTACAGACAACAAAGTTCTGGTTATCCGTCCTTGTTTCTCTTCGTCTGTCTCACAAGCAGTCCTTGTTAGCTACATTTGAGCCACAACAGTCCTTGTTAGCAAGATTACAAAGAACAGAACTAAACTGAATAACAGTGTTTAACTCTTACTTTAACATAGATGCAAAATTAT
>Ga0065711_1031057_pt1 | contig 30686 bp, 22 predicted proteins | sample Hoacrofraction12_FD_59098 | JGI IMG/M metagenome (GOLD analysis project Ga0065711, IMG submission 59098) | Hoatzin crop microbial communities from Cojedes, Venezuela - Epithelial fraction 12 v2 (version 2) | ecosystem: Host-associated > Birds > Digestive system > Esophagus > Crop | place... | reverse complement strand
ATTACAGAATCACAGAATGGTAGGGGTTAGAAGGGACCTCTGTGGGTCATCTAGTCCAACCCTCCTGCTGAAGCAGGGTCACCTACAATAGACTGTAGAGGACCTTGTCCAGGCGGGTAATTCTGCCCTGCCAAAAACCTGCAAAAACTGAATTTGCATATAACTGGCTTGATCTTCATTTTGCTATAAATGTTGATTGATCTTATTTGAAAATGGGACTAATATTGTCGCTGTCCTATCAGGCTTTGCAGTTACAAATTTTCCATAAACCTAGGTTGATGCTGGCATTTGGAGCACTACTTGTGAATCCTCAGTTGTCATTGGAACCACAGGCAGCTTTATGAAATGCAGATAATTACACATGTGTATGGATATGGGTGCATATGTGTATACGTGTGTGTGTACACTGTATATATATATGTGTGTAGGTATATAGACTCAGTCCCCACTGGAAAGTTGTTGAACAGACTTAGTGATACAGGTGCACCGAGGCATCTAGTGCAACAAAGTCTATACATCTCCTTGCCTTTGGGGAAACTCTGAGGTTTCAATATTAATCTGTAAGTCTAGGTCTTAGATGTGTCAGAGAATCTGTTTCTGCCTTTGCCCAGCAGTGGTCTGGTCTGGCTGAGGTACTGGTTGAGCAGTATAGACTGAGGCCGACGGTGCCTCAGTTTGTACAACTGACAAGTACTGAAAACACTTTGTCAGCAAACCCCACCAGTGCTGTGTTTTGCTGTTCCATTTCCCTCGGTGAGGCTCACTGTGAACATCTCACCACGCTGCAAAGCCTTTAGCAGATGAGGCATTCAGGTGCTACGCTAATAATAAAGTTTATAAAACTGCAAAGCAAAGCAAAGCTGAATTGTGTGGGTGGCCGGACTGAAGAGGTGGCCCCATGGATTCATTGAATTCAACAGCCACATTTCTGTTGATCAACAGAGACAGACTTACACTGCACTGCAAGACTGGCTCTTTAATTATGTTGATTCCTGTAAACCAGATTTGTACTTGCACACAGATTCCTGCAGTCACAAAAATCTTTTGTCTACAGTGAGACTGCATAGAGATCTGCCTTTGCAGTGTTCACAGCAGGATCTGGCCCCAAAATTTCTGTGCATACACTTAATGCGAGGTGACCACCTGGGGCCCACTGATCACGCATGGGCCATGAGGTGCTTTTGCCTGGGCCACTGCTTTGCATTAGCACAGCTGCTGTGACTATAGGCACCCGTGGAAGGAAAAGGGGAGTGCTTGTGCCCAGGCAGGAGGAGCTGTCCTCGCTGCTCCAACGTGGCCCAGGAATGCAGGTTCAACTTGCATCAAACTTCAGGCATGATAATTGCTCCCATCACTCTGATATAAAAGATCAGGTGGTAATTTCCATGCAGAACAATAAAGGAATATGTCTATATTTATCAAATGGTAGTCAGCGTCCAAAACCTAGGTTTCCTGATGAGACAGAGGAAATGACAGCAGATACAAAAGAAAATCTGTTTTGGTTATCACACCTGATAAGCCTCATTGGTTCATCATGCCCAGCATCTGCACCACTAAAACGTAATGATCATGAGTGAAACCTTTCTCCTGGACCCATAATAAATTGTGCTTGAAAGGTAGTGAATTACTTTCTGTCTTTTGCACCTTGGACAAAAGCATTGTATCACCCTTTTTTGCAGAAGTCCTACTAAGGAGCTAGTCCATTTTACTTTTGAAAAAGAAAAAGAAAAAAACGAAAACAAAAAAACTTCATGGCCTATCTGTTTCATGCTCTTATGGGAAAAATCAGTCTAAAGAGGTACAGTAAATTTCTGCCAGTTAAACTGAGGGGGATTTTTTTAAGAACAGCCATTTCAGAAGTTGCCCTTTGCACATTTTGCTGAATATGACCTCCAGTTCACACATTGTTGTGCCAGTGACTTTTCAATGGCCAGCCTGGCTACCTTTTCCTTACACCAGTAACTTTTTACTCACAGGAGTGGTTTTACTGCAGGCATATGAGTGCCTGCCTATCATGGAGGTGTGGGACTCATGATCAGCCCCAGAACGGTAAGTAGACCGTCCGAGAACAAATGAGGGAATTTAGCAAAATGTATAAGTCCTTCCCATGCTACCTACTGAAACAAGCAGATCTATAGTCAATTTATCGAGCATAAATTACTGCCAACCTTCGCTAGAATAATTTATACTCCTGAGCCACTTCAGACAGGAAGGCAATAGGGAACTGTCAGGATACATGAGGTTTTATATAGAGATGAACGAATAGCTCATTATTCAAAGTCAAATGATATTCATATTTAGGGGTCAGAGAATTTGGGAAATGTTTAGACCCTCACCTGAGATTACAGTATGAATCCTCTTTCCCCATAAGGTCTTCTCAAAATAAGTGCTGGCTTTTCCTATCCTACTGTTTAAGCGGAGTAGTTAACCCAGGCAACAGTTGGGTGGGGAGAATTAATAACAGTAAAGGAACAGGAAAATGAACAGAGGGGCTCAGTGGCATAGGATTAAGCAAATGAGTGAAAAGAAGATGGAGAAAGAGGAATGAAAAGATGAGGAGATGAGATGAAAAAAGTAGTGGGAAGAAACAGGGATAAACAGCCACTCAAAAAGCAAATTATAGGACCGTTAATTTTTGAAAAGGCATTGTCCATTTTCTAGATGTGTTTGATTACTGGTAAATCTTTGAGAAATGCAGTACAAAAGGCAGAATATGTTTCTCTGCACTGCTTTGTGTATTAGCCTAGGAAGCTCAGGCTTTATGAAATAGAGTGATATGTTTGCCATCTCTTTTTCAGATTACCTTAGGATCATAAAGATTAGCTTCTCAACCAGTTACGAATCAACTTACTTTTTAACTAAGTAAATCCAGCTTCACTTTAAATCAGTTAAATCCTAGTTCTTCTCTGGAGCATAGGACTCGTAGTAGAAAAGGAACCAGTCCTGTGTTTCAAGCTCTGGCTTTCCAAGCTGCCCCAGGTTTCGTTGAGCATTGCTTACCACGTGCCAACCCTCCACTAAGGCAGACTGAATTTCGATAGAGAAGGGAGATCCTGGCTCATTTTTTGGCCCTTTCCCACCCCCATGCTACCTCAGTTGTACACGGGGCACGGTGCAGATGCTCAGCTAGCACGACTCTCAGTTCACCCAAAGTCAGAGCGAAGCAGGAGGGAAGGAGCTTTGCAAGTGATGCAAAAAGTTGCCAAAATGCAACAGATCTTTTTGTCTACAGTATCTCCATTAACTCTAAGGAAATACTCATATTCAGCAAACTCGAGTGGGATAGTCGCAAAGAAAGTTCAGGGTATGTTCCAGTCTAGATTTCCCCAGTTCTGCTAATTCCCCAATCAGCCATAACGTTAGTTTACTAAGTCATCTGTACTCACCTACAGTTCCTTCACTTCATTACTTCCCAGCCAAAATCTGTTCCGAAGGCTCCTCTGACAGATTTATATTCTGAGCATCAGACAGGAATGTGGTTCTCTGTTTTTCCTTTACCTATACCACATAAACATGTCCGGGTTACTGCTCTAAAGGCTTCTCTGAAACAGCTAATGCAGAGGGTCTTAGGCTGAGCAATACAGCTACCTACAGAAACACCTCTGAGCTCCTGAGCTCCCTGAGACTATTGCAACAATTCTGACTTCCCAAGGTTTCAGTTCAAGTCTCACCTCCATTTCTGGACTGGTTTTTTGACCACAAGGGCTGTGGTCAAGGGAAGCCGTGACAGAGAAACATTTCGTAGTGAGGTTATGGTAACATGACTTTGAAAGTTCAATATAACACAGCATTAGTTCAACTAGGTGTAGTTTCTACAGCTGTACAAGTAATTTCATTTTTATTCTAGGAATCAATGGGAATTTTACAGATATACGTTTTACAAACTAGTTTCTTATATCACACAGGAATGACAAAACCCAACTCTTCAACTGTGTTCTGACAACAGTGGCTTTTCACAGCCTACCTCTTACTCCTTTTCCCCCAAGAAGATAGAGCATACAAAAGCATTGCTACGGATAAGAGCTCTTTCTTTTCATAGAACAGTCCTCCCATCTCTTGAGGACTTCAGCCATGAGAATTTATATTAAATGAAACTAATTAGCTAAAGGTTGCATCAAAACTCTCACAAAGACCCACTGAGATCAGATTCCTTTCCTGCTAGTTATCTCCCCCGCAGATCCCCAAACAACAGAAGGCATTGTACAGACAATTGTACAGATGCAAGTATGAGACCTGCTCCAGCAATGAGGGCTGTTTCAGTGGTACAAGTTTTAGAATAAAAAGGAAGGAAAAAAAGGCATTCTTCTCAGCCATTTTCTGAAAATATCTCCAACGTCCTTTTGCAAAACTCTATTAATAACGTATTGAGGTTCAACAGTCCTGCAAAGGGCTGGAAATGGTGCACTCATCACCTGAAGCTTTGTCCAGCCACATTGCTCTAGCCTTTAATCCATCATTTCCCTGGAAGCATTATTTCAATCAAAAAGTACTTTTAAGTAGATGTAAAATTCAGGCAGAGAAAATCAACCTCACCTGGTGTTTGGCTCTTCCAGATATTCCCAGTGGAGGAACACAAGCACCGGTTTATACGCATATTGCCCTTGGTCTTCTGCATGTGGGGGAAACGGGCTGCCCACAGGCGCGTTCTGCCAGGATGGGTGCTGTGGTTTGGGCAGCAGAGGCTGGCAAGGGCTGTACAAAAGGTTACCTATCTGGCACACTGAAGCCTGGGCAGAGTCTGTTCAAAATAAAGAGCAAAGAGCGGGCTGTGTCTGATCCGAAGTAGGCTGGGAGACACTGGGTATAACTATCTGGCTAACTGGTAGTGAATTGAGATTATTGGATTTCATATCAGTCACTAAAAAGCCATTAGATGGAAACAACTCTTTCCATCCAGTTTTATTGCGTGTATAAATAGGCACGATGCTATTGAAAGTGTCACCTTATGCCTGCTGAATCTGACTCATCTCAAACTGGCTAACCAGTGACTCCATGAGTCAGAGAACAAGGAACTAGATTGTGTTAGCCCAACCCGTCTCTGTGATAGATGTAAATCACAGTGGTAGGCTCCTGAAGTATTTAGTCAGGAAAATGAACCTGTAATACACACATACAAACCTGGAAAATTCTTGTCTCAGCTATTCCTATACAATATTTTTCTTATTTCATTTACATTCTCTTGAGGAGTGACGCACCTTAAAAATACGTTCTTTATGCACAGATGGATGCCAAGAGCAATAATTTGAAGATCACAGTGTACTCTAGAGGAAAGACTTTGTTTTCTAAACTCAAAGATGGAGCATTTTTAGTTGCAATGCCTCAAAGAAAATTAGAAGAAAAAAAGGGACAGGGAAAGGGGAAGATTTCTGTGTATTAAGCATCACAACTGGGTTTGTTATCTTGCTATTTTGAAGAAATATAGGTGAGCAAGGCAAGATAAATCACAGCAATTTGAGATGTCATTTTGCTCTCCTGTAGCGTTTGAATTTCTTCCATATTACAATAGATCTTCTCTCCTTGTGCCAGCTAAATTGAATTCCTCTTTTTGGGCTATTTCTTTGAAGGGCTTTGGATAAAATGTCTCATGCAGTTCAGTTTGGAAGCTTCCCAAATCAAAACCCCAAACCCTACATTTCGTTTCAGTTGTGGGGAATGGGAATTCAGATTGGTTTTTACCTGTTCATAAGACATCTGCTTTCACTATTTGGCATAGCATGGGGCTGAGGTTAGTGGGGGAAGGAGGGCTGATTAGCCTCAGAGGATTTATTGCATTTGATACATTGAATGTCTGATTTTGCCTCCCTTGTTCTCATTCGTTCACAGCCTGTACATCGAGATACACTGCAGATTTTTTTTTAAACCATTTAGATTTAATATTCATCTCTTATTTAGCATTGAAATATCCAGAATAAGTCATTGGTATCTGTTGTTTTTGGAAGTTTTGCCCAGACTGAACTTCAGAGCTCAGCAATGGAAGTCATAGAATGGGAAGCTGATTTACAAACTGCCTTCGAATCCACGGACATAGGCTAAAGTGCACTGAATATTCACAATCTCTGTGTTAGCAGCCTCTACTATATTGTGCTCCCCATGGCTCTGGTTCAGCTGAGGAACACCCAAAGTGATCCCAGATTTTAAATCCAGGTGATCCTGAACAGAGTAAATTTCAAATTAAACCAGAATGCTTTCATATGCCTCCTATATGCAGTTAACACTTGACTACCTACGCTACAATATGTGTTATTTTCCATAAAATATGATCTATACAAACATGCATGAAAATTAGCTTGTGGGTAAAACATGATGTTTTGTTGGAAATGTTTTTAAGCTAAGTATATTTGAAGACGCTACTGTATCTTTCTGTAGGAGCAAAGAGATCTGGGCAAAGGAACTTGAACTGCGCTGAGAAAAATCCCCAAAGCTAGTCAGATTCAGCATTTGTCTGTAAGAAAGGCTGGTCAGAAACTTTCTGATGACAAAAAGTTTATCAGAAATGGTGAAACATGATGGAAATCATGAAGTGCGTGCTGCCTGTCAGGTCTAAAGAAATATTGCCCCAGCCAAGGCAGCATTCGACTAAGAGCCCGTGCCCTGGTCATCAACACAAAAACCTTTTTGCAGCTCCAGGACTCAAGAAACACTGAGAATTTTACCTAGACTCAGATTTTCTCCCAGCTCTGCTGCAGAACAGGACTCAGATCCAGTCTTCAGCAAAATCCAAGTTCAGGGCACAGTGAGGCTGGAGCCTGATGTTGCCTTGTCCAGGTGACATTAGTGTCAGTTTTGCTGAGCATCTGAAGGATGCAGGGAGACTGGACTGTTTAGGAAACATGGCAGTTTTGAGATTCTGAAATGAAATTTCAGCAGCCTTTTTCCAAATAGGGCATTTTTGCTTTAATATACTTCAGCATGACTACAAACTGTGAAAGAAAATAATGAACTCTTGGCTGGATTCACAGTTCTGTCTTTCAGATCCAGTTGTGCTGAATACGCTCATTGCAAAAGTTTTCCTGTAAACAAACACACATGTGCACACCCAGACACAAACACACTCCAAAATGTTTTTCCAGAGTTGCATTTTGACATCAGCACATTATTTGCTTTATTACCCTTCTGGGTGGCCAATAAAATATCAGATAGCAATTTAAGAAGGCAACAGATAACAACCCATGAGCAAGTACACTGAGCTTTCTGAAAGCTGAGCTCAGGATAAGCAGGCAGATTTATACACCTCAACCTGAAGCAAAAGTGAAATAACAACAATCAATAACTGGGCTGGGGGTTTTTTCTGAGCAATAGTTGCACAGATTTTACCTGAGATATGCAATAGCCATCTTGATTTTGAGATGAGGGCTTGGATTCTCACCTGGTGAATATCAGCCCAGCTCCATTAAAGAGAGCAGAGATTACTAAATCATGAATATTGTGCCTCAAGCAGAAGGCACTTGCTCAGCTCCTTCCTTGTGTTAATGATTTTTGTACATTGTACAGATTTACATCAGCCAAAGATGCCTCTTATTTTTGCTGAGATTGTAATCATAGCCCTATTCTGTAGGTTCCTCAGATACTATTTTCACAACTATAGTCTTCCAAACTTTGCCTTGCATTGTTCTCTTTCTCCCTGCTCTTAGTCCTGTTCCTTCCCATTATAGAACAGATAAAACATTTCTAATTCTTAATTCCTCTGTCGCTGACATATTGGTTCTATAGGCAAAAGATGAGCAGACTGCCAGGATGCCTTATTAATACATTATCATTCCTGTGAAGACATTGAGGGAAAAATAATTAGGAGGTGCCGTTACATGAAGGTAGGAGTGCTCTACCAGGTTACGCATCTTACCATTCTTGTAGACAAATATTATTAGTTCAATAACACCCAAAACAGAGAACGAAGATGGAGAGGGAGATGAAGGCATGCCCTGAATCCAAAGAGAAATGCTGCCATGCAGTAGATGAACAGGAGAAGCGTAGCATGATAAAGAAGAGGAGGAGACTGGGTTTATAAAGCTGCTGATAGTGTCAAATTGGCAGAGGGGGAGAGACAAAGAGGTCTTGAATAAGCAGGGAAGGTTTTAATTACTAGAAGAATATCCACCTCTGGACTCAGAGTTTAGACATTCAAAATCTTGATTTAAAGATGAATTTATAACTTTAGCCCAGTCCTTAAAAATAAGAAAATAAGTAAAGTTTCTTTCATATAGCCTAGTCCTTGTGCAGGGAAGAGCAGCTACAAAAGATGTCAGTTCAAATCCCAGTGAGGGTAGTTTTCAGGTAGATTTGCAGGTCAAGATGAATCCTAGGTTCTCACATTGTCGTTCCTCCGACCTGCTGACAGCTGTGCCTAAACAATGTCTTATCTTTATTAGGGCTCTTTATACCAATGCTAATAAGAAACACAGCTTTTATCCTCTAAATAGAAAATTAATTTCTCATTAAAGCTAGATCAATCAAAACTCTCTGAAAAAACAGTTTAGTGGTTTGCCAACAGTTTTGCTGAATCAAAAAAAGTGTTTCACATTGAAGAAATCCTCACAAATTCAAGAATTTTTTTAAAGCACCTGTACTTTTTAAGTAAAAATTTTTTGTTTCAAAACAAAAAATCTTTTTGATTTCAAGCATTCTGTGTTTTAAATGATTAAATAAAACATTACAGTGTTTCGACACTGTGGTTTTGCTCCAGACTATTTGGCAAAGCTACAATTAATTTAGAAAACACTTCAGTATTGCTAAATCTTCATTTTTTTTCAAAGAAAACAAAACTGGTCAGAGTTAATGTGAACTCTTTGTTATGAATTAAAAGAATCTGTTACCTTTCAAGCAAACTCACTTTTACCATATTAGTGTGGGTTGAGAGTTAGCTTAATTTCAAACTGCTTAACACAACACAGTCTTGTAAGCACAACTTGTTTGCATGTTCATTAACATTTTAGACTCTAGGGGTTTAAGTCAATGTGCACTAAAACCTTCTTTCTCTCAACTCCAAAAAGAAAGAATATAATAAATCACAAATTCATTGAGGAAAAATGTGGCAATCATTTCATACGATTTCATGTATTTAACTGAGACAGAGTTTACCTTACCACTTCTTTCGGAGCTAATGGTTGATTTAATCCAATGCTGAAAAGGTCAGACCTTCAGTCAGATTTTGTTTTAGCAAAGTGCCTCTGATAAATAAACTCCCAGACTGAACTTCCCAGTCTAACATGGGCTGCTATTTGTGATGTGCTAAATACTGGCAAAAATGTTTGATTCAGGAAAAATGAACTATGTAATAACAAAGGACAAAATTTTGGCTCCCAACAAAGAATAAAAGAATGTGATAATTTATGGTTTATCTTTAAATACACACAAAATCCCACAGTGGCACAATGTGGTTGCACACCATGTCCCTTTAGAGCTACCTGAAAACACTTCATAAATATTGAGACAGTTTTTTAATCATTTTTTAGGTAAGGTTCCTAAGTTTTTTTCTGAGACGACCCAGGTTCTTATTTTGTGTGTTTCATTCTCTGACTTCGGAGTTATCAAAGTTGTCTTATTTTTTCCTGCTCATTTGCACTGGGTTTTTTCCTTCACCTGAAACCAGGCACTCTGTTGTGCTAGTTGCTCTGCACTCATCAAAGGATGAGTAAAGACACTCCTGTCCCAGAAAGATTAAAAATTGAGGTAATATTCTCTAACCAGCAGTCTCAGAATCATGGGGACAAATCTGAAAGCTGCTTTATGAAAATTTTCCCAGAAAAAGCAAAGTTTATTCTTTTATTTGAAAAATCATCTAACTAGCATATTTTCTAACTAGCCCTTTCCCCAGATCCCAGTGCAGAGGCTGTTGTCCTCATCCCTTACTCTGTGCCTGGGAAAGCATGTAGGGAAGAGCAAGGAAGAATTCGTCCTCACTTAGGGAACGGCTTCACGAGACAGATAGGCAGGTGCTGCAAAGCTCAACGAAAGCTTAATCAAGCCAGCTTGTCAAATTTCCTGCTGTTTACTCATCTTGTCATTTTTCCACACGTGCAACTCCGACTGCAGTCAGTGGGGGGGTTTATATCAAAAAAAAGAGCCTTAAGGAATTGTACAACACAACTCACGGAAAACTGACATCTGTCCTATGTGCTATCCGCAACATCCTCCTCCTTGACAAGAAAAACTCAAATGCCATGTTTTGCTTCCAGCTGAACCTCAGTGTATTTTTCTAGCTGCTCAGGGGGAGTGGGAGCTTCCTTTTTCCCCATTTCTCTTCCATATGTGCAGTATATTAAGTGCATCCTATCAGCACATTAAAAACAGCTCAAAACCTCCCATTCTAGAAAGGTAAGGGAGAAGGTGGCTCACAGGATCTGACTGCAAAAATGCAGAAATAATTTGTTTGGATGATGGTTTTGCACAGTAGAAACAAAATTGCTGGTTAGGTTATGGTTATAACACTCCGTGCCCCAATCCTGCAGCCAAATTTCTGGGGACAAACGCTTGCACTTCAGCAAGAACAGGCACTGAGAGGTCCTCTGTAGTGCTAGGACAATATCAGACATCCTTGGAGGATGGTGTAGTCCCTCAGGATATGGGGGGATTAGCTACGCACATGTACACTCGATTTTGGAGACCCCCTTGCATAGGTCTCCAGGTCTCCACCTTGCAGAAGCAAAGTGTGGGAGGATTTCCTCCAGCCAAGCTGTTTACTGTGTATTCACATTTCATTCCCAGAGCAGTCAAAATGAGTTTGGCCACTGGCTTTTCACAGTGAGTAGGGTTAAACACAAACCTGCCTTGGACTGCCAGGAAGGAAAAAAAAACCTCACCGTGGTGATGCCTGTTCGTAACAGATATTCCCCTGTATTCCTCTCCAGCGCTGAGTGACAGCAGCTGGAATTTATGATGCACACTTGTGCTTTGCAAGTTCCCTGTTTTTACGTTCAGGAGAGAGGGAAAATGTCTCTGCTTTGTTCAGTTTGTCAGGCTGCTTCCTCCTTTGTGCCCCAATATGCACTGTGTCTTATAAAAAGTCCCTTCTTAAATTACATCCCCAAAGGTGAACTGGATATGTGCAAAAGTCATTTCTCCTTCAAACAGTATGCCACACCTGTATGGGATATGTGACCTTCTGATGGAGAAAAACGACCAAAGGTGCCTGTGCAATTCCCACCTGAGTTCCTGCGCTGAGCACGTGTACGGGCTGAGCCCTTTCGCACGCTGAAGTTGACAGAAGGATTCATTTTGATGGTTATTGTAGTGAGCAATACGGCTGAAACTGGACACAAAGTCAAAAATATAGCTATTGTATTTTCATTACATATCTGTCTGAACCCATAGGAAATGTGTCTAATACTCTTTTTTCCCTCCTTGATGTCATTCCTCATTTCTAAGCACATGCACGCGCTCCCACACATGCGCACGCACACACATATTTCTACAACTGCAAATGACTGAAAGCCATCAGGCTTTCATGGTGGGAAGGGAGGAGAGACAGGAATCCATAGCTCAGCAGTATTATTTCCCCTACTTCCTTGCAAAACCTCTCTCACTGGAGTTTCATAGGCTCTCTCCTCCAAATTATTTATGGGAGAGGGGCAACCCACCAGACGCTGTATGTGCCATTATCCCCAGCTATTATCCAACAAGTAGTTAATGTTGTTTGAAGCAAGCATGATTCCTCTGGAGCTCCTCTGTGGCTGCTACTGCATGCCTAGGGCCTGGCTGTACTCCCTTAAAGTCGATGCTAAAACTTCCCAGCCTCACAAGGTGGTTGTGAGGATAAGTTCATTAACGTTTGCAAGGCCCCCAGATATCATAGTGCTGGGAGTAATATAAGTATCTAGATAGCTAGTTCTCAAAGACAGCATCTCTGAGGGTCAGATTCTGCACTAGAAATTCCCTTATGCCCATCAATTAACATTTGCTCTTGAATATGTATGTAACATGATGTTTTCCTATTATACATATTTAATTATGACTTATTCTCCAACAGCTATATAGGCTATGGAAAGAAACATCACAGAAGCTAGAGTTTTGCTGACTCCCTCAAGAAAAATAGGTTCTGGAAATCTGGAAGAGTCTTGGGTTTTTGTTTTTGTCTGAATAGCTCCATCTTAGTTGCCATTTCTCCATAGCAAAGTGTGCCTCATCCCCATTGTGACAATAAACGTTTAAATATCCCTAATTCCCTTATGGTTTCCATTATTATTTATTTCTGTTGCAAGCAGAAAGATGTCTGGGTCATTCTTTCTGCCAGGATGAAGCATGCAAAACAGGACAAAGCAAATGAACAGTAGTATTCCAGAGAAGTTTGCTCAGGGGCATATGTTGGGCAATCTTTTGACTGAGCTGGAAAGTCTTGAGTCTTCTCAAATCCTTCAAAGCTTTTCTCACCTTTTTTCTATGCAGTGGGTCAAATTCATTGCTGATGAAATTCCATTGGCCTTGTTATCAGTACTGAAACCAGTGGTGGTTACAACACTTAAGCATTTCCTTATTTTGAAACATAGAAATGGAAGTTAATAGAAGCAATCATATGCATAAAATTAAATACACACTTCAATATATTTCATTGGGTTGATGTTTTAATCTGGTTTTATGACTTTAGTAGCTAAACAGAATCATTTTACTAAATTAAAATTAAATAGAGTTGTTGAGAGTGCAAATTATTGCCATACAGAGTATCTGCAACTGGCATGAGGAACACACATACAATACAGCTGACCGTAAAGACTCAACTTCTTAATTAATTTTCCTGAGGCTTAGCCTTTCATTTAAAATACAGCTGTTCCAGTTCCAGCGGGGAAAAAAAAAAAAATCCTGCCCTTGGAGACATGGCCCAAATGTAACCAGCTCAGCAACCTTGGTTTGAGTTCGCAGAGAGCCTGAGCTGAACCACATCCTTGACACTACCAAGTTCTGTGTGTCCTGAAGCCAGTAAGAAGCATGCTGTTTCAAACAGAGACATAACGAACTAGTTTGCCATTCATTACAGCTTGTAAGAAACGCAATCGTATTACGAAGGCCTCCGCTTTTTCAAAGACTAGATGGGGCATCTGCTAGAGGGCAGTGCATGAAGAGTACAACTGGAGACAGAAGGCAAAGCTGGAGACGTTACGTTGAACATGTTGAGCAACTCGTTATTTCTTTGCATCTGGCTGTAACGCCTTGCTTTATGTCTTGTACTTGGGCTCTGAGCTGTTTCTGAGAAGGACTTCTTGTTCTGTGCTTGTACAACACATGGCAAAATATCCCTTACTGAGCCTAGAAGGCCCAAATCTAATACAAACAATAAATAGAAATAAAGACTCTGTTTTCCCAAGGGAATGGGCATAGCTTTCAAAAGCTTAGAAACCACCCCATTTCAGCAAATGCATAAATTTCTATTGTAAAAACATTATGCTCATTTATATTTTTTAAACTCATTCCATTTGATCACTTTCCTTTCAAATAGTTTGTCTGTTAATTGAATGCAGGCAGGACACACAGACAGCGCTCAGACTTCCCTGTTGGCTCTGCGTTTCGATGTGGATATTTGGAGAGACAGGCATTGTCTGGTAAATGGAAGTTGTGAAACACAACAACGCTGGACAGTTTTAAAACTTTTCAGTTGCCTTAGGTAACTAGATAATGTTCCCTCGTTTTTTTGCAATATTCCCCAGGTATTTGCTGCACTGTATGCCAGGGAAGAAAGCCCTGGAGGGAATATGAAGGTCAGGATGAGATGGAACTAACAATATACAGAATATTTCTGCTGCACTTAGCCATCAGTACAGCGTTTTCCCTCAACTTCCCTGGTGTGCCTTAGTTACCATTGCTTCAGTATTCCCTAGGTATCTCTTGTGTTATGACAGTCCCCTCTCTGCTGTGGGGAGGGGAAGAGCAGAATAGAAAACAGAATAACAATGGGAGGAGAGGAACAAAAAATAGACAATTCTTCATGAAACTGGATTCATAAATCAGGAAAACAGCTCCCTGAGCCATGCCGCACCATATAGCGTGTATGCTCAGTGATCGTACAGCCTGTGTGACCAGAGGATCACCAGCACTCACCCAGGCCATGGCTTTGTGTAGTTGCAGGACTGACCTGGAAAGATTCGTTTTAAGGTGGATTTTTGCATTTGGTGTGACAACCTGCGCAGTGTAAGCCTTCCCATCTTTGCAAAAACTCTGGAGCAGCTGCCGTGCTAGCTGACTGGGTTGTCGTTAGGTGGACTTCTTTGTGCAGCTCATCATTTAAATGTGCTCTTTATTTAATGCCTTATAGCTTTCATATGGCGGAAATGTTTTTGCATCAGTTGAAGAGAAGGGTAAATGCTATTGTCAGCTTGGTACAAAGGTTTGCGTTGGTTTGACTGTAGTAACTCTGCTTTTTATTTCAATAACCCAGCACAGTAGGGACAACATTCTGCCATTACACAATAAAAAGCTTTTCCAGGCAGGACTGACACACTCTGAAAAGCAGAACGGATAGTGCAGACTCATCCTGATGAAATTAGCAGGGGAGAAATATGAAATTTCCACCTTCCATTACACACATTCATGGACATTTGGAATCCGATCCGAGCATGAATCTAAATTATTTTTTTTTCTCCCCCCTTCTTAAAGCACAGATATTTACTACAAAAAACGTTGTACTTTCTAAAAAGAAACAAGTGTTGTATTAGGAAGCAAAGAATACAATAAACATTTTACTTCCAGGTCAATAATCATATCACAAAAAAGCTTGATGAAGTGCCCTCTACTCCCTTTTTTAAAATGTCAGCAGGAATAAAAACTGCTTTACTTTTTACCTCGGCTACACTGCTTTAACCCAAGCTGATGGCAAGAAGCCTAGAGAATATTGCTAGCAGCCTGTTCTCTTATGACACCCACCCTTCATCTGGATGTAATATCTCAATATTGCTCCAGAAGATTGGTTTTTATTTAGTCTTTTAGTATGATATGAAAAAGAACCAAATTTTTAGATGGCAGGGGCTTTGTCAGTTAAAGGAGTCTAGTTTACTGGGAGCCAGCTGAACAGTTGACTTTATCATATGCTGTAGATTAATAAACGCTACTGGTAGTCAAGAGAAACAAGAGGTCATCCAAAGACTGCTTTGTTTGCTCTTTTGGTACTTCTAAAAAAAATGTTTCTGTAAGTATTTTTAACGCAGGCCTGTTCAGTGGTATAAGGAGCACTCTTGGCAGTTAACCTGTGATACACACCACCATCAAGGATCTCTCCTGGTTTTCAGGTTTCTGTCTAAAGAAGCTTTTGTGACATCCTAGCTGGCCAGGAATGTATTTTTTTGACATGACTTCTGTTAGGAGACCAGAGAAAGAGAGATGTTTTCTGCTTTTTTCACTGCCCTCCTGTTACTAGACACCCAACAGTTTTGTGGTTTGGCTGCTGCCCTTATGCAGAAGAAACTTCAAATTAAGTCCTTAGAGCAAGGTTTTGCATGAGTGTCACTTACTACACTAAAATAGTGCAAAAACCATCTGTCTGGTTTTTCTTATACTGAAAATTTCTAAAGGTCTCAGGTTCATTCTGCATCCCAGTGAAAACAAGAGCTGGAATTTAAACATTTCAGCAAATTGGAAATGCATTCATTTTTTCTGGGCAGCTTTCAGCTCGAGGAAGGATCATACCATGTTTGCACAGTGCCCACCGCCCAGCGATCCCACACTGCCAACGATACAGCAGTCACTGGTGCTTGGGAGCAATTGACGCCTCCCAGGATGACCTCTTTGGGAAGCTCCAAGCACCTTAATTCCTTGTTCCCTCTTATGGGAACAGCGCTGTTTTTTAAACTCCTGTCTCTTTTTCAGTGGAGGGCAAATTCGTGCTCCTCCCAGGGCAGGAGTAGCTTCTCCCCACTTTGTGGCTGAAATCCTCCCTCAGAAGCTCATGTATTCAGAGCAGAGCTACTGTGAAGGCATCATTGCAGCCATGACGTAGCAAAGGAAAAAGCATAAAACCACAACTGGATGTACAAAACAGCGGTTCTGCAGCTCTGACCGAGGCAATACAGAGACCATCATGAAGTTGCTCATCTCTGAAAGTCGCTGGGGTCCTTTCAGCTGTTTTCTTTATTACCTTCCTGCTCAACAAAGCAGAATCCCACAGGCTTGATTCCCTCAGGTGTGCCCTCCTCTCCTGTCCCATCTTCATATTAAAAGAATAAAAGGACTTAACTCTTTGTAGCTAAAATTAATTCAGAATCCCCTACCCTTCTCACAGCCAGCAACAGATGCTTAGCTAAAAAGACACCCTGGCTATAATGATGCAAAGGTTTCCTTTAATTCTCCAAATACAAGAACAAATCTTGGCTGCAGCAGAACATTTATTTTCCCACCTGGATGCATGAGTAATAAAAAAAAAGTTTCTTTGCACTTCCAGATAAGAATTTACCTCTTATCTGGCCAGATACTTATGGAAACAGCCTGTGAAAGCAGAGGACAGTAGGCTCACTTTGCTCCATTCCCACTATTACTAAAGGAATAGCTGAAAAAATAAATCTGTATTTTATCATTATTTTTTACCTCCCAGTGTACATCACTAAAAGGGTTTATATGCAGCCCTCTTAATTGGCACAGACCCTGCTGGAAATAGAAACATGCCAATGAATTGCTCATTCAGATTGGGCTCTCAGGAATATATTGTGCTGAGAGACATTCACTTTTATTTCCTGAATTGCTGTAACGATGAGCACTGAGCAACACTTGCTCTGCTCCCTCCCTCCCAAGTACCCTGAGCTGCAAGGCAAGGCAGCAGCCAGAAGCTACAAGCGGGCCCCCACAGCAAGAAATATCTGCGCATAAGTACCGAAGCATGCCTGTGAAAAACTGTCCGTGGGCCTTCAGATACCATGTTTGCCAGCTAAACCCATAATTCTTAATTAAGTGACCAATTACCCATTATTGTTTAGCCCTTGAAATGTGTCGTGCTGAGTCTATTTCCTGGCAACGATCCCAGTGAAAAAGCAAGTCATCTCTTTAGGGTACAGATTTATATTCTCCAGTGGTAGGGTCGCAAGTAACACTTTGAAACAGGATTCACAGGCAAACTCCAAAAGCTTCAGCAGGTTTTGAGCACCTTCTGCTTCCGCTGTAGAGTGTGTATGTTTCCAGAAGTCATGGTTTTCCTTTTCCACTAGCTACCTATTTGTTCAAAAGTGTCTCCTACAAAGTAATACAGCTGCTTTTTGCTATTGTGAAGAGCAGGAGATTAGAGTATAAGATTTAGAAGGTCTAGGCTCTAGGACAGGGTAAAAAAAATGCAGCACCTCTGAGAAACAACCTCCTGAATCGTTGCAGTGAAAATGAGCATTATAGCCAAGGAAACTGGGGCGAGTTCATCTTACAAGACTTTAATTGCGGGACAGATAAGGTCTTGTTTTCTTAAAAAACTGTCATCGTGCAGATTTTAGTTGAAGATTAAAGTTCTTTAATTGATAACCTTGAAGACAAAGATCTTCTGGCTTTCAGAAAATTAAAATAGTTTTTTCAGTTGAAAACCAAAGGCTTGATGTCAGACCTGGATACGTTCAGCATGATTGTTAGGAAGGTTTGAGGTGATTCTTGTGCTTTGTGGACACTTCCTAAAATATTCAGAAGAACACCCAGGAGAACTTGAATTAAGTCTAAACTCCAATTTGCTATCAAAAAAACTACTCACAGAAGATTTTCAAGCAGTTTCAGCTGCAATGCAGACCTGTGAGCATTTATATGCAAACCACAGCTGTTTATAACTGTGTACGTGGGATACATGAAAGGTTGACTTCAATCTAATGGTATTTGAACCTGTAGTTTGTGGAAACCAGATTATTTGGTTTGGTAGGTTGCTGCTTCTCCTCTTATAACAATAAGTGAATTTCTTAGATAGCTTTTTAGCTGCTTGGTCCTGCAGAAGAGAGGAGGAGGGCAGTCCCCTGTGCGCAGGTGGACTGAGGACGCCGAGGTTCATTAGGCTCTGGAAACTCTTTGAGACAAGACTGAGAAACTGTCACATTTCAAAACTTGGAAAGAGATGGAGAAGGGAAATATTTTAAGCTTTGCTCAAAGTTAACTTACACATTGGTTTAAGTTTTATTCAGTTCTACCTTCAACAGTACCCAGCTTGGGCAAAACAAATCTGATGCCACTCATGATGGATTGCACATAGGACCAATTGGAGCCCTACTAGCTTTAAAATTGATAGTACAGAGACCAACGGCAGTGGTGCAGTTTTTCATTAAATGAAATGGAAAAGTGATTTAATAATTCTTTCTGTCTTAAATTGCTTAAAAGAATTTTAGACAGTTAAAAATTGCATGGATTTTAAACCATATGTGTGAGAGTGGAAAAAAATAAGGGTTTTGTTTTTCCTATTTTTAATATAAGCCAGATGAAACAAAAAGATTGTTTCCTTGCAAACTATAGGTCAAGTACCTATGTAGGCTTTGAGATGGCTCTGTAAGTTATCATGTTATCTTTCTTTCTTGACAGTATACCATTATGTGGTGTATCATTTCAGCATTTACTATCTTTCATGTCCTTTTATCTTCACACTAGGATTTCTTTCTAAATTCCAAGCCGTGCATTTGGTTTCATTATACAACACTGGCTTTTACAAAAAAACATTGGCTCCTCATATTCTTTGGTTTCATATTTGCCGGCATCAGGCTGAAATAGTAAACCCGTTATGTCTATTTTATCTTGTTAAAGATAAAAAAAGTATGGCAAATGAACTATTTGGGGAACACTACTTTCAAATTAAAGGAGAGGAAAAAGTATTAAGTGTCACCACTGAGTTGAACTGTATTGAAATCTTGAACTGAAGTGATTTTTTAAAAAAATTGAACAAAAAGATGACCCAAAATGTTACAACTGTCATGCAGGACTGTGTTATCTTAAATTATTTATTTAACATCTGGTAAATATTATGCAAGCTATAGTACAGATAAATTGAATAAAAGAATACCAATGCCAGGGGAAAAGAAGAATTGCTTAATACTGTAAGTATATAGAACTGTTCCACAAAGCAGTTCATTCTCTCTCTGCAAGGGGAGATGAGAAGCATGGTATTGGGGTAAAATGCATCTGCTTTGTTTCACCCAAAGTATGAAGCTATCAAAGCAGTTTTAGGGATTTAATTTAATCTCAAACACAAATTCTATGAAAACAGTCTGACAGCGACATGAAATTTTACATAACTTCTTTTACCCCTCCCCCTTTATAATGCAGCTTCGCAGCTGATTCATTTTTTTTTATCCTATGCGCATTGGGGATCAGATTGAATTTTCTTCGAGAAAAGAAAATAATTAAGCCATCTATAAAGCTTTGGCTGGGCACGAACATAGCAGCACAGGATAGAGTTACTTGGAGGGGGGAATGAGGTCAAAGAAAAGTACTGCAGGGGAAAAAAAGAGAAGCATCAAGTTCTGTGACTTGGGGAACAAAATAAAAAGAGGATGGAGTCTGAGAAGGGGGAAGGGACCTAGATTCCTTGTCAGTTTGTGGGTTACAAATGGAACAAAAGGCTTATCTTAAATATATGCAGGTTTAGAGATTTTTTTCTGGAAGCTATTGAGAGCTAATTAAATTACAGTCGAGTACTGAGCATTTCTATGGAGCTTCCATGGTCAGTTTCTGCTGAGGTCTTCTTGGTTACTTGATACCGCTTATGAAATAAAGATTGATTCCTAAATATTTGTTCCTATTCCCTTTTTGTGGATTACATTATACCACTTTTCATTCTTACAGTCTTTGCTTAAGCTGCAGGATATAAGGGCCCTGTACAGACCGCCAACTATAGCATCCAAGATTAAGAGCCTGCTATCGCACTGAAGTTCAAGAGGGCAATGAGCAATTCAGACCACCTAGTGCCTACAGCTGCCAGACCCTGGCTCCTGCTTGCTCATTGGTGAGGGGGACTCCTGACACCCAGACTGTGCATGCATAGCTGAAACACCATGATTATTTCTCCCCACCCCACTGCTCTGTCACTGTACTGCAAAACAAAATTTGGCATCCTGGGAATCAGGCACTTGGGCTTGTTTAGCGCTGCCTTCCCCTGCAGACAGTGACGATAGCTGACATAGCCCAAAAGAACTCAGATCCCGCTCCAAAGGACACAGAAGTCAACAGGCAAACTGTGATTAGCGGTACTGGTGTGAGGATCAGGCTGTTTGCATCTGGAAAAGACTTCCAGTTTCATACTGGTTTTTAACTCCGGTTCATACAGCACCAAACTTTACTTAATAGCATGCACCGTCTGCTAATCGGTCCCGCTTCCACCCCCAGCTTCTGGCCCTGCTAGGCAGCCTCCTCCTTCTCTGACACGGGCAGAGGGGTCTCAGGGATGTTATCTCCCCAAGAGCTGAAGGAGAAGGCGTGGACAGACAGAGAGAGACACAAGAGAGTGCCCTTCCCGGAAGGACATCTTGCAGCATGGACGCGGTAGCATTATTAGACACCAGAGAAGGTGGACGGAAGGACCCACAGGAAACCAGGCTCCATGAAGTCTGCTGCTCACACGACTACTGTGCGTGATCGAAGCCATACTCCGGTCCTCAACTCCAGCTACAGCACTGGTACTCTGCTCTCTAGATCTTGGTTTAGATGGGGCCAGACTTCTCACCACAGTCTCTTCCTGATGGTATTCCTGCTCAGCACGTTGGTGGAGCTGCCTGATCACATGGCGGTTTGGACACAGAGAACTCAAGACACCTTCCTTTCACCCGCGCTGCAGTCGTATCCCCTCGTAAGTGAGCAGCAGTTGCGGGTTTGGTTTGGACTGGATGTTGTCTTGGTATCTTTATGTACAATGCAGCTTTCTGCTGCAGTTACATTTACCTTTGGGAAAGGGCAAGATTCAGTCATCTTGATGAAGAACTTAATTTCATCCATGTGTAAATGGCAGATACAAGACTGCATTTTATCTTCCTAAAGACCCTGCTAGCACCAGTTTCCATATCTCCAAATCTACCATTTTTATATACAGGCATGGGATACTGTGACCCCTGGCCCAAGGCCAGAGTTTGGAACAGTTACCCAGGCACCTGGTAACCACTCAGGCTAGTGACTTTTGTTTCAACACGCCAGTTTGGGGACACCAAATTGGTTTTCCAGAGCTTGCTCTCCTGGGCCCTGCCACCATTAATGTGCAGGCAGCAACCACCGTCCTGTACTCAGCCTGGGGAGAGATACCTGAACACATGAGTAGAACCTGGTGCCTAATCGTTACAAGAAAGCATATAAAGAGAAACCAAAGGCCAAAACACAAACCATGAGAAGTTCACCTGGTTGGTTCATGAGCAGTGTGGAAAGTTTAAACCCACTCACAGTTTATGTAAGTGGATAATCATAAAGATTAAGTGAAATGCCGGTGAAGCCTATAACTCGCAGAGCCAAAAGCCTCTCTCTATAGTTGTTCCAAGGTAAAGCATTGCTTGTAAGAAATAATTTTCTACCATACCTGGATTTTTCTTGCAAACATGATTAGTAGCAAATCTGAATCTGTCAGCACAGTAGTATAATTTAAATAGTACAATTCACAGCTGACAGGGGATTTCCACCGACTTCACTTGGAAAATATGTCATTTGCTAACTCTTGTTAACAAGTAGTAAGGAATCCGTTGCTTGCCCAAGGTCAAGAGACATTACTGAGGAGAAAGAGAAGAGAGAGGGGTTGACAGCAGCAAGCTGGATGCAGAAATAAAGCTTATAAATTTGTGTAAAACTCAGAGGAAAGGCCTCTTAGTAAGTTGCTGACACCCCAGTTTATCTGAACTGGCTATTGCAAAGTCTGTATTGGAAGTTTTTATTCCAAATGCTGACCAAGCAAAAGAAGATCTTGAGATGACTCTTGGGCTCATCTGACTCACATTAGAAGCGAAGTCTTCAAAAGGGTCCTAGCAAAACTTAACCTGGGCAAGCACATTCAATGCCTCCTTGAAGGGGAGGTTGGTTGGCACCTAAAGCATTATACCAACACCTTGATATGGTGTCTTGTACCCACCATAATCTTATGCCCTCTTGGAATGGCACATGCTACCTCTGCAGTCCTCAGATTAGCTTTCCATGACCTAGCATCAGCAGAACCAGATAACAGAATTCTTTGCTTCTTTGTGGTCTCAATCACAAAACGATGGCTTGAGAGAGAGTGGATGGCAAGCTCTCTGTAACATCATCTTTCTTCCAGTGAATTGCTACTGAAATGAATATGCAGGATTCTTCCCTTGCAAACAATGAAGCAAAAGCACCCTTCTTCCATGCAGTCTCCCTTATTTACAGGGATAATTTCAAAACCCTGTTTTCTTACATGCAAAAGAACCATCAGAAGAAGGCGATTTGTTTGATCACAAACCTGTAAACCTGCTTTTCTGTTGAATTCAATGTCCACAGAGCCCAGACAATCCTTGCACCTACTTCTCTTGCTGAGCGTTTCTCACTCTCTTTCCTCCACATGCTCAAATAATTGCAGATAAAAAGAATGAATTCACCAATCTCCTCATCAGTCTTCGAGAATTTTTTTCAGGGGATTAGGTATGTGTCTTTATCATGCAACCTAACACCATAAGTTTTGTTTGAACTATCGATATACAAGAAAGCACTTAGCTGTTTCTTCAGCTGGGTTTGAAAGAAGAGTGTTTCTCATGAATTTTTGGTCAGTCTGTAGTTGTTTATAGATCAAAGTCCCATATGATAAAAGCTATAAATACCTTTCAGTGTAACACTGTTAACATACTAGCATTTGGGTTTATTTCCAGAGGAATTAAACCAAATTTTCCATAAATCTAATCAAAACTTTTTGTTTAGTCCAAGAGTTTGTCATGATAAACTTTTTCAGCAATGCATTTGATAGATGATGCCTAATGGGTCTAAACTCATACATCAGCATTAATGATTGACAAGAATCCTTAATAAAGTTCATAGATTTTTCCGTAACCTAGCAAATCTAGAAGAGCATTCTTTCACTGATTATCACCAATAGCTGTACCCTGTCTTTCACCTTCATTTGTAAATGGGACAGGTCTATCCTTTATGGTGACAAATACTGAGAATGAGAAGGTCCATTTACCATATACTGGGAAGGTCTATATGCAATTTACTGGGAAGGTGGTCATGCATCCAAAAAGTGAAATAGGTTTCAGACAACTTATTTCAAAATACAGCTTTTTTCATTATGGACAGTCTTTCTTTGTTGTTGTGCAACTGCACTGTAAAAAAAAAACACTGTGAGGTCTGGTTTGTAATGTTAGAAATGCAGTCTAGAATTAGGACCTCTTCCCAATGTATTCCTCTTTAGATCCAGACTGAGTATGTTTCTAAAAAAAATACACAAATGGTAAAAAGCAGGTATGAAGTCAGATGAGGAATAGGAGTCCTTATTTGGTATTTCTCTCGAAATCAGAGGAAATTGTTAGTAAAATCCCTTCTGGCCTTAAAGTTTCTGGACCTTAATAAGGAGTCTTTGTGTTTTGGGGAATGCTACAATACTGCAAGATAAGATTTTCTAAGTGGTCTAAGAGAAATAAGTTGTATATAAAATATGTTTTACAAGTTACATAGAGGAATTATCGATTGATATAATTTTTTTCACATTTTTATTTTTAATTAAAGAAACAAATACAGAAAAGTAGCAGCTGGACTCTTGTTACTGAATATACTTAACCTCAGTTTAGCGGCAACTGTGATACAAACCATTTGAAGAAAATTTCTCTCCATATTTAGCCTTGAATAGTTGGTAATGTTAGGGACTTTTTAAAGTTGCTCATAACTCTTGAAAGCAAAACCCCACACTTGTAACTTGTTCCAATTTCACTCAGGAATCATATTTTTCCTCAAAAAACAAGATTATTAAAAATCAAAGGTCTCTGTAGGTGTTTGTGAAATTCATCAAACTGCTATTACATTGCAGGTCAGTTGTGTCAAGTAAGTCACACAGGTCCTTTGACCAGAACAACAGTTGCAATTCATAAGACAAAAAAACAAGTAGACAAAATACCCCAAAACTAAACAAGGTAACTGATAGGTGATTATGGAATGAAAATGTAAATTTTGCCAGAAGCAACTTTCCTGTTGTCATAGACTATGTCTTGCCGAAGCTTTAGATAGTGTTGACTAGTGCTTAATATTTTCACTAGAGAGCTTTCATTCCCTGAATCTGTTCACAAGTTTGTATCATTATTTGCCTTCAGGTGAAGTATTTAATGTGCTTACCCACCCTATTAAAGGACATACTTGCTTTGGAGGAGGTTGCCATGATATTTAAATCACAGAATATTTTATTATTAGGTAAGCTTAGAAGAAAGTTGGAGAACTGCATAGAAATGACAGTCCTTATAAATAAGTCTGTCAAACATCTTTGAGTCTGTTCTCCCCAGTAATTTACATCCTTAGGTGGATTATCATCATAAGTCATTACAAAAGCTTATCTTGGAACTGAGACTGGAAAGATTTTTCAAGTGCTTTAGAAGAGAAAAGACACAAATGGATGATGAAACATCATGACGGTGCTTGAATTCTGAATATTGCCAAAGAAATGTACTTTATTTCATGTCTTTAAAATTTATTCCATTTAACACAGGTTAATTGACAAGAATTTTGCTCTTCTCGTAGTTTCATGTTTCTTGTCTTCTCCTCTGTGGCAAGCCATGTTGTGGTGGTTTCCCCCTACATCTTATGGAAGTGTCCCTTATACAAAAATCTGAGGACATTCATAACTATGTCTCCAGACACTGAAAAGAAGTCCAAATTAATTCTTCAAACTTCCCAAACAATACTTTATTAGCTGTACCTCAACTAAGAATATATTTGCCTTACAGAGGTTACAGTGACACCTTAGAAAATCTTAAAGTAGGAATAGTCTTTAAGGCACACACATTAAGTACAGGAGAGGCATTCCTGTAACTGCAAGCTTGTTTATCTTGCTCAAAAGTCCTGTAACCACTTCTGCATCTTTGAACTTGTACCAGCATATCCATAGCTACATTAGCCAAATACTTGTGCTTTTAGCCCTGGTGGCATAAAAGGATTTTAGCAGTGAGCTAGTAGATTCAGAGGTGAATATACCCATTAGTATAAATACGTAGAGTAGGAAATGAAGACAGGAATTTCAGCTTTGGCAAAGTCAGGTAAAACAATGTCTTTGCTTAATTTTTTTTCCTGCTCAGCCAACCAAAATCCAAATTCCATGTCTTGTGAGAAGGAGAAGAGGACATCATTAGAAAAAAATCATGTCTTTGTTTCGCAGTTCTGCACAGGGAGAAGGCTCCAGGTAGCAGGTTAGATCTGCACGAGGTGGCTGCCGGCCATGATGTGGGAGCAAGAGTCCTGTTCTTGCCAGTATGGTTCCTTAGCTTCCCTGCGAGAACATCATGGAAAACACAGTACAAATGTCTTACTATAAGCAAAATATATAACAAAACTACTTCTCACCTGGTGACAGCCCCTTCCTCAAAAAAAGAACGGGACAGAGGTATTATAGACCAGCCAAATTAACATGAATTCCTGGAATAATGCTACAACAGAGTCAAACAGAATCCCGTTTCAAGCATATTTTCCAGGTAAGCACTTGCATTATAGCAAAGAGATAAATTCAGATTGAATGCAGAGATGGTTCAGCCTGGAGGGAGGACTGAACAAGTGAACAGTACAGTCTTCAAGTTTCTGTTGCAAATAATCTGTTCTCCATGTTCATCATGGACAAGACACAAACTCATGGACTTCTCTTTTAGTTACATAGTTGGGTGTCAGCAGAATCTTTGGAACACTAAGGGTAATGAAGCACATGAAGACTGGATTTTCCCTTGTGGGAGGTTCCTAAAACCAGACTAGACAAACGTCATCAAGAATTGCAAAAAGGTGTGGGGAAAGGTTCAGAGAAACCTCATTGTGGCCCTTCTGTCCTATGATACAACAATTATCATCCTCTTTCCCAGAGCTAAACCTGTTTGCACACTGGGACCCACCAGGCAGCCTCTCCCTCCTTTTTCTGTTCGGATGACCTCTGACATTGGCCCATCAATTAATCCGTTATGGTCTGAAAAGTCAGCATATTGCCAGAAAAGGAATCCTGGGGAAGTGTCACTAACAGAGTATCTGAAATACGCACTCAGACACATACACACAGATGCAAGGTAGAGCTACAGCCAGGTACTCCCTTTTGAAGTCTCCAGATTTTTGTCGACAGTCTCGAGTAGCAGCAATAAAGTTTCGTGTAGGATTTCTTACTGTTACCATGCTTAAAGGCTCAGCAAATAACGCTGCATCTGCCCACTTTGTACACCTAGACGGACCGTAGCTAATACGGACTGCACAGTCCATGTGTGAAACACATGTGTTCTGCCCCAAGACTGTGGGAACTGCATAAATTACACATGTGAAATATGTCAAGCACATGTAGTCATGCCCTGAATCTTCATGTATTTTTGGTGCAAAATAACTCCAAGGGTGTTTATTTCAACTATTTATTTAGGAGGAGGGATTGTGGGGGAATCTGTGTAATATTCAATTTGCAGAAAATAGAAGATTTTATTTATCACTGTGCTGTCCAAGTTATAAAGTTGGATGCCAACATTTCCTTCCTTTCTGTGATTTCTACTCCTGCACATTTATTACTGTGTAGAGTTGGAAACTCTTGCTGCAAAATGTAAATTAAGACAGCACAGTGGGAACTTCTGGAGATAATGCAACCCTTTAGTCATCTGAGTGTTGCTTTAGGCTGTATCTCTACTTATGTGCACTATTTACCAGCAGATATTTCAAGCAAATGGGAAGTGAAGTGTCTTTAATCTTTCTTGCAACGTATCTGTTCAGTTTCTTCAACATATCAGTAGAGAAGAAAACAAATTAGAAGAGCCAAGGTTGAACTAGGACATTAAATCCAACCCCCTGTTCGGCAGGACTCAAAATCTGAAGCCACTATTTATACCTGATGAAGTAGAACACTGAATACAAACTCTGAAAAGATGAATTTCACATTTGATATGGGATTTGGAAGTCACTGAAATTGTCACTGGAACAGGCACAGGTTTTTAACTACCAGCCATTTCTGTGCATGGCCCTGGTAATGCACAGCAAGATTGCTGGCTTCTCTTCAAGTTGGTGCTTCCTTTTATTGGGTAATTACACTGCAGCAGGATAACTTTTTTCGTAGGGTGGAAGAAACAGGTTGAAAGAGCATGTATGGTAAAGAGGCCACTGTGTAAAAGACCGGTAACATTTGGAAAATTGCAAGTTTTAAGTTCTTTTTTCCCTGCATTATTCAGATTTCCACCAACTGACTGATAACATAACTTCAGCCAGAATGAACCAGGAATTTGAGATTTTAGTCTTTTTTTAGCTGAATTTCGTTATAAACCTGAGGTGAAACATGGGATGTCTGAAATGTCCTTGCAGGGTAGAAAGAAGTCAACTGAGATGTGAAGCCAGCATAATCTCTGAAAGGAAAGAGGCAGTCCTGCTCCATGAGTTCTTCAAAGTCGTATAAAAAGGTAGCTGTTACAGAAAGGCTTACAAGCACAGAACTTTATTTCTCCGAAACTTCTGCTTATTCTTTGTTCTTTCACTTAAAAGTTCTCCATTCCATATTGACCTTGTAGTGCAGGAACTCCAGTGTCTGCTTGCAGAGTTCGGGCTAATACGAAGAACAGCTTGTACCACTAATACTGATGGATTTCCTGGTTTTAGTTCAAATACAGTAAAGTTTTAGTTTAGTTCACACTATATCTGAAAATAGGTTTTTCCTATTCATTTTTCTCCAGTGAGAATCACAGGCTTTAAATGTACTTTTAGAAACAAATATGAAAAAAAGGAGAAAGAAAGTAGTTTTTAATTAGCTGGCAAAAAATGTATACCATTTTCTTTCCTCCCTGCATTTTAGACCATTCCCATGAAAGATCCTAATCAGGACCCCAGAAACGACCAGATGATTTGTGAGACCCCGGTGAAAACATGTACTGCAATGAAAGAATTTAAAACTTAATTATACGCGTTCAAGAAAATATCTGTCAGAACTGCTTCAAACGCTTAATTAACTGTATATGGAGTGTGAAGGGGTCAAACCAGTATTAACACAGCCCTGTACGAAGTTTCATTTCCCTGTGAAATGGGGGACTACAGAGGAGTGGGCAGAGATGTAGGGCCAAATCCTGCCGGGGCTGAGTGACAGCCGGAGACCGGTGAGAACTGAGGACCCTTGGTATGTCAGAGATAGGACCAGCCCTTTGCAGGACGCAGAGTTGTCAGAAGAAGGCTTTGGAAGTTGTTTAGCGCATCAGAGGGTTGAGCAGGTAGGAGGCAGAGAGGTGTTTTAAAATTTAGTGGAGGCATTTAGGTTTTAACTTGCTCATAGTGTCTTGGGTTTAATAATGTATATCTAATTTAAAGGGTGGAAAGGAAGACAAGGCCCCTCTTTCTACTTACAGAGAGCAACAAAGCTTATTTATTCCTTCCCTCCAATCAGAAAAAAATAGGCTGCAGATATTTTTGACTTCAAGAACAAAGAGCAGCAAGAGCATGTTTGTGTGGGAACACATCCCCACACTGCTCCCAACAGCCCAAACTGGCTGGCACCACCTGCCGTGGGCAGGGCACTCTGAGCATTCGAAGTGCAGGAACGTGCGCAAATCAAGCGCAAAGTGTTTGTTTGGAGTTAGCTAAGCGTTTCACAATTAAACAACTCCTTTTTTTAGTTTTAGCACTTTTTCCCAACATCTTTTCCATCCCATTTTGGATTAATTCAGAGATGGGCATTCAACTGAACAAAACAATGAATCTGGTAGACTTTGGCATGGGGCAGCCTACTGTCTCCCCGTGGTTCTCCATGCTCAAAGCTTTGAAACACTTGTTTGAGAGAATCAGCGTGCAAGAGGTTTTTGAAGCTTTATTCTGTAGGTCACCATCCTGCAGTGGTTATCCCCCAAATCCTGCTCAATCTTTTGGTCACTGCACCAGAGCTCAGGACTGTATTGCACCAAGCACAAAAATTTTCATGAATACACCATGACTGGTATAGCAAATGTAGGGCACTAATTCTATATGTTTATTTTTCATGCACAAGGTTCTTTTCAAACTCACCAATCTCTATAGGTACCTCTACCACCATTCACACAGTTTTGTGAAGGCACCGTTTAAACCTGTAGGCTGTGGTCTACTTCCTAAACCCAGTAGGGTTCATCTCTGGCCAAAGGTACACATGATGACATGATGAAGATTAATTTTAAGACTAGAAGAGAAAACTACCCAAATGGAAAGTCAATAAAAACAAGTATGTTCTCTACGGGATTGAAACCGTTGAGGGAAATTTTAACACCTGGAAAGTAATTCTTTATGTAGTCAATAAACTGAATATAAAAAAGATATAGTAGTCCTAAAGCATAAAACTGGTCACAGTAACTATGTTCAAGGTAAGTTCTACTAAGGGGTCTTCAGGGAATACTTTCTAGCAGGGCATTGCTGAAGTAGAACCAAGCTACTCTTGTTCCATATGAACATTGTACTCCTGCCAAAATGTCTTCATGGATAGCGGTCCCTCAAGAGCTTTAAGGAAGTGGTTTACTTAATGCAAATTGCTCTCGTTGGAACAAATCTGATGATCATTTCACAGGCTCTCTAGCTCGGAGTGGAATGTGGTTTGGGATGAGATATAAAAGTTTTGTGTTTCTCCTCTGTCTGTGTAGTAGATCCCCACACTAGCAGGTAGCAAAGCAGTTTTTAAGGTGTTTTAGCCTCTGCTTTAGTAGAGGCAGGAGCAGCATAGTCAGTCATCCGCAGATGGTCTGGTGGCATTTTCTCAGCAAACTCCATTTCCACAGGATTTTAATCTTTGCCCCAGTGTGAACACTTTGCCCTTTATCTGATCTCCCAAAGAAGACCCCTCTTGCAATTTGCTCTGATTATTTTTTTCTGTTTTTCCTTCTTGCTCTGGTGTTTAACACCAACAAGAGGAAGGCAAAATGATAAACATCTGCCTAACATGAACTGGAACTGTAGCCAACTTTGTTTCCCAACATTGATTTTAGTGCTCTGATTATAGCCCAAATCCAATGCTTTCTTCTGATCTTCTTTCTGAGTATTCCTCTACCTTGATACAGTGACGATGAAACAGTATTTGTCTTAAGCGCCAGCAAACGCTTCATTTGGGTTTCCGGCATCAGGCGTCCTGCCAACATGTATCAAAGCTATCGAAAGTCTCTGCTTCCCAATTGTCAGTTCATATTTTGGTGTTTATTTGAAGAGACTGGTAAATGTGTTTTTCAATTATCAGTCACACACATCTTGCTATCAAAACACTGTTTGGACTGGGTGTTTATTACATCCTGCGGTTCATTTACACAGAATCACAGAATCACAGAATCACAGAATGGTAGGGGTTGGAAGGGACCTCTGTGGGTCATCTATTCCAACCCTCCTGCCCAAGCAGGGTCACCTACAGCAGGCTGCACAAGACCTTGTCCAGGCGGGTCTTGAATATCTGCAGAGAAGGAGACTCCACAACCTCCCTGGGCAGCCTGTTCTAGGGCTCCGTCACCCTCAGAGGGAAGAAGTTCTTCCTCATGTTCAGACGGAACTTCCTGTGCCTCAGTTTGTGCACATTGCCCTTTGTCCTGTCGCTGGACACCACTGAAAAGAGTTTGGCCCCATCCTCCTGACACCCACCCTGAAGATATTTATAAGCATTTATTAGGTCCCCTCGCAGCCTTCTCTTCTTCAGGCTGAACAAGCCCAGCTCCCTCAGCCTCTCC
>Ga0065711_1031056_pt1 | contig 30686 bp, 20 predicted proteins | sample Hoacrofraction12_FD_59098 | JGI IMG/M metagenome (GOLD analysis project Ga0065711, IMG submission 59098) | Hoatzin crop microbial communities from Cojedes, Venezuela - Epithelial fraction 12 v2 (version 2) | ecosystem: Host-associated > Birds > Digestive system > Esophagus > Crop | place... | reverse complement strand
TTTTTTTTTTTTTTTTTTTATTTTGCAGGTTGTGTTGGAGTGGAGCAGAGACCAGTATCATGTTATGTTTGATTCATACAGAGACAACGTTGCTGGCAAATCATTTCAGAATCGGTGAGCTTTGCTTGCAGTTGACAGTATTGCACACTGTACTGTTCAATGAATTTTCAAATATTTAAATCAAATATTCTAGATGAAGTAACATGCTGTTGAGTAGGACTTTACTGTATGGACTCTAAATCTGCAGCAAATTTTAAACTTGGTAGTTTTAGAATTGTGAGTTAATGCTTAATATCCCAGCCTGGAAGATGTTTGGCATTTGGAAGCTCTAATCATGTAACAGAGCTTACATTTTAAATGCATTTAATTCATCAAGTCTGTAATGAAATATCAAAATGATGATAATGTTAACAATAAAGGGAGTGCATGACATGTTTTCCATATTAAGATAGGAAAATATAAGTACTGTTCCCATGCGCTTAAAATTCTAACTTTCACTGTTTTTAAAAGTTATTTTTCATTTACCTTATATTTTCTGTGACATCTGATGAGGGACATTATTTAGTAGAGAAGTCACAAAGCTAGTAAGAATCTTTTTTAAGCTGAGTGCATGGGAGAAGCCACTCACAGCAAGTTGGAAACCAAGGCATATGGGTGATTTGTTTCAGTTGTGTTAACTGCTACCTGACTTTTTGTGGTTTCATCGTTAGTGTCTGGATAGTCATGGGATCTGTTGCTCAGGAAGTCAGTGGACTGTGAATTGGTAGCTGGAAGAAGCTACTAAGGAGATATCATCTGACTCTTAAGTGTTGATACACTCGATTGGAAAAAAAAAAAAAAACAAACAAAAACCACCCTGAACGGAGATGCTTAATCTTCTTGAGGTTTGTTGAATCATGGGACATTAGAAATGATGAGATCAGTTTGTCACATTTCAGCTCGTGCAAGATAGCTCTGTAAAAGTACATTGCATGGTGTCAGTGAATCCTGTATGCTTGTATAGTCTCATCTCTTACCTCCCTCCCCTATTTTCCAAAGGGTTGCAGATGGAAGCAGAGTGATACAGCTCATATGGATGATTAGCTTAATGTTTACATGTTTCTGCAGTACTGAAGTGAAAACATGATAGTTTGTTCTAGTCAGTACTCAAATGCCTGACTTTGTGATAATTAAGTACAGTGCTTTAATAAAATGGTCGAGTTTGTGCCAAACAAAATCGTACATCTTAACTGTTGTGATGTGGGTGTAGTCAGCTCCCATTTCTGCAGTGAGTTGTCTTCATTTTGGTTGTTTAAAGTACACCTTAGCTAGAGTTGATCTCTGTGAATCGTGAGCAAAACATTCAGTGCTTGGCGAGGAACTATTGACTGCCTGAGCAAAACCTTAAGGTTTTCGTGATGGATGCTCAGGTTATTCCATATGCCTTTAATACTCTAATGTCAGGCATGACAGGGAGGTTTGTTGTTATATTTGTGTGCAGATACCAACTTCCTGTAAAAATTCATACCAACAAAAAGTCTTTGTGGACACATAGTCTTAGGCATCCATTAACTTGAATTGGGAGGGGTTCAGTTTGTTTTTATTATCAAACTTCACGAATGCAGTAATGGACCCTATCTTGCAGTTTGCACCATATCAGTGATGGTTTGCTGGAGTTTTTAGGGCCGATACCAATGCAATATGTAGGGTTCTCACATGGTTTTTACATAAACTGAGGATTGTGGACTTCCAGTTTTGATCCTAGCTTATCCATTGATTTTTATCAGTTCTTATTTCAGTGTTAGAGAAAAATATTCAGAATTGGAGAACAGGAAGCTTGTTGGTTTGGAAATTAAGCAGATCTACTGCTTAGTGGAAAGTAAAAGCTGCAAGGCCGTTAGGAAATATTATTGGATCTTCAACTGAATTAAAGCAGTGTTGTCTTCTATGAGCTTTTCAGGAAAACATCTTCATTCTTGTTAAAGAGTTGTGTTATAAACTTTTATAAAGACAATCTCAGTGTAAAATGTAGTCAAATTGGTGCATGTCGGCAAGATCCTCGTGATTATAAACTCAAAAAGCTCTTCTTCCTGAGTAACATAAAAACAGTTATGTTGCTAACCTCTTTAGTTACACCTGTTGAAAGCTGCTGTCTGCCAGACTAAGGAAGACTTCTTGTTTTGCCTTGAAGTTTAGCAATTGCTTTGGTTTGCTTTTCCCTCGTATCACATGTCCTTCAACATCCCAGCTGTTGCACTTTCCAGGTAGTCACATCAGCTGCTAAACTTCCTACTTATATTGTCCAGGTTCTTATGCAGCTTGAGACAGTGGAGTAGAAATTCCAGGGCTTTTTACCAAGCCACGTCATCAGAACCTGTTTTTGAAGACTTAGTTAGTTTTGGTATGAAAATAAAAAGGGTGAGAAGACTAAATAATGGAGTTGCATGTATGAGAGTCTTGAATGACAACTCTATTTCATTACTCTCCGCCAGCAAATTCTGCATTTTGGCAAACACTGAAGTGTAGTTTTTCCTTTCCAGGACATAGCCAAATCATATTTAAAACTCCAAAATACATATGGAAACAAAATGTGAAGGAAGAATCCTCAGCGTTTAAAGTGTATGGACTGATTTCAGTATAGTACAGCAAGTGAGCCATCGGTTGTTGAGCAGAGTGAGGCTGGAGAGAGGAAAAGATGCACAAATGAGGGATCCAAGAGTTCCTGGAACAGGAATAGCAGTGGAACACTTCAGTTGCAGTTGGTGGGTGGTTAGAGATGTAACACCCAGGAGGGCTGGGAGGTTTACAGTGGGGAGCTTAAGGGTGTAATAGACTTACACTCGTTCATAAAGAGGCTCAGCAAGGTTGGAGATCATGGTATGGTAGCTTGAGAGAAACCCAGAGGCTGCTGTGTTCCTTCAGCAGCTGTGGATGGTGAGACAATGAGGCTTTGTCTTCCAGCTGCAGTGTTGGCTGTGAGTGTGGCTCTCATGTGTAAACAAACGTCACAGGTATGGAAAATGCTTCTTGGCAGGTGGACAGAAAAGACAACATGTGACAGGTCTCCTGTCCTGCCTGGGAGAGCTGGTGGTGCTGGATTTGTCTTCAGCAGGATCCTACTGATGTTTTTAGGTTTGCAAGTAAAGAACGGGTATGTTTTTGAGAGAGGAAAATGTAAAGGAGTATCCAATACAAACCTCGTTAATTGTCTGGGAGTCTCCAAGGAAGTTTCCAAAGCCCGTGTTTGCTGATACTAAAATCAGTAGCAAATAGAAAAAAGGATGATTTTCTGTAGGAAGGTGTTACGTAATTGCCATTTAGGCAGCTCATCTTGGGCTTAATCTGTTTGCCAAACCGGTATTTATGATGAAGACCAAATGCATAAATCCACATGAAGGAGAAACACAGCTACAGTATTTGAGGGAGAAAGTTTTTGATATCTTCTTTCCTTGAACAACTTGCAAAAGACTCTGCATATTAAAAATAGTATTTGAGAAGGATAATGCAGAAGTGGCTTTCCTGTTCCTTTCTAATTTTTAAGCGAAATTCCACTACATGCTTTTGAAAATATAAACTCTCAGTAATTTTTAAGAAGCCATGAGACCAACCAGAAAGCTTTGGCAAAGAACAAAAAGGTGAAATCTTAACAGCGTTACTGATCCTACTTGGGAGCAACAAATTAACTTGTGTATGATACCTGTTTTTTATTACTACGTTTGATAACCACTACTTTCTCAAACAGTGTATTCTGTAAATATTCATTAAGACAATTTATGCGAGTGGGTAATTTTTAAGTAGTTAGACTAGTGGATCTGCAAACAGTTTGCTTGCTTTTATAGCGTTTTTTGCATCGTCTCTATTGCCACTAGCAATGAAGATTGTGCTTGCCATACCAGGGTTAGTTCAGAGTTGGCGTACCTGCATCTGACCAAAAATGCCTTTCCTCTATGGAGTTTATTAGTGTTTGGCTGTATGTGCCGTAATTCCAATGCTAAAAGTTAAGTGTAGCAAATTACATAGCTTTATGTGCTGTTGCATAGAAACACGCTTTTAGCAAATGGTAAATTGGGAAGAGGTTTCACAGAAGTCAAAATTGCCTCATGTCCTAGAAAGAGTTGGAACTGAGGAGCTCTTTTTTGGCTTTTTATGTTCTTCAGTGAACCCTGGGTAAATAAACTCTGAACTTTGCCTGGCATTTTTTAAATCTGCTGACTTGAGTCAGGTGCTTCCATCTGAAACACTCTTGTCCTAGCTGTAGCAATCAAGAGACTGTCAATCTAAAAATTTAACTCATCGCAACAAAAGTAGAAAAGCTGGAAGAACTCCTGCCATTGAGTTTCTACTCCTGTGGAGGACTTTTTAGTTTAAAACATGCCTTGAGTTGCACATGTTAATGAACCAGCAGCTGGTATCATCTCCTGAGAAAGAGGCGAAATAACTGATTAGAAGGGTAGTTGTATTCAGTAAATTGACTTCTTTTGCCAGCGGAGAGGGTAGCCTCCTGCACAGTGTTGCATGTCGTGGGTGAGAGACTTTCTGGGTGGTGCTGCTGGGAGAGGCAGCGCTGCTTCTTAGGTGTTTAGACTGTCTCGGGATGACTCACCATTATCATCTAAGTGTCATAGCTGAGTTAGGAACAGCGATGAATTGAGTACAAAGTGTTCCTGTCCATTGCGCTGTGACCAGTTACTGGCAGCCCTTTTACCAAATCTTGTGCTTTGCTTATTGAATCTCAGCCAGCGGAAAATGAAGCTGGGTGGAGGTTGTCTGCATATCATACTGTGCATGGGAAGGTGGAAGAGATACTCACCTATAAGCTCTGTCTTTCTGTGTGTGCTTTTTGAAGGACGCAGTCGGCGGGGAGAAGGGAACACCTTTCCTTGGAAACCTCATTGTGTGACCCCGTGGATCTTAGCATTAGACAAGGGCTCAGTGTTTGCTAGGCTATCTACAGTTTAGGAAGGTATTGAATAGCTTGACACTGGAACTTTTGACAGTAACAGTTGGGGTATCTTCCTGGGGCAGCAGCCTGGAGTACCCACTGAAACAAAGCTATGAGCCTCATAGAGGAGATTATCGGGTAGAAGAAAGGTACTCAAACCCCTTTCTTTTCTTCTGCCTTAAGTATGCTAGGAAATCTGTAACTGTCCAGAAGCAGCTCCAGGGTATTAAATTGTGTTGAGAATGAATTTGACTGCTGTGTCTAGAATCTGAATTCATGTACCCTACTTAGATCGTTGGTTTATGAAATGCCCTGTTATTAATATTGAAGAGGCACTCCTAGGATAGAGACCTGGTCTGGCTGAGATCTTTTTGGCTCTGTGCAGTTAAACAGCAAATATGATGTAAGTCTTTGTGCTGTCCTGTGTAATGTAGTTGGTGTATTAAGGATGTGGCTGGATGTTGGTACTGATTTGAGAAACATTTTATGGGTTCAGAGGAGTTGGGTTATAGGTTAATATCAGTGACATTTAGAGCATAAAGTTCAGATTTCATTTAGTTACTGAACTGTTATAGCCACTGTACGTCCTTTTTTGGTTTTATGACTGTGCTGTTTTGTCAAAGGCTTGCGTATAATTAAGAGATATACATATAACTAAAGAGCAGCTTTTTGCTTTGTCTTTTTTGCAGCCTGGCCACCAAGTATTTCTGTTGTTAGACAGAAATTGCTATTGTAGGATGACACAAATGCTTGTAATGTAATATTAAACAGCTCATGTAGCTTTCATTTGAATTATGTAGGCTTTGTTTACCCATGCCGATTGATGTGGTATACACCTGGGTGAACGGCACAGATGTTGAACTGATCAAAGAATTGCAACAGGTCAGAGAACAGATGGAGGAAGAACAGAAAATAATGAGGTAATGATCTTGTGTGGTTTTTTTCCCTTTAACCAACAGCAGCAATCTAATGCGGTTTTAGACCTCTTTGTTTTTCTCCAGTGTTACTCAACATGAAAATAGAGTGCCTTTTCTCACTTCTTCATTTGATTATTCTCAAAACCTCGTTTCAGTTCTACATTTAGCTATAAAGTACTGTCTAATCAGAAAACTGTTTAAGATACAAAGCATAATAATTTAAAGTCATTAAGGGTGTTGTCTTGCATTTGTAAAATGCCATGCAGAAAATTGTGCTTTGTGTACATAATTTTGTATAGATTTCTATAACTCAGTTTGTAAATAATAAAACTGTATCTCAAATGTGTAACTTCTCTTTATCCCTTTCTTCCTCCTCATCCTCCCCCCAGTATTTCTTTTTGTAATGGGCTTAATAAAATCTTAAGCATTATGTTTCTTCGAGGCTCCTTTTTACAGTTAGATTTATAGTCTCCCAAACACTGAAACTGAGAAAGATGAAAATAATTTAGTCATATTACAAAGGTATGAGTCAGCCTTCTAACTAAGGAGGGAAAGACATGTATTGCTGCATTTGGTGTTATAGATTGTGCTATACTGTTTGCAAAATTACTGATCTGAAGCTTCAAACACAGGCTGCTGCAGATGCCTTGGATTGTGTCCCATAACCATTAATTTAGTTCTTAATAAGCAACTCTGTGGTCACGTGATCCAATTTGGCCAGAAGATATGCTAAATGGAAGAAAAAGTCTGTATTTTAAGGGTTGTACTAGTTTAATTCGGAATAATCTGAAATCCACAAGCAAGTGGATGGATCTGGTTTTTGGCATGTTATGACTTGCAATTTAGGTAGCACTGACAATGTGATCAAAAGTGAAATTCTGGATCTTTATTTTGTTACCTAAGCAATGAAAGTATTAGTAGAACTTTAAATCCATGAAGTTTAAACGTCTTAAACATAGACATATTCTCTGCTCTGAAAAGCTTTCAAATTTATACTGATCTTTTCCGAACTGTTCATGTAGCAAATGTTAGTGGTTTAGCTTTGTCATCACTCATGCTGTGATTCCCATTTTACAAAGGGAAAAACACATACTGTTTTATTCCATAATGCTGATTTGGAAAGTTGATATCAAGCTTATGAGTAAGACTGATGCCCATGCCATATTCCTTTTCTACAGCGGCACCTCATTCTCTCCCTTGTAGATAATTTTTTTCATGTACTTTGAAATCAGTTAGCACTGTTACAAAAAGAGCTGCAGATCACAAGAACTGCAGAAAACAAAGGCAAGGTTGCTGTAAATCTCTACTAATGAGTGTATGTATTGGTTGCATAGTAAAGCTTCGTAAGTTGTAACTTTCTTGTTGATACACCTGAATTGAGCTAGTCAAGGCCCAGTTGCTTTGTTTTTCGGTGGGAGAGAGTAGCTTGATGGGTGGTGGTTCTCTTTGTGTTGGTGTGTGTAGAAGGGTGCTCTTCTGATGTTATTATGATTATTATTTAGCATTAGCACTGCACTACATTTATATCAATCCTCATTTGCTTCTGCGTGCACATGGCAAATGCAGGATAGACCTTATCAGAATATGTATGTTAAGCAAAACAATCAAGTCAGCCTGGTTTTGGGTCACTTCACCCTTGTGTCTGACCAGTGTTTTTCATATCAACATCAGTTTTGTTAAGTAATTTAATAATAACCCATGAAAATCCTGTTAGCAGAGTCCTGCTGCCACGGCTGTCAGCACAACCAAGAATTTTTGAGCTACACTGTGTGAGGGTGAGCAGTGAGGGACACGTGTGTCAGCCTGTGCTCTCCTCGGCAAGACCAATGGCAAGGCCTTGGCAATTTTGTAACTTGGTTATGGGTGCTTTCACAGTGTGTTCCTGACTCAACAATCTGAAATTAGACTAAGCTCCTTGCTGTCAACTAATTGTTTTTTAATGTAGTTGTTTTAATTTTTAATAGGGAAATCCTGGGAAAGAATGGCACAGAACCAACAAAGAAGAGGTGAGGTTTTTGTGGTTTGGGGCATAAATTGGAATAAATTATATCCTACTCATTGTTAGCTGAAAGCAGATGCTCGTTGGAGAGGTTGTTTCATTTTCTATAGCCTGTACGTGCTTTCTTTCTATGTCACTTCAGGAAAAATTAGCAGTGTGATAACACATATGTTGAATAAAAGTAATGTTACTGTGACATTTATGAATGAGCTGCTTAAAACAGGACAATTTCTGAAGTTCGGAAAGCATATCCTTGTCATTGGTTAGGCATAGTTCCTATTCCGAGTGTGGATTTTTAGTGCGTACATACCTGGAGTTCTGTAATTCAAAAGCATGAACATTTTTTCCACCTGCCGTTTGTATACGTGGTACTACAGGTTATTGTCTATGGAGGGGCCAAGCCTCTTGTGCCTCTGCTGCCAGGAAGCACTAAGGTCTGGCCTGTCCTATTCTTATTTTGGCTTGGTCAGTCTGCCATTTACAGATCTCTATGAGGTCTGCTCTGTGGGCAGACTTTGAAATCTTGGAAACTTTTGAAAAAACAGATATGGGAATGAACTAAACAGTAACAGTCAGATATTCACCTTCTGCAACAAAATAAGCGTGCTCTTAGCAATTTCCCCCTGCCCCAGCAGGTACTGGAAATAGTCAATCAGATTTTACAAAAATGTATCTCATTGCACCTCACGTTGATTTTTGTCTTAAATTTTCTGCCAGAGTTAAATATACTTCTGTTGTTTTGCTGTAGTGAGAAGCAACTGGAGTGTTTGCTGACGCACTGCATCAAAGTGCCAATGCTTGTCCTGGATCCTGCGCTGCCTATCAACGTCACACTGAAAGACCTGCTCTCCATTCATCCTGCTTTACAAGCTGCTAACAATATGTTCTTTGTAGCAAAATCAAAAAATCCTTCTACCAACGTGACAGTAATTGTTTTTGATAGCCCTAAGGATGGTAAGAACCTATTTGTCCGATTTCAGCCATTTTTCTAGACGAAGCTTTTTAGTAAAATCCTGTGAATTAGTTTGGGTTTTTTTCCCTACAGTACTGACTGCCGGTAGTTTTCTGTTTGACTTTAGCAAGTCATTCAGTGTCTCTCGCCCTCAGTCTGTTCCTCTAAATGATGACATTAATGATACTGTTTGCTTACCTCCCAGGCAACTGATTATAGATGATTAGAGTTCTAAGCTTTAAAAGACTATTGCAAAACAGATTTGATATCTGAATATCTCTGTGTTGCACTGATAAACTCAGAATACTGAGGTTTAGACTGAGGAAGATTAGTTTTAGAAATCCTCTTTTAATTGCTGTGAAGTCTAGTTTGAATATTGTGCAACAAGTTCTGCCCTTGCTCAGAGGATTGCATACCTTAAAACAAAATTATCCATGTGTTCGGCATATGTAAGTAGGAGCTTAGAGCAGGTATGGGCTTCTTATTTTGTTCAATATGTAGTGCCTGACCATTACTGCCTACTAGCCCAACCACTGGTGTTTATTTTACCAGCAAGAATTATTTACCAGTTACAAAGACAACTCTTCACACTGTAAAGATCCAAATCTTTTTAATTTGCAAAGTTTATCTTAGTTACTAGAATATACAAAAGAAGTGACTTTCAGTTTTTGATTTGCAATGCATTTGTTTGTTCTAGTCGAAGCGGCTCATTCTGGAATGTTAAAAGACAACAGCAAACAGATAGTATGGAGGGGTTACTTGGTATGTACTTTTAAAAGCCGTTCATTAGCTTTTGTGCATGTTAAACTTCTTGTACATTTTTAGAAAGTGTTGCTATGCTACTCTCTTTCCATAACTGACATGTAACAAGAAATGAAAGCTTTTTAAATGACTCTATTTCAATTTTGAAATTTGGGTTAACAAAATACACACTATTAAATCTGTCCCCTGATGAAGGATTGTCAGATAAATGTGAATTACTGTAAGTTTTAAAACATCTTTGTACCCTGTTTTCTTGTTTTTAGACTACAGACAAAGAAGTTCCAGGTCTTGTATTAATGCAGGACTTGGCCTTCCTTAGTGGATTTCCAGCTACATTCAAAGAAACAAATCAGCTACGAGCAAAACTACCAGAGAGCCTGGCATCTAAAGTAAAACTGGTAAGAGTCTGGAGGAAGGAGTAACGTAGTTGTATTTGGTTTTTTGCAGCGGTTCTCATACGGGATCTCACCCACCTAGGAGGCTTAGGATGTTTCTGCTAGTAATCTGTTTCTCTGTGTGACTGTTTTCTGGAGTTGTGAAGAGCAGTAGATGGTGACTCAAATAGTTGCCTTCAAAAGACCGATTGTCCATTCTGTGACTGCAAGTTACTAGGCATTAGATGTGCTAGCCTTCAACTGGTTAAAATGTACCAGCCTTATCAGTTTCTCTTAGGCATTTGCTACAGGCTGTTGTCTTACTGAAGTATACTATAGTACTGGCTGGTTTAATGTGACAGGATTTGTGTATGTAGCTTCGTAGCTTTTTTCTTCCATCTTCTTTCAGAAGAATTGTCTTAATAGTCACAACACTGGATTGTTTCACAGCTGAATGCTACATTTCTCTCTGCCAAGTACTCTGTATGGTCTTGAGCAAGTTGCCCTTCAACTTACCCACCTGCAAGGCAACGGTAAATCACAACTTGTGTGACTGTGCCATCCATTAACGTTTTGTGCCTTCTATTCTCCCCTGCTGTTTGGACACCTTTTCCAGTTACAGCCAGGTTTAACAGATAGGTGAAAGTTTCAAAAAGACTGAAAATCATTGGCTTATGTATTGGAGAGAAATGTGATTCGTGGTGTGAAAGGAGCTGAGGCCAGGGAGTTTGCAGAAGGTAAGGCGTTAACAGGGATAAAGGGATGTCAATCCATAGGTAATCTGTCTTTGTTAGTCTGATGCCCATCTGTAGAATTTGCTTATTGACTTTATGGCTTGTTTTTCATGCTTGAATGAACACGACTTCCCTTCCTTGGTTTTTTTTTTGGCAGGCTGAGTATCATGTATTCTGCTATTGCAGAAAGTATATCATAATCATGTATTCTGCTATTGCAGAAAGTATATTGTGTAACCCCTTTCATAGGCTGGTCACACTCCAACTTAACGCAAGCTGAATTGCTTCTTTCTTGTCTTGGCTTGCATAAACAGGCTGTCTTAGAATCTCACTGATGGTAGAAACCTTCTGAAGTATGCCTTTGAACACACAACCGATGTAAACATACAGAGTGGCTATGGCTTTTCCTAGCCTTTGTTTTACCAAGTCAGTCAGGCAGTGCTCATCTCACAGCATTGCCCCTCCATTCCTCTCATCCTTGTGACAGCCCTTCCCTGCCACTTCCATGGTGGATTTGTCTGCCTTCAGGACGATTTACTGGAATTTTGTACAATGTTAAACAAGGCATCACCAGAACTTTTTACCTAGTGAAAAATAAGTGGTATGTAGCTAACCCAAGGCCAGTAGACCAGCAGAGACTTGCTGTGTGTTAGATTATGCTCATTGCAAACAGTGCTGCCACTATTTCTCTGTAACCTCTCTTGCACCCTTCCACTGCTGCGTATTGGTGCTGTTCATAAAAATTGTCTCTTGCTATAGTGAATCTGTTGCTAGTTTGGGTGAGATCTGCTCTGGCGTGGGCAAGACATCCTTCCTTCTCTTTCTTAGTGGTACATTGGTTAAATAGCAGCGGATATTCATGTGATCAATCTGCCAGTCTCTGCTTGTTTTATATGCCGTGGGTATTTTTTAAATCGCTTTAAAGAAATGGTCTTTACTGTAGAGAAATTAGGTTGTTATCCAACAGGAGATGGTATTTCAGTCTTGCTGTCTAAGGTGCTAGGTTTTTCATTTCAAGTTTGCATGAGGAACATTGTTAGTGAAATGCTTCCTGACTTTGAGCCATCTGAAGAATTTTCTTTGAGTGCAAGGTTCATCCATTTGGGTTTGAGCCTTTTCTGGTTCCTCACCACAGCTGAAGTTTTACAGGTTCCTAGTAGTTTTAACACATTTGACTTAATGGAGCTGAAGACCTCAGAATACCTTTGACTTCAGTTAGCAGCTCTTTTTATTTGTTAAACGTGCCCTTTAGCATTCAATAAATGTAGTAAGATGTTGTTCCTTAATTTTTTTTTTTCTGTTTCCATTTACAATCAATTAGCTTATGTTTTCTTGACCTAGGGTTGTTTTCTAGGAGCAACTCTTCTGTAGCCTTCTCATTAATTACCAAATTGGTATCTGAAATAATACTGCATTTATCAGTTCAAAGATTATTTGGTGGAAAAGAAATCTGTCTGCTTCCACCTCTGGGAATAAATTGGAGCACTATGCCAGGCAATGTTTGTTCTCTGGTCGAACATCATAGACACAAGCTCTCATAGTAACATAGTTCTGAGGAATGTTTTCTCCTCAAACAGTATTTGGAATTTTATTCTCTGTCCCTTAGCAGATGTTGCTTTATGCTCTTTTTCCAAAATGATTGTGACTTAAGTCAGTTTTTATCCATAGTACCCTACCTTTTTTCTTTTTTTTTGTTGATTTCTGGTACCTGGTATCATTAACACTTGGTGTTCCTTTGTCAGAGTAACTTATGCCTCTCCTGCTGTTGATGTTCTACAACCTTCTCTTCTTCCCTCCGATGTCTGCTATCATGGCTTTTACTAATGTTTTTGCTGCTGTGGGGAGTTTTTTCCTTTTTCTTTTTTTTTTTCCTTGCTCTCCAGCTCTCCCCAGGCATTTTCTAACTTCATTAGTTGCAGTTATTTCTCCAATAGAGTTATCTAAATATTGTTGAAGTCAGTGTTGATGCTTTTTCTCCTTAGTACTCCTGTGTGGATTTTTGCTTCCAGCTCTGAGATTCTCTCCAGGATTTCTGCTGTAAATCTGTCTAGCCACAGACCTTATACTTAGACTACCCTTTGTCTGTAATAGAGACCTTCCATCTTTCATGGACACCTTGGAAGAACGAAATACTCAGATTTCTCCTAATTGCTTTTGAGCCATCTGCTGGATTTTATTATCTTGTGGCTTTAAGACTCGTGGAGCAATTTTGCCTGGAACTTAATTTTTTGATTGCAGTAATCTTTTTTCCATTTCATCAGACGATCCCTCCTATCAGCTTTTTTCCGTTCCAGTAGGATGTCCTAGCAGTATTAGTCCAACAAAAAACATGATGGAAGGATTCTTTCTGTGTTTCAGTTCTGCTTCTCATGTCCAAGCAGCTGGTTAATCTGTGTCTGTATCCAAACTGGTCACTAGCTTAACTCTTTAGCAAATCCTAAAAATGCTATGGTATCTCTGTGGTTTTGCATTTCTGTCCCGATGGACATAAAGGCTGCATCTCTGGGGGGTCTTAGATATGTCTCCCATCTCCTTGTCTGTTTTTATGGCAGCGACATCCCGTGCCTATTAGCTTTTGTACATGGTTTTTCCTTACTCTGTCTTGATTGTGTTTTTATCTTTGTCATCGGTTACGTGTCATCCAGTTGATCACATATCTTTGTGCTGCTTTTCTTTTCCTTGGTGTGTTCTTATCTTTATGTAAACATTGCCATTGTGATCAGTTCATTATCTGTTCCTAAGAGCTTCTCTTCTGCAATTTAGTTAGGCACTTCTCTATATAAACACAGTTTTTCTCAAGAATCCACAGGATTCTGCAGTTTCTCCATTCAGTCATCGTTGCTGTCTGTGTTTCTTTTCCTGGTGGTGGATGCTTTAGAACAATTAAATCGGGATTATTGTACCCTGTGCGATCATAGCAGCAGATTCTTCCGCAGCCAGTTCTCTACTCTTGATAGCAGCAATTTATTTATGTTGTGCCTACAATGGAATATATGTATATAAATGTAAGAAGTGTTTTATTTGAAAGGAGCAAAATTTTTACATATGAAGTACTGGTGAGTTGTTTCTGTAGAAGCTTTTACTAAGATCCTAGCTCAGAATCAGTTCTTCATTCAATGGAAGTTGTAGGTAGGCAGTTATGGTAAACATTACCAAGTGTGGTTTTCTCCTTACCAGGGAGAGAGCTGCTAGGTTAATGCTACAGTTAAGTAGCAGAAAGGTTGGTTGTTTACAGTTTCCACTGAAATTTGCAGCAATTCCCCTGCTGTTATCACTTCTGGGATCTAAAGTCTGTGAAGTGGTGTGAGGTGCCCGGAGGAGTGGAAGAAAGTTCTACCTGAATTTAGGCTAGACTTGTGTCTCATAGCCGCCTCCTGATGCTTAATGGGTTTCTGCATGCTCTGAGTGGCAGTTTCTCAGTGTAGTGCTGGAAGTAAAGAAATAATAAAAAAATTCAGCAATGCTGCTATTAGAATGGAAGAAAGGTGAGAAAGGGAGGAGTGTAGCTGTTAGTGCATTTGTGTTGAATGTTGGTAATGCTGCTTTAATTGGATTGCTTTAGTTTGTTTGATTGAAATCACTTCTGAATCCAAAGAGGGCCAAAAATTGCTCGGACATCTGGGCCAGGTGTTTATAGTTCTAAAAACCTCTGAGAAAAGAAGCTGAGCCCAACTAGAAGGGGTTCAATTGTGAAGATTTTATACATAATGAATGGGTTTTCAAGGTGAGGTATGTATGCTACGATTTACTGAAATTTTCTACCTATGGCCTGCACTGTAATGTAATGATCTGGAAGTTTATTTCCAGATGGAGGGTAAGCAGCAGTGTGTCTGCTGATGACATTTGTTGTTCTACGTTTTATGTATTATGATGGGTGTGGTTGAAAATTATATCTGGCTGCTTTTTGTTTTCCACGCTTTTTTAACGGTGTGTTAGTGAGCCACTAGATGGAGGTGTTGCTCTGGTTGTGCAGCTGTCTGCCCTAAGCTGTATTTCTTTAAAGGGTGTAAAGATGTTACATTGTAGCTATACGTGAAGAACAACTACTGAAATAAAATTTTCACTTTTCCTTTCCCCACCTACATTTCTAAAGAAAACTATTATTGTTCAGCCTAAAAGAGATGCTTGTGACTTAAAAAACTAGGTAGTGACGTAGACTGACAAGGGAAGGATTGAAACGGCAAGGGGATTTGATTTGTTTAATTTTGTTTTTTGAGGCAATCATGCTAACAGTTTCACTGAAATAGTATACAGTAGTGAGCGTTTCCTTCAAGATTTAGTATACTGATTGCTTCAGAGAAAAATGAGAGCTTTGCTCCTTCCTTTGCAAAATGTTGTTTCCTCTTTAATCTGCATGTGTACACACATACACGTATATGGACAAGTTATGTTGGAAACTAGGGGCTGTGATGTGTCTTAATGACTTTGTCTTAATAATGGAAGAAAATCCACATAGGAACCTATAAGCACAGTGGTGCTGGGTGTTTGCTGTTTTCACTGCCTTGAGGATGGTGGGTCTGGGGTTCTTACTGCTGCTCTTGTCAGTGTTGATGGAGCAGACAAGTGGGTTCAGGATTTGGTGTTGTATGTTCACGTGGATGTAGTAAGTAAGCTTTGCAGGGAAAAAAACAAAACAAAACACACCGAACTAAGGCATTGCATTGGTTTTGGCTCTGAGATGACCCTCCTACTAACTGCCTTATAAAGGGAACTTGATAAATCTGTAAAGACAACAATATTTCATGTTTGTAAAGCTTTTTTTAACTCTTTAACACAACACATGCCTCCCCTTTCCCTTGCTGTGTGGCACATGAGTTTTCCTAATATCCATACTGGAGTGTGAAAAAAGGAGCATCTCCTTTCCTTAACAGTCAGGTTTGGCCGTTAAGAAGATAAAGTGTAATAATTTAAAGACTGGTTAAGAGTTCCACCTGAGAAGAAAAATCTGATCTTGAGGCCTCTTACCTTGAGAATATGGAAATGAACGTGTTTACTTCTGCATAGGCTGGCTTAGCCCATCTGGCCTGTCTCCTCATCTAGTAAGACTAAACATTGCCAAACATACTGGCTCCAGAGGAGAACCTGCATTTACAGTTACCTGGCGAAGAGGATGCAGTTTTCCTGTCTTGTTTTCAAGTGAATGATATAAGTGTGCACAAGTGGTGGTCTGTGCGTGTGCCTGCATGGCGTCTTTTCAGCCTCCTTGTGTTAGAAGCAGAGACTCGCCTAATCATGCTGACTGTGTGCATCTATCTGCTTGTTTTTCTGTTCTGTTTTCAAAATACCTTTGGATATGCTAGTCTGTTTTGTCAGTATGAAGATGATCGCTAGAAGGTAATATTTCAAGGAAATAGGCAGTTACATGTAATGCCACTGAGAGGAGGATAACAGCTGTGAGACATCGTAAAATCTGCCAGGGGAGAATCCCATTTTGAATACACCTGCAACAAAATGTTCTGAGCAGAGCTTGCATTTTGTTAGAATCTACTTAGTTAAGTCACCAGACAACTTAATTGAAATCTAACTTTATTGATAGCACTGCTTATGAAAAGACTTTTTTCTTTAAAAAGGTATTGGTGGGAAAAAAAAAAACCTGATGTAATAAAAATAATTTATGCAGTGTAGGGATTATCTTAACTCCGATGCTGAGCAGTGGAGCACGTTTTTCCCCTACTTCGTGTTTGTGCTCGGACTGTTACATATTTAAAAACCTAGAGCATATATGCTCTGTTAGTGGGGTTGCTGGGGAAGGGGAAGCGTTTTAATAAATGTAGTTAGGAGTCTGTAGTACAGGTACCTATTTTATTGACTTTGGTAGAAACAAAGAGAAATGAAATGTTCTTAAATGCTTTCAAAGCTCTAGAACGGTAGTATTTTTGGTTTGTTATACATATGTTTTAAATGACAGATTCTAAGGGACTATGTGACACTGTTGTATTCCTAAATAAAGCACATACCCACTGATGGCAGCTTTGCAATCTGTAGCATTTCGATATCGATATTTTTGGAGGTTGCTAGCTGCAGTCCGTAACTATACCTCAGCCATTTAGCTACTGAAGCCATCCTTTCCACCCGTAGGTTCAGATGATTCCCTGGAAGGTCTGAGATTTATCAGATTTTTCTAATGGCAGGCCTCATAAGTCAGATTGAAGGATCTCAAATAGCATATGAGTCAAAGCATCAACAGCTTTAAAATGTCACAAGCAGGACAGCTGCTCTTGCGAAGGGAAGGGGTGCTAACTCTGGGACGAGTGTTGTTTTAAAATGAGCAGAAAAGGCCAGATTTAGTAAAAAAATAAAGAAAAAATCACTTTAGGGTATTACAAAATAAACTGTGATGGTTTTGTTGTTTTCGAACATGACAGTATTCAAATTTTGTTAACTTATGAATTGCTTTTACAGATCTTATGCAACTGAAAATCTGGTAGACATGCTTATTTGCCTTATGTTGCATGAAGGAACAAAAGCATAGCATCTAATAATGTTAATGATTAACTGCATTTATTCTTGGTCTGACTGTTGAATGCATGCTCTTGGAGAATCAAAGTGCAGTTCTGCTTTTAGCTTGTTAGTCAGCTCATGCTACTTCATATGATAAACACAGGGTTTTATTGGGTTATGCTGTATTTCTAGTGAAACGTTTTGGTGCCCTGCAATTTGTAATCTATACTAGCTGTTAGAGAGGGCATGTAGTGCAAGCCCCTTCTTATCCTGTGCATTATGAAATCTGATATACAGACTTAGTAGTGGCAAGAGATAAAAACAGCAAACAGATCAAACAGTCCCCAACTAAGAAATGACCTTAACAGCATATTGGCAACCATCGTTAAGGACTTGGAGACCCACGTGGATTAGTTCTGGAGCCCTTTGTATCTCAGATTTCTGAGCTGTAGGTTGATCTGTAAACCATTCTGAAAATTTCACGCTTCTGACAGCAATGATGAATTGGTGGCCTTAATTCTGAGAAAAGCATTGCTTAAGATGGAAAAAAATATTCTTTCAGTAGTATAATAAAGTTGTAGGAAAATACGAATTTCGTTATTGGGGGTGGGAGGGAGTGGATTGGGACATACTATTCACTTCAGAAATATTAATATTAACATGGACAGCTTTACTGTTGCTGGATCATTGTGTAAAGAGAAATTTTCTTTGGAAAGAAATGCCAGAAATTATTTTATCTGCTTGTATAGTTGCAGCTCTATTCGGAAGCCAGTGTGGCTCTCTTGCAACTGAATAACCCTAAGGGTTTCCAAGAACTGAGCAAGCAAACAAAGAAGAACATGACTATAGATGGAAAAGAACTGACACTTAATCCTGCTTATTTACTGTGGGACCTCAGCTCTGTCACTCAGGTAGGTAAATTTTGTTAGAGCATGTAAAGGTTGTAGTATTTAAAAACTGCAAGTGGAGGCTAACTAGTCAATGACAAGAAACGTGACATTTCTTCCAGAAGCCTGGAAGTGTTAAGAATCCAGTATTTATTGTGTTGTAAGAAAACATCACAAGAACGCTGTCAAATTCTGAAATCGAGGAGGAAGAAGGATCAGACAGAGCAACATTTAATTGAAATTTTCGTGTTCTCCACTAAGTGAAAAATTTCACCCTCTGCACATGTTCAGATAAAGTTGTGTGCAGTCAAGTCCTGAAAGGCTTAACTGATACTGACTGGCGGATAAGTAGGCTTCGGGGGAGGGGTGGGGAGGAGGGGAGAGAGGGCTTTATTAAGAAACATGATTATATCCTTTCCGATATGTTTCTTAGGCATTTTTTGCCTTGCAGCATCATGTATGCTAAGCAAATGCTAATTACTCCTCTTCCAAAAATTTTGAAGACCTGAAATACAGAAGTCTGTGAGGAAAGGTTTACTTTGAATGCTTTTGATACAAGCAAAGATGTTTGGTTTAGCAAAAGGTAATAAAATAACAAGCTGTCTGTTTCAAGATAAGATCATCTAAAATACTGGGTTTCCTTTCCTGCTAGGGTTTAATTTTACAGTAAATGTCAGGTGGCATGGGTAGAGTAAATGTGCCCTCTCCAGTGAAGCTTGCAGTCTGTCTGTGTCCTGTGAACCTGGCTTTTGGAGGACTTTCCTTGTTAATACAAACCCTGGACTCAAACTTTATACTTCCCCATGTTGAAATTATTAACTATTTTGTAAATGTATACCTACTCAGTGGATGCTGGTGTTGCTGAAATGTTTTCAGCTGTTGCGTTTTTGAGAATGTCTAAACTGCGTTACTGTACATACTAGAAAAGGAGTTATTTACATTGTGTAGAATCTGCAGTATTTGATAAACATTCAAATTTTTCTTGAGTTTCCCGTTTCAGTTGGGCATACTTCTTTTAGAAATGTTCCTTTTGGGCAGTCTTAATTGTTTTTAGAAGTTCTCATAAATGGGAAAAGAAGCATATGTTGCAGTGTCATGTAACCTGATTTTGTTACTTGCCTGATGAGTTTCTAATTAAAACCTTGTCTTTTTAACAAAAACATATGGAAACATTTAGCTATTTGATAGTGAATATTAGGTTCAGTTTTGTTAATTTTCTCCTGCTTAAATTCTTTAAAATAAAAGAGCAGGGGATAATTGAAGAGCTGCTACTACATCATGACACTTCCACATCTATATTAGGTGGCATTTATATATGGCTTATGATGCAATGTACGTGGAAGGCCCCAGCCTCTTAAAACTAGCTTCTCTGAATGGTGATGTTATTGATTTGAAATGCAACTCAGCTTTCAATCACAATCAGGAAATAGTTGAGACTAATAGTCCAGGAAAATAGGAGGGTTTGTTTTTTCTGGCGTTCTTTCTTCAAGGGCCGGGATCACACAAGGCATTGTTAACTTGTAGTGTGGTCAGCAGACATCCTAACGATACCAGGTGGTCAGCCATTGATGTCAGAAGATTGTATTGTTTACCTTGATAATTCAGAAGAGTATGATCCTTTAGAAGAATTATGGTACTTGATGAATGTACAGTTTATTTTTGAACGTCTAGGTTGTCAAATGCTTATGCACCCGTATGCTAAAGCACACTGTTGTTACCTAGCCAGATCAGAACCTGAATGTTCTGTTTAAAATCTAAGAAAGAATTTTTTCTTTTTGTAGTCTAAGCAGGATGAAGATATTTCTGCCAGCCGTTTTGAAGATAATGAGGAGCTGAGATACTCATTACGATCAATAGAGAGGCATGCCCCTTGGGTACGACATATTTTCATCGTCACCAATGGGCAGATTCCTTCCTGGCTTAACTTGGATAATCCTCGGATAACCATAGTGACACATCAGGTAAAACCCAAACAGACAAAAGCCAAACAAAAACAAAAAAAAAACCATCAAAAACCCAGAATAAACAAAAATACCAGCATGAAAGTGCCACTAGTAAAGATTCTGTGTTTGTGTTGAAATGCAGTTATCCCCTTTCACCTAAAGGCTGCATTTACTTGGAAGGTAGAAGTGACCACCTCTTCTCTGTCTCATCCATGGTTTTATTAAACCTCAGCATGTATTTGTATTTTGGCTAAACAGGTAGCTGAATATATATCAAGATTTCACTTCGTCCACTTTTCCAAATGCTGAGGCTTCAGCTAACATACACCTATGTCTAATTTCCTTATAAAGTCTATTTATAAAATACCTGAGGAGAAGAAAATGTAATCTGAATCCATAAACAGTCTCGGGACCAGTAATAACCTAATAAGCTTGTGTTGAGACAGGATGGATTACAATTAGTGGAAATAAGAAGATGGCTGCAAAAACAGTAGCTATGCATTCTGAAGAGTTTATTTAAAAAGAGAAAGGGAATCCTTCAAGCTTCCTGAACAAGTGGAACAAAAATATCTAGTAGCTTTTTATTACGAATCTGGGAGTAATTTTGGTATCTGAACATGCCATAGGAGCCCTGAGCAGCATAAGTGGTAACAAGATACTAATTCATCTTCTGTTGCTGTCTGCTTTTGAAGTTACTTGAAAGAGATGGAAGAATCCTGACTTTCTGAACGCTGGAACAGCTTCAACTTGCTTGAAACTTTGTGCAGCCTGTATTGCATGAGAAGTATAAATATGTGTATACTGGGCCTGAGCCAGTGCCAGTGAAAGGGAAGTTTCTGTCTTTGCAGTGAACCAGGTGCAGTTTCTTAGTTGAGCAGCAGACTTGAAAATGGTTTTGTGTGGAGAAAATGAGATACTGAAGTTTCTCTTTTTTTTTTTTTTGCTAAAATATTTTCACTTTTTTTTGTCTTTCATATCTCTCCTTGTGCTTGATAAAACTTTTTTTTAAGTAGATAAGTATCAAATATATATGATATGCCTGACCTTTTATGGTTTTGTTTATTTATTTTTGCTTTTTGAAACTGTTTTGGTTTGTTGGGGCTTTTTTGTTTTAGGAAATATTTCAGAATGTGAGTCACTTGCCTACCTTCAGTTCACCAGCTATTGAAAGTCACATTCATCGTATCAGTGGCCTCTCTCAGAAGTTTATTTATCTCAATGATGATGTTATGTTTGGGAAGGATGTTTGGCCTGATGATTTTTACAGTCACTCTAAAGGTCAAAAGGTAAGCCATTATGAAAGGATATTTTACCAGAAGTAGATGTAAAATGTTTCTATGCTACCGTAATAAAAAAATCAAAGAAATGCTACTTTGAAAGGGAGAGCAAAGACTAAGATTTCCCTTTGCTCCCTGCACCCCCTTTTACCTCTGTAGGTTCATTATTCTTAACTAGACAATTGTTAGCAAAGGTGCATGGTGGCGAGGGCTCTGTCTTTTTTGTGTATGCATTGTGTTGATTTTTGGGTTGCAGAATTACTTTTATTCATATTCACTCACAGGTTTCTGGTGGTACAATGGTTCCTCTGTTAGACTTCATGCTTTAGTTTATCAGTGTAGTTCACTTTCTCCCACTTTCTGTCGGAGCACTGGTAAGACTGATGTGGTGTTTGGCAGCTGTCAGTCTTCCCTCCCTTGTAAAATCTTTTGTGGGAAATGTTCAAAACAAAACAATCATTTCTTCCATGGGAACACTTGAGGTCAGATGGTATTCAGACTGGTCGAATACTAAAATTTACCATTGATTATGTCTGTTCCAGACAGAACAAAGATATTCTACAATATCTTTGCCCAATCTATATATAATCATATATATATAATTATTTACTAAAAGATATATTGTTGTGTGTTCATGAACATGAACTAATTTAGTCTTTCAGCAGAGCTATTATCAACAACTGGGGTTAAGCAAGGAAAGCAGGATGAGGAAACATTAGCAATAGTCATGCATAAAGACTGGTTTTCATCCATGAACTTGATCTATGAGAGTGACGTGGAGGAAAAAAATTAGATTTATGTGTATTATTTATATTAAAGCAGTAAGTACACAAGACACCAGAGACCACTGAATTAAACACTTCGTGCAGGCAGGTGTGCACACTTGAACACACACACACGCACACACAGAGAAAGGTTGTAAAAAATGAGTATAAGCTACCCTAAAATTACTGTTTCAGTACTTGAGGTTGTTAGGAGGCTTTTGGTTGCTTTAAATCTTTAAGGATGTAGGCATATAATTGCAAAATCATATTGTTAGTGCATTTCTACTGTTCTTCAGTTATTCTTGGTTATGATGATAAAGTCGGCTTAGGTGCAATGTTGTTTGCGATAACTTCATCAATAAGTGTTTCAGTAGCAAATGTGCTGCTGAAATCTTGAAACAAGAAGGCCTGAAGGAAAAGGTGTGGTTTTTAATGCCTCCCCAGTTGAAAGTACACACACCCACACACTTTTTTTCATCTTGGCCATTCTTAGAATTATTTAAGTCATAGAGGATCAGATGCTTCAGGGATTATGTTCAACATGTGCTGCTTATCTCATGACTCGTTAGTAATGAAGAAACATTTTGAGTCAGGAGAACAAGTGACCTGCGGAGTTATTTCAGAGTTTAAGTTCCCCCTTCTTATCTGATAAAAGACAAAATACTAATTTTCATTGGAATGTGGTTTGCAGAAGTAGATTTGGGATGTCCTGCTTTCTATTTCTGGCCATTGCTGCCTTGCTGCATGGCCTTGGGAATTTTTCAGTTCTTCCTTCTGTCTGAAAAGGATAACATTTACTTCACAGGTGGTAGGGTTTAAACACTGTTTGTAAAGCTCTCTGAATACTTAAGGGCTGTACACAAGGCAGCATTATTTTAAGTCTGTATTGCAAGAAACAAACTCGGCTGACTTCTATTTGCCAGTCCGTGTCTCAGACTGTAATGTTGTTCTAGGTGTACTTGACTTGGCCTGTGCCAAACTGTGCTGAGGGATGTCCTGGCTCGTGGATTAAAGATGGTTACTGTGATAAAGCCTGTAATAACTCAGCATGTGATTGGGATGGAGGTGATTGCATTGGTAAGACAGCAATGTTAAATTTAGAAAAAGCTAACTGTGTTTTTTCTTATAAGAATAATTCTGTAATTTGTCATTCTCCTGTAACTACAAAATTTGCCTCCTTTAATAATAATTAAAAAAAAGTTGACTTACAGATAAATCTTGTTTCCTGCAAACTACAAATTTCTATGGAAAATGACAGCAAATAGTAGGGCATAAGAAAATCTTCCTTTGGATACCAAATTTGGCTAGCTGAAAGGAAGGATTTTGAAATTCAAATAATTATTGTTGTGTATTATTGTATAATATATATTTTAAAAATATTATATATTATTTGGACTCAGAATCCAGATAATAACAGGACTGTGAAGCTGTACCATTAGTTCCTAGATCAAATTTACAGGATTGCAGGGTGTGAAAACAAAGTGGTACTTCTGGATTGATGAAGTGATGCAGCTCTAGGGGGCTGTAAAATCAAGACTGCAAGCACAAGAAGTAGTAAATCAGTTTTCTGTCTGCCTTTTTGAAGTTAAGACAAAATATGTTGGAGTTTTTGTTGAAATTTTAAGTTGGTTCCTAAATGTCTGCAGTGAGATTAAGCACACTATGGTTTTTACACTGACTTACAGAGGTCTAGTTAGCATTTGCCCCATTTTAATTTCACCGGTGATAAATAAGATTGTCAACTCTTCTGTCTAGCTCTAACACTGTGGCTTAAAATGTGCCTTTCCTCCTGAAATAAGGATTTCAAATGACTAGGGTTTTTTGTTTATCTCTTCTCTCCCTGTAGGTAACAGTGGGGGTAGTCGCTATGTTGCTGGTGGAGGTGCAGTTGGCGGTATCGGGAATGGACCACCATGGCAGTTTGGTGCAGGAATAAGTGGTGTTTCATACTGTAACCAAGGCTGTGCTAATTCCTGGCTAGCAGACAAATTCTGTGATCAGGCCTGCAATGTCCTCTCCTGTGGATTTGATGCTGGTGACTGTGGCCAGGGTATGTAGAATACACTGCTGATTAAACTTTCTGTGGGTGTTCGCTTGAATTGCCTGACCTTCTTGGTTCATCGTTACTCTCGGATTGGGCTAAGGTGCCCTGTACAGTCGTAGAAAAGAGCTACTAACAGCTGAACAAGTCAGTCAGATGTTACTTGTATTCACTAATCCAAACCTGAATCAATGTTATATGCTGCTTTATTAAATAAAACTGTTACTGACCCAGCATGGGTTGGGTGCTTGATACTTCACAGAGCAGCAAGCATCAAACTCCTTGCCCCAAGAGGCTTATGTTTTAAATGGAGGAATTGCATGTCAGCTACAGAGTCTTTGCCTGGATCAGGATGGCTGACTGGATGGTGCTCATAGTGGTTAAGAAATTAAAGAACAATGCGATGCTGACAGTGTGAGTTCAAGCCTGGCCCTGAGCTCTTACCAAACTTTCAGTTACCTGTGAAGTTGAAGTTTATGTTGATATGAAAGACTAGAATGAGCGAATGAAGTGATTGAGAGTACTGTGTGGTGCAGGCAGGGGAAGAGAAATGGAAGAATTTGGCCTGTTTGGAAGAGTAGAGGCTCCCCTGCATCTCAGCTCAGACAAATGTGTTACTGACAATTCTGTTGCTGGCAGTGAGGTTTTGTTCATGTGAGAGCTGACAGATAATCTGTCCTCTGCTGTGGGAGGAAGAAGTTCAGTTCAGCGTATCTGATTTTGAAAGTCTGAAATCAAGATGCAGTGTAGCAGTGAAATCCAACCTTGTAATGTTAATCTACTAAAATGTGACAAAAATGTAGTATGGACATGTTACTTATGAGTGATACATGATTTTAAGTGACATGTGATAATGAGCCACTTAGGCTCTTCAGGTAGAAACTGAAAGAGTGATAAATTATACTGGCTTTTAGAATTACCACTGGAAAGTCTGGCAGGTTCATACATCTGAGTATGTGCTAGTCGTTCATTATTAAAGATAGGTGAGCAAGAAACTGGAAGAAACAGTACGTGTTCTTTCACAAAGCTGTCTCCGTGCAAATATAGTGAATCTAGCTGGGCATATTACAGTTTAAAAAGACTGAAAGGTAAGTGTCACACTGAAAATTGACAGAAATTTGTTTTGTTTCTTGGTTTTTTTTCCCAGATCACTTTGAAGAGATGTACAAGGTGACGCTTCAGCTTAATCAGACCTACTATGTTATTCCCAAAGGTGAATGTCTGCCCTACTTCAGCTTCAGCGAAATAGCCAAGAAAGGAATTGAGGGTTCATATAGTGATAGTCCAATTATTCGACATGCTTCAATTGCTAATAAATGGAAGACTATCCACCTCATAATGCACAGTGGCATGAATGCAACTGTGATCTATTTTAACCTTACGTTTCTAAATAAAAATGATGAAGAGTTTAAAATGCAGGTAGCTGTTGAAGCTGATACTAGAGAGGAACCAAAACTGAACACAACTTCCGTTCAAAAATCCAACTCTGATTTTAAAACTATAACTTCAATACCAGAAGCTGAAATGATATTTGAGGATATTCCTGAAGAAAAACGCTTTCCAAGAGTCAAGAGACGTCAAAATGGCACAAAAGAGAGTCTGCATGAAGAGGTGATAATACCATCAGTAAACGTGTCTCTCCTTCCTGAAGATGTTCAGCTAAAACTGCAGAACCTGGAGTTCAAACTACTAAATGGGGATATCACTCAGAAAGGATTTAACCTATCCAAAGCTGCTCTCCTGAGACCTTTCAAGTTCTTAACTACAGTAAAGGGTATTATAGGCCTGGAAAAGAAGGGCATGCATAATCATTCAGAAGATCAGAAGAACCGTACCAGCTGGCAGAAGCCTTATAAAGATGTAAATGATGGCAAAATAATAAAAGCAAATGAAGAAGTTCCTTCAAGGCTTGCAGGAACAACGGGGACTGTTGTGACAATGAACACAAATAAACCTATTTATAAAGTAAAGCCTAAATCCACACTTCCAGCCCAGAGCATGGGAAATAAAAATGAAACTCGAGAAAAAGTACTGAATGCACTCATATTAAGGGAAACCCAGAAATCAAAACATACTGGGAATTTAAATCCTGGAGAAGATGCGCAGGGAATGCAAGGAGGAAAGGGACGTGTGCAGGTGCATGCAAATGTAAGGGAGGGGCTAGTGGGAAGAAAATTACAGTCTTATGCTGGAAGTTACCAAGGGTTTTTGCCATGGGAGAAAAAGAAGTATTTCCAAGACCTTCTTGATGTGAGTATCTTAGCGTCATCGCTTATTGGACTAGCTGCATCTTTCTGCATTTAGTGTAATATTGTTAATATGATGTAGCAGTTTGGAATGTGTCTTGCCTTTGAGGCAAATACTGAGATTTTTTTATTTTGAAAGCTCCTCTTGACTTTTCATGTAAAATCTAATTTGTTTATGATCTGAGCCTCTCTTACCTAGGTGGCAAAAGCTGAAGGGCCATTTCTATTTCATTTTTACTGCTTTTTTTCAGTCAGATTCACTTTTTATTCATTGTATGTTGGCACAGTGCCATTGTTAAGACAGCACTACGATAGAAAGCTTACATTTTAATTGTATTTATGCAAATACAGATCCAGTTCATTAAAAAATGTATAAAAATATGTATGATGGTAAGTACTTGGGTTCTGAAAGGTAAATTGAAAGTCTGCCAACAAAACCGAATATCCAGACCGTGTCAAGAAAACGTGTAGGAAGCTTCCTCTGCTTCCAGCCAAAGCACTTTGGCAGAGTTTTGAAAACCTCTAGAAGATACTGTGCTTCCGTTGGTAGCAACTGCTTTGCACTGCTCCAAATAGCAAAGGGGCTTTTTGGAAGACTGCCTCTTTCTGCTCATCTGAGATTGGATTTTGCATGAGGAATCTTCATATCTGTAGGATTTCAGTTTGTCAAATGTGGATGAATAATCAGAAAAAAAAGGCAATATTACACATAAATCTGCTAGCAAACAGTGACTTTAGTGGGGGAGGAGGTGTCAGAGCACAAATATTAAGGAGTTTACTTTTTGTTAAAGCATGAAAATTTTGAGGAAAAGGTTACCTTTTGTCTTTTCATTAAAAAGGAGGGAACTAAGGAATATGAAGAAAAATATTCAAAATTTCTCTTCCCATTTTCAAATATTTGAAAGAGTTGGCACCTGTCTGCAATGTCATTTTTCCTGCATGTTTAATTTTTCGATCTTTTTCGATAATGTAACCGTAATATATGCCTGTCCTGCTGTTAAGGAGGAAGAGTCATTACTCAAAGAAATGTCGTACTTTACTGATGGTAAACATTTTGGAAGGCAGCTGAAAGATACATTTGCTGATTCCCTTCGATACGTAAATAAGCTTTTAAACAGCAAATTTGGATTTACATCTCGGAAAGTCCCTGCTCATATGCCTCACATGATTGACCGCACTGTTATGCAAGAGCTACAGGATATGTAAGTATGTCTTTGTTTGGAATAATGTAAAACTGTAGGTAATTCTACCTTTTATTGATGCTTTGCTATAGCTATTTCCAGTGTGTTGATGGCTACTCATGAAAAATATATTTTGGAAGGGGAAAAAGGGAATTCATTAAAACGTGAAAGTTATGCTAAAATAAGGAGACTTTTGAGGACCTTTTAAAATTCTAGATGAGAATTTGTTTTTAGGTAAGGAATGTTTTACGGTAGGAAACTAGTGTACTAAATTAGTTTACATTCTTATATAGGTTTCCTGAGGAGTTTGACAAGACATCATTTCACAAAGTGCGGCACTCAGAAGATATGCAGTTTGCTTTCTCATATTTCTATTATCTTATGAGTGCAGTCCAGCCACTGAATGTTTCTCAGATCTTCGATGAGGTTGATACGGACCAGTCGGGCATTTTGTCGGACCGAGAGATTCGTACGTTGGCCACAAGAATCCATGAACTACCATTAAGTTTGCAGGTACTCTTTCCTTACCAATAACTTTTTGATTAACTTCACTTTTAAAGTCCCGATACTGTTAAAATGAGTCAAATCTTTATTTATCCTTGCTTATAACATCTGTAACACTTGGCAATTCTTAAATTTTATGCAGAGAATATAACATTGTGCTCTACTTTATCATTGTTACATGGAGTCAACAGTTAAATGGAGTTTGAGCACCATCAGAAAAATGGATCACTGGTGTCCTGAGTTCAAGAAAGAGTTTGTCAGAAAAGGTGTTCGCTGGTAAAAGCCACTGTGAAGAGTGGGATCGTGCTGTACTTACCCTTCTTCTTGCACATAGTAAAAGAGAGTCCTTGCCCTGAGGAACTTGTGGCCTAAAGAAATAAGTGAGAAACAGGGTACCAAAGAAGTCATACGGCTAAATCCTGTGACCATATACAAAGATTCACATTTCTGTTTTTCTGGGAACCTGATAAACAAATAAACATGGTCTTTGTAGGACTTAGACCCTCAGAGACAGTTAGCAGAGAACAGCGCGTACTATTTCTGCTTTACGGAGAGGAATCGGCACAAACCATTAAAATAATTTGTTCTTGAAATAGCACACACAGTCATTGGCATAGCGGGAACACAGCCCTGCTTTAGTGTGTTGCTGACCTGTACCTTAGCCAGAAAAACTTCTTCCTGTCCTTTCAGTTCACTTTTCTGTTGTTTGCTTGATTCGGGGTTTAATATGCCAGTGCTGGTTTGGGAATTCTGTACTGTCCTGACATCGGTAAAGGCGTGGTTTTCATTTTTAAATGAAAATGGCATTGTCATACTTTATGTGGTCTCAGTTCAACTGTGTACTGAGCATTAGCTTTACTTTAGGCGTACGGGGAGTCCCACTGACTTCAGCAGTTACTGAATTGGGGTCTGCTGAATATTAAGTCGTCTTTTTCCAACAGTAGCATGGAAATTTGTTATCTAGGTAACATTAAATATCTGTGCACCCTGGATTTTCAGAACTATGTCAGTCAGAAAACAAGGTTATCTTGTTTTTTTTCTTTTTTTTTCTTCTTTTTCTGTTAGGATTTGACGGGACTAGAACAAATGCTAATAAATTGCTCTAAAGCTCTTCCTGCCAACATCACTCAAATCCATGTCATTCCACCAACTCAGGAAGCATATTATGATCCCAATCTGGTAAGAAACTTTGGTCTTAAAAGATGCTTGGTTTCTTTCCCAAGCTTGTATTTACTGTGCTTGAAAAGCTGGTGTGATTTCTAGAAGGAAAGTATTTATAAAAATTTCTACGTGTGTACATGAAGTAAGTGTTTTAGAATGACAATTTTACAAGCTACTTCCTAACTTATAAAGCCATTAATTTCCTTCAAAAACAGAGAAAAGCTGAGGTTTAGGATGTTGTTATGTTTGGGATTTTAAAAGTCATCTTTTTTAAGAAAATTCACTTTTGTGCATCGAAAAGACAATAAGCCCAATACCTCTCTGACTAGAACTTTCTGATAAGTCTTTATCTGAATTATAACCCATGTATTTAAAACCAAAACAAACGCCCTAAAACCACCAAACCATCAGATGGACATCTTTACAATAATTCTTCCTAATTTGAAGGCTTCAGTTTAACTTGTTTTAACTGCCAAAAGTGGGCTGACAGGAACCTCGTGGAGTTCAGCAAGAAGTTCAAAGTCCTGCACCTGGGGAGGAACAACCCTATGCACCAGTATTATGCTGGGGGTTGCCCAGCTGGGAAGCAGCTTATCAGAAAAGGACCTGGCGGTCCTGGTGGACACCAAGTTGAACATGAGCCAGCACTGGTGAGGCCGTGCCTGGAGTGCTGGGTCCAGTTCAAGGCTCCTCAGTGCAAGGGACACATACTGGAAGGAGTCCAGTGAAGGGCCGTGGAGGTCGTTAAGGGACTGCAGCATTTCTGCTGTGAGGAAAGGCTGAGAAAACTGGGACTATTGAGCCTAAAGAAGAGTAGTCTCAAGGGGGGATCTCATGAATGAATATACATATCTGAAGGGAGGGCAAAAACAAGATGGAGCCAGGCTCTTCTTAGTGCTGCCCAGTGACAGGAAAAGAGGCAATGGGCACAAACTGAAAACATGGGTTTCCTCTAAACATCAGGTCACCCTTTTACTGTGAGGATGACCAAGCACTGGTGCAGGTTGCCCATTTCTAGGCAGTCTTCATCCTTGGAGATGTTCAGAAGCCATCTGGACGAAGTCCTGGGCGACTGGTACTAGGTGGCCCTGCATGAGCAGGAGGTTGGACCAGATGAGCTCCTGAGGTCTCTTCCAACCTAAACAATTTTGTGATTCTGTGAAAACTGAGGTCTTAGGACTAGATGTTCCTTAAGGATTTAAAGTCCTTTATTTCTGTTTTAGTGGTTAAATTCTCATTAAATGTGCTGGAATTTAGGAATCATGAATCTTTAGATCTGATACTAATACCTAGATTTCTTTTACAACAAGAATTTAATTCCTGCATTAACCTATCCATCTGAAAAAAATGTGTGCATGTGCTTTGCTAAATTGATGACCTGGTGTTTTATAGCTTCAAACCAATACTGCATCAAAGCAAAAATAATTTTGATGAGTACAGAACATGAACTGTTGGGTAGGAGAAGAGTATTTTTGATCCCCAACACATACAAATCATAGTACAAAGATCTACAGTATGTGTGTAGATAAATGTATATGGACATTGACTATTTTTTCCTTTTTTTTTTTTTTTTTTTTTTTTT